>Ga0105047_10006556_pt1 | contig 19722 bp, 14 predicted proteins | sample MAT04_FD_78384 | JGI IMG/M metagenome (GOLD analysis project Ga0105047, IMG submission 78384) | Freshwater microbial communities from Lake Fryxell liftoff mats and glacier meltwater in Antarctica - MAT-04 (megahit assembly) | ecosystem: Environmental > Aquatic > Freshwater > Ice > Liftoff...
GTGACTTCATCGAGAGCAATGCGCTCAGGGCTGCGAATATCGATGTTTGATCTGTAGGTTCCGTAGGGCGCCGAAGTAGTTGCGACTCGCGCCACAGTTCTGCGACTGGCGGCCGCTAGTTGGTGCGACTGGCCTAGCCAGGGCTCGTGTTCGATCCGCTTTAACGCCCCACCAAACGGACGTGTTACTTGGAACCGCATTGACGCTTAGAGTGATCGGAGCGCTCGGACGGCTTACTGGCCACCTATGCTCGACGATGACGATCTCTATCTGGACCGTGTGCAGCTGACCGCGCGAGGGTGGACTCGCGCGATGATCGTGCGCTTCCTTCCCGAGCCAGATCGCTGGACGACGGTCAACCACTGGCAGAACTACACCGGCAAGGCAGCGTACTTCGTCGAAAAGGTGATGCAGGCTGAGGCATTGACTGACTTTGCAGCATCGTTCTCGACGTCTGTGCGCCGGAGAGGCTTGACGTCGGCCCATATCGACGCGATCCATCAGGAGCGCGCCCGGGTGAACACGCAGTATTGCGAGTGGATCAAGGCAGTGACCCCGGCGACGTTGATGAACACGCTGGATGCGTCGAGTCTGGAGCCGCTGCTGGCGGACGACTTCCACTACGCATCACAGTGGGTGTTCGCAGAAATCGAGTCGAAGCGCACCTACGTGGAGTACATCGTTCCAAAACTGGATGCGATCCGGAAGTCCGGTACGCGCTCAGTATCGCTTTATAGACGGCGCGTAAGCGCCCCGCAGAGTTTCAATGCCCGAGCCTGCATCGCAGGCACTGAAAGTCAACAGCGATCTCCCCCGTTTAGGCTCGGCCCTGCAAACGCCGCAGGCTCTGCCCGTCGTGCGGCGTACGGCGGGATGTCGTGTTGCGCCTGGTGGACCATGTCATCCCCCACGTACCGGTTCGCCAGTGGGGCTGTCGCTACCGATCCGGTAGCGCGTCCTGCTGTTCGCGCAGCCGGAACGTTCACGCCGGTGGTGCAGGTGGTGTAGCGCGTGCTTACGCGCCATATGCTGGACGCTGGCCGCCGACGGGCTATTCCTCAATCGCGCACCACACGATCAGTTAGTCGTTGGCTGGGCTGGCAGCATGAAAGAACGCCTTGACCAGCCGAAGGGTGCTGAGGATCGTTCTTTCCATCGATAATCTCACGTGACGCGCCTGCCTGCTTTCGGCTGGGTATTGGCCGCAGATTGTGGAACGGCCAGTCCCGCAGAGGCACGGCCACCGTTTAGGCCATGCGCGGTCAATCATCAAAGGTGTGGGCGAGAGCGGGAGCGACTGGTGAATTCACTAGATTCGCGACCTACAATCCACTCCGCAGTATCACGGTCGGCGTGTTGTACGGTTACTCGCGGGCCACCGCTCGAGGTGCGGTGTCCGGCCAAGGAGCGATTCTGTGACAAGCTTCTTCGAAGCGTTAGCACCCCGGGGGCCGATCAAGTCCTTCGACCAGCAGTGGGACGTGTTCCTCAGCTACCGGTCGGTGAATCGGCCTTGGGTCTTACGCCTATACGACCAACTGCGACATCTGGGCTACGAAGTCTTCATGGATCAGTTCGTGTTGACCACAAGCGGTGGGCTGAACATGCAGCTGGAGCAGCATCTCGAGAGGAGCGCTGCTGCCGTGATGATCTGGTCTTCCCGCAGCGAAGAGTCGAAGTGGTGCGAAGACGAGTACGCCGCCTTGCGAACGCTTGAGAAGAGCCAGCGCAACTTTCGCTACGTCGTCTTGCGCGTCGACGAGGTCGAACTTCCACTGATGGCCCAGGCCAAGCTATGGATCGACTTCAGCAGTCAACCGGATGGGCCTACCGGGGCCGGCCTGCTGCGCCTGCTGTACGGGATTCATCAGAAGCCTCTGTCTGACGAGGCAGTACGTGTCGCTGCCACTTCCGACGAGGCTGTGACGCGCGCCGTGACGAAGGTCGGGGCGGCGAGGAGCAACGGTGACGCGGAGGGTCTGCTTGAGCTTGCCAAGAGCAATGCGCCTGAGTGGACCACGACCGCGATGCTTCACTGCAAGATCGCGGAGTCGTTGATCGCCCTCAAAAGGCCAGCTGATGCGGTGCCGCTGCTGGATGAATTGATCTCACGCTTCCCGCGGTCGATTCGGCCTCAGCAACTCAAGGGGCTGGCACTTGCCAGGCAAGGCCAATGGCGCGCCGCGCAGCAAGTGTTAAGTGAACTGCATGAGCTCGGAGAACGAGATCCAGAGACGCTCGGTATCTTGGCGAGGACCTGGAGAGACCGGTACACCGAAAGCAAAGACAAGTTGCATCTTCGCAGGGCTCGCAACTTGTACGCCGAGGCCTTCGAAATGACTCCTACTGACCACTACACGGGCATCAACGCCGCGGCCAACAGCGTATTGCTGGGAGATCTGAAGAACGCCGACACCCTTGCAAGCGCGGTCGAAAAACTAGTAGGCACCGGGAGGCGCCGGGGCGATTATTGGGGCACAGCCACGGTGGCCGAGGTTCAGCTCATCCGCGGCCGATTCGCTGAAGCTGCGGCGCTCTATGCCGCCGCTGTGGAAGATGACTCTGAAGCTAAGGGCAACCACGAAAGTACGCGCGCTCAGGCTCGTCGTCTGATGGAGGTTCTGGCGCCCACCGATTCCGAGCGCGCCGAGATCGAAGCTGCCTTCGGATAGTTGCATCATGAACCGCCGCAACATACTCCGCCGCCGCGCAGGTCAGAGGTTGCAATTTCGCTTCGAGCACGATTAGGCTTGCGGTGAGTCTCCCCGCCCCTGGCGGCAACGACAGTTCACGGATGCCGTAGTGCTCATTCTGAACCGGCACTAAGCCGGCGTTCATTGACTGGAGGATGGAATGGCGAAAAAGTTCAAGGCTGCGGTGGTGTTCGTGCACGGGCTGGCAAAGAAGCCAACTCCAGAGAAGCTGCAGGAAATTTGGCTCTGGGGGCTTGAGCGAAGCGGGCCTAAACCGGAGGTTTTCGGAGTGAACAACCCTGGCATCAACTTGGAGGATCAGAGAATCGCGTTCTCCTTCACCTACTGGGCCGATGTCTTTTACGGCACCGACTACGAAACCGACTTCCGGGACCAGTTCGAGAACTCGAGCGAGGCGGCAGTCACCGCTGCCAACCTCAATACCGTTGCGGGTGACCTCGAGACCCCCAAGCCGTCTACCCCACGCGAGGCCCGGTTTCTGGCCGAGCTTGAGCTCAAGCTTGAGGCGCAGGTGGTCAAACAGGCTGTCACGGGCGTTGACGTGCCGCCCGCTGCGACAACAGTGGCGACGGCCCCCGGGCAACTCGAGATCGCCTCTTGGCTCCCAGGCCCGGTGAAGGAAGCAATCATCCGCAAAGCAGCGATGGAGGCTTACTACTATCTCTTCGACAAGGACTATCAACGGCCCGACGGTGCCCGCTACCAAGTCCGCCGGGAACTGCGTGACCGCCTCGTCAAAGACCTGCGCAAGGCGACCGAGCAGGCTGATAAGGTCGTTATTGTGTCCCACAGCATGGGCACCATGATCGCTTACGACGTGCTCCGAAACGTCGCCGACTGCCCGCAAGTTGATACGCTGTTCACTCTCGGGTCTCCGCTAGGTGTCACGGAAGTCCAAGACGAGTTGCGCGCCGTCGATGTGAAGGAGGTGGATTTTCCAGCGGCCAAGCTCCTCCGCTGGGTGAACGTGTTTGATCCCATGGACCCGATCTGCGGTGCCGACCCACGCTTTGCAAACGACTACACCCTGGTCGACGGCAAGAAGGTCGAAGACCTCGAAGAGTCAAACTGGGGCAACTGGCGCCACACCATCACCCACTACCTGGCGGGTGTGCGCTTCCGGGGAGCACTCGCCAGCACGCTCGGGATCGATCTGTCGTGAACCACGACAAGGTCGAACGGCTTGCGGGGGAACTTCTGAGCGGCGCAGTACCGGATTGCCTGCCCGACGAGCTCGACGCTGCTGTTGGCCACATTGGTAGCCTGCTTGCGTCGCCATCCGGTCCAGGCGTGGAGCAAGTGAGGCGCGCGTTGGGCGCTCTCAACAACGATCGACTTTTCCCACCCGCCCGAACGCTGGCCGAAAGCTGGACCGCGAGGCGCGGGTTTGATCTTGTCGTTGAGAAGCGCCTCGTGCAAGCCATGATCGAAATGGACGATCTGGACGGCGCGGAAAAGCGGCTGAAGGACGCCATTGAATCGGCCAAGGCCATTGACAGCCAGCAGGTCATGGTGGAGTTTGGCGAATACCAGGGGCAACAAGGCCGCATTGCCAAGCAGCGATTTGTACGCTCTAACGATCCCGATGAACTGGCCCGATCGATCGAACTCTATGCGGTCCGCTACCGTAATAGCGGCAGGCCCTACTTCCACGGCATCAATGTCGTGGCCCTGGTGGCTGCTCAGGAGCGCTTGGACCCCAGCTTGCAACCGCCGGAAGACCTGCGGCTGCCGGCATTGGCCAAGGCCGTGCTGGCCGATCTCAAGAAGAGGATCGCGAAAGGCGACGACAGCCAGTGGCCACTGGCGACTGCCTCGGAGGCATGCCTGGCGCTGAACCAGTGCGATGACGCGGAGCTCTGGCTGCACCGCTTTCTGCAGCATCCACAAACGCATTCGTTCCACATTGAGAGCTACTCGCGCCAGCTGCGCGAGATCTGGCATGGCAACGCCTTGCGCAATACAACGTGCGCAGACCGCCTCAGCGGCATCATCGACCGGCACGTGATGCGCACGCAGAAGCGGTGGTCTATGTCGCCGGAGATGCTGAAGTCCGCGCAGTCGGATCCAAAGTCGCTCGAAAAGAACTTCTCAGGCGAGCGGACATTTACTGTGAACACGATCAAGCGCATGGTTGAAAAGTGTGCCAGCATCGGTTGCGTGACCGACACAAACGGCCGGCGGCTGGGCACCGGGTTTCTTGTTGCGGCGAGTGCTCTGGGACTTGGCCCAGAGACTGAACTGGTCTTTGTGACGAACTCTCACGTCATCAGCGACACCGTCAAGAATGCCATCCCGCTCGTGAACGCTTGGGTCACTTTCGAGCTTGAGTGCGCGGCCAAGGGTGAGCCGGTCTCGCACAAGGTGGTGCCGCAGGTTCTCTTCTCCTCACCACCGGGTGACCCGGGCATCACCGCAGAGGGTCGGCTGGACGTCACCGTGGTAAAGCTGGAAAGCTGGCCGGAAGGCGGTTTGGCGCTACGAACCAACGACAGCTTGCCGATCCTCTCCCGCAGAACAAAGGTTTTCGTGGTGGGCCACCCATCCGGTGACGCGCTTCAGCTCTCGTTGCACGATAGCGAGCTGCTCGACATCTGCGACCACGACCGCCTGCTGCACTACCGCACGCCCACTGAGCCGGGTAGCTCGGGGAGCCCTGTATTCAACACGAACTGGGAAGTCGTGGCGCTGCATCACGCGGGATCCACTGCCATGCCACGCCTGCGCGGCAAGGGGCAATACGAAGCCAATGAAGGGATCAGCATTCGCTCGATTCGGGGCGGTGCCATGTTGCCGCGCCTATAGTCGCTGGATCAACATCCTCACGAACCCGCCATTAGAGCCATAGGCAACAACGTGGAAGGCAACGCCCTGCCGGACCGCAAGGTGCGGCTCTTTTTGTCCTACTCCCGAGAGGAAACCGATTGGGTGGAGTCGCTGGTGGCAGCGCTAGAGCACAATCATGGCGATCAGATCGAATGCCGTTTCGACAAGCGCGATCTTCCCTTCGGCGAAAAGTGGAAGCATGAAATCGAGGAGATGATCCGCTGGGCAGACGCGATCATCTTTGTCGTCTCGACCAACTCGGTACAGTCCAGGTGGTGCCAATGGGAAGTCTCTTTGGTGGCCAATCACTCCAAACGATAGACTCCGATTCAGATCCAAGAGATCGACAAGACGTTGGAACTACGTGCAGCGATAGTGGATGTCCAGATCATCCGGCCATCAGCAGACCTGTTGTCAGCGCCGGCCTCAAATTGCATGATTTCAGCCGGTTTGGCGATGCAGTCCTTTTTCGTCCTTGTTCTTCGATTGCATAGTTATCTGATGGTCTTCTTCGTGCTGGTCAGCTCAATTGCAGTGGTTCAGTGGTCGATTGACCGACGTGGTCGTCTTCCCACGCACATGTGACGGCACGAGCAGTGCCCCGTACGTCACCGACCCTGCAATTTCAAACCGGATGAAAACCAGCACGTTCGCACCGGCGCCCACAGTCCTGTCGATGATGCGCTGGCTTCAACAAGTGGAAGGCATTGCACTTGTAGCAAGAGCTGCAGGTGGAAGTGCAGCGCTAGGGCGAGCAGCTTGGCGTGGAGCCGCTGGCACAGGTCATTGAGAGCACGACAACCACTGGGACATGCAGGTGGCCATGCATGGGGTGCGCAGCGCGTGACATTGCTGGCGCTGTGGGACGGTCGGGACGACGGCCGCATGGGCGGCACCGCGCACATGGTGCGCATGGCGCGTGCGCTGGGGCGAATCGAACTCGACATCATCGACAGCCGGCAGTTGCTGGTGTGAGGTCTGGTCATGCCACCGAGGGCCGTGCCGCTGCGTGCTGCTCAAGTCTTGAGCCCCAGGAAGACGCTGCCTTCTTCCGCATTGCCGTCGTCCGCCAGGTCGGCGGCCCGCAGCCGGGTGGCGAACACGCAGTCGGTGAAGTGGCAGTTGCGAAACCAGGCGCGCTTGAAGTGCCCCTCGAATCGTACACGGGCGAACTGCACACCATCGAACATCAGCTCCTGCGCGGGCTCGGCCAGATCCATGACCCCGGGGGATGGGGGCGCCTGCCGCTGCACGAGCCAGCTGTCTTCCACGATGGCCACGTCCGTCGACAACAAGACTGAGCTCTTTTCGCGTGACACGAAGCGCACGCCGGCGGCAGCGCTCAGGTCTAGCTGCGCTCCGCGGAACTTGCAGTTCTCGAACTCGACGTCCAGCATCTGGGTGCCATCGGCGCGCATGAACCAGATGTCGCCATCCAGCACCCGCACGCCGATCAGGCTCAGGCCCGGTTTGTCGGGCGCCGGCGCCGTCGTGAACACTAGCCCAGCCATTCGCATGCGCGTAGCGATCAGGCCACTGATCTGTCCGCTGCCGTAGGTGGTGTTTGCCCACAGCCGGTCCGCGATGCGACCGTTTTTCCAATCGATCTGTGGCACGTACGTGCGCCATTCTGACTGGCGGCCTTCCTGCAGTGCATCGAGCGCCTGCCAGGCATTGACGCGCGCCAGGGCCGGCTGGCCGGGGTCTGCGGCGATGGCGTCCAGCGTGCCTGTGAGCAGCGGATCGTCCCGCACGACGCGCAGTCGCGTCCGGACTTCGTCGCCCGACCACACGATGGCCGTCGCACGCAGCTCAGCCACGAATTGGCGCAAACGGCGCTCGTCGTCGAAGCGGTTAATGCGACCTGCTGCCAGCATACCTACCAGGGTCAGCGCACCGGCAGCACCGAACGCGAGCATAGCCCGACGTGTCAGGCGGCGCCGGCTGCGTGCGCGCGCGCGGTGGATCTGGGCTGCCAACAGGGTCTGCGCTTCGGCCCATGGAACCATCTGGATGTCGCGCAGCAGTCTTTGAAGTGCCTCGGGCAGCTGGCATTCGGCGTCCTGCTGCACCACGATCGGAACGAGCCCGCGGCCGAGCGCGAACTGCAGCTCGGCTAGACACCAGCTGCTGGCCGCTGACGCGCTGGTGAGCAGCAATACCAGGGCGTCGCAGCGGCCCAGCTGTGTCTGAAGACTGCGCACGAAGTCATCACCGGCCAAGATCTCCTTGCGGTCCATCCAGACGAAACACCCTTGCGCCACCAGCGCGTCGTGCAGCGCATCCGCGGCTGCGCGGTCGATACGGGCATAGCTCAAAAAGACAGTGGGCCTAATCATCGTGTCGTGCGGCGCTGCCGCCGTGCGGCGATCGGGGCCGGCGGGCCTTGCTCCGCAGCGACCGCGTCCAGGATGCGCCGACGCGAGCGCGCGCGCTCAATCACGCTCTGGCCCTCGCCAGACTGCAACAACCATTCGGTGAACCGCCGTACTGCGACAGCTGTCGCGCCGTCGTCCGAACATCGTGCGAGCAACGCCACCTGAATCTTCTGCACGTGGTCGGCGGCGAATATGCCGAAGTCGCTGGCAACGATCATCGAGTCGGGCGTGCCCAGCATCTTGGCAGCCTGGCTCTCGGTGATGCTGCGATGGCAGGCGATGACGTGGACCGGTCCGAGTAGATTGTCGGCCGCCAGCACAGCGGCATGCAGGTGGTCACGCAGGAATGGCTGGCCAACTAACTCGCGCGCGGCGGGCTCTGATGCTGCCGCAGGGATGGCATCCAGGCGGACGAGCAGTCCGACGCCGGCCAGTGTCATCAAGAATAGCGGGTGTGCCGCCGCGCCGGCCAGCGGCGCGGCGCCCAGCTGTCGCGCCAGAGCTTTGCGCATTGCCTGGCGGCGGTCGGCGAGGTTGAGCCGGTTCCATTCCAGGGCCTCGCCACGATCGAGCTTGCGCGACCCAGCCGTCGAGCCGCGTGCCACCAGTCGCGACACGACGTTCTGGATCATGGCGGCGACCACGGCGTGCAGTTCGACTTCGTTGGAGACGTCCTTCTGGAACAGCGACAGACTGTTCACATAAGCGCGAAACGCATCGCCGGTCTTGCCCGGCGCATCGTTCAGGGGCAGCAGACGCACCATGAATACGATCTCCGGCCGCCGCGAGATCGCTGCGTGCAGTTCTGCATGGCAGATGCCCAGCGACGACCCGGCCGAGACCGACCCCGGTTCACCGGTGTACAGCACCAGCACAATATCGGCGCGATCGACTTCGTTCAGCGAGATCTGGAAGGTCGATTTGCCGGCGGCCAGACCAGTCTCGCCCTCGTGGATCCAGACATTGAACATCGGCTCGGCGCGCCCAATGGCTTGGTCAGCCGCCGACCATCGAATGGCTTGAAGAAAGGCCTGCAGCCTGGATCGCACCGCGTTCAGCGGCTCTTGGTTTTTGAAGACCTTCACCAGTGAACGGCTGGAGACCATCACGCGGATCTTCTCGATTTCGGCCATGCAGCCTCCCCTTGTGTCCGCCATTAACCGCGGACCTAATGTCCTGACTTCTTGCGGCCCTCTGCGCAATCTATTCTGGGCCACATTCTGTGCTGCTGCTCCCTGCCGCGACCGAGACGGCCAGCCGCTGTCTCGTGGGGTGGGCTGGCGCTCCTTGGCGTACAGCGACAGGCGGGCATTGCCCATGGTTGCGGCCACCACCGGAAGGCCCACTCGTCAGCAGCAGGGACGTAAGGGTCTCTTTCAGACACCGGCCGCGCCAAGATCGTGGCGTCGATCTTCAGCTCGCGGGCGCAGTTCGCGCATTGCTCCGGGCCGACGAAGCGTGTGAGCGCAGCCTTACCCAGCTCATCGACTGACTTGCTACAGACCGGGCTTCCACGAGTGGCCGCTCATGTTTAGGCTTGTGCGACCCCTGCCCTCAGGTCGTCGCGACCTAGGAGCATGCTTGCGCCGTTTGCGGGCAGGTGTCCCACAACCCGAAACAGCAGCGCCCGGTCGCCGACACCGTCAGGAGTCATTGGCCCGCGGCCGCAGCGCCGAACTCTGAGCTGCATGTCTGGGTGGACGCCGACATCCGTGTACTGCTTCCGGATGACTCCAGTCAGTCGTCTCCCGCCATTCGCACTGTCGCCTTGAAGGACTGCTTCTGGCCGTCAGTGTGAGTTTTAAGTCGAGCCAGAGAGCTGACCTTCGATGCGCGCGCTCGGCCGGTCGGGGTCAGCTTATGGCGACTTCCGGGTAAACCCGATATCGGCCATCAGCTGACTTTGGTGGCCGGCAGCTATGAGGCGGGCCACCTACACATCCCGCCGACCATGGTGCTGGCGGCCTTCAAGGCCATGGCCGCCAAACTGGAAATGCGACACCAGAGCATCATCAACCACTCTTGGCCAGAGTGCGTTCGGGCAAGACCGCCCACCCGAATCAGATAGACCCAGCATGGCCTGAACATCACCTCCAGGTGGGGCAAGAATCGCATGCGCCTGCCACCGTTCCCACAAACCAGCAGCTTGAAAGAACGGTCAAGGCAGGCGCTGCGCACAGCGTTTGCAAGCTGACCCCTGGACCCTCGATGACTCTGCGCCCGGCTCCTTGAAGCCGGGCGTTTGCGCAATCGAAAGCGCGGGTTTCAAAACAACCCGCCGAGGGTGCGGGCCAGACGGAAACCGGTGTTGTTGTTGCGGTTGTCGGGGGCGTTCCTGTTGCGGTTGGCTGAACGCGCGTTGTCGGGGTTGTTGTTCCAGCCACCGCCGCGCAGGACGCGTCGTTTTCAGGGTCAGCAAGCCTTCGTGGGCTGCCCGTTCGACCACAAAGGGCCGAACCAGCCGCCTTTGAAGAGGGTGTGGCGCAGGCTCACGGTGTTGGCGTGTGCGGCATGCGCCACCCAGCCTTGTACCTGTGATTGAACCTGGGCCTGATCGATTTGGCCACGCCGCCATTGCGCGCGCAGGCCGTCCAGGCGTTGGCGGAAGCGGGTGACGTTGGGCGGCAGCAAGCGTCGGCGGCCACCGGCCAGAAGTTCGAAACCGAGAAACGGCTGCGGCATCTGTGTGCTCAGCACTTGCGTCTTGGCCGGGTGCAGCCGCAGGCGGCGGGCCACCAGATAGTGGTCGATCTGTTCGCGCCATTGCCGGGCCTGCAATTCGCTGTGCGCGAACAAGGCGAAGTCATCCACATACCGCAGATAGGGCGCACGCAGCACCTCGCTCACCCAATGGCCCAGGCCGTCGAGATAGACGTTGGCAAAGAACTGGCTGGTCAGGTTGCCTAGCGGCAGGCCGCGCCGGCGCTCATTGGCGCTGAGCAGATCGTCGCCCGGGTAGTAACAGTCGACCGGCTCTTGCGCATTCGAGCCGTCGATGATGGTGTCGCACAAGGCCAGCGTGCGTTCGCAGGCGATGCGGCGGCGCAGGTCGGCTTTCAGCACGGCGTGGTCGATGGACGGAAAGTAGCGCCAGATGTCGGCGCGCAGCACGTGGCTGTGGCCCTCCCGCAGTTTCTCGAAGCACGCAATGGCGCGGTGCGTGCCCTTGCCCACCCGGTTGGCGTAACTGCGGTCGATGAAACCGCGTTCGAACAGCGGCCCTACCACGCCGACCAGGGCATGGTGCACCACGCGGTCGCGAAACGGCGCGGCACTGACGACACGGCGTTTGGGGTCGCGCACCACCAACTCCAGATAGCGCCCGGTGCGGTAGTGGCTGCCGCGCAATTCGCGCTCCAGGCGCAGCAATTCGCGCTCCAGGTTGGCCAAGAAAGCCGCCGCACCGGGCTTGCGCCGCTTGCCGGCCACCGCGCGCTGCGCGGCTTCGTTCAGGGCCTGGAAGCTGGCGATGCGGTCGAACAGCTCGTCATGCCGGCGCGGCATTCGCGGCTCCTGCTGTGCCGGCGGCAGTGCTTCGATCGGCCTTCACCCAGCCACCCACCAGGCGGCCCACATCGTCGACGGCGCGGGCCGCGTGTTCGTAACGCTTCAGGTCCAGATGGCGCAGATCCTTGGCCAGACGCAGACCGAAGCGCAACTTCTCCAGCCCCAGATTGGCGGCGCGCAGCAAGGACTGGCGTTCTCGTGTGTAGGTGGCCTCGATCAAGCGGTCCAGCACGGCCAGGGATTCGTTCTGCAATCGGTCACCCAACTGGAACTTCTGGCTGCGTGGGAACTTCTCCAGTGTCGGAATCAGCCACAGCAGGAATTGGTACATCGCTTCCAGCGCGGGACCGCCGCTGCGGGCCGCGTTCTGCCGTTCCCGCCCCAACTGCGTGCGGCGCATCGCGCCATCTTCAGAATTATTTTCGGCCGGGGGCTTCGCCCCCGCACCCCCAGTTTCCGGCGTCTGCGCACTCATTTCTTCACCTGCTCTGCTGTGGGTAAAGGTGTAAGGGTCGAAGAGCTAAGGGTCCGGGCCAGACGGAAACCGGAGTCGTAGTCGCGGCCGCCGGGGGCGTTCCCGGCGCGGTTGGCTGAACGCGTGAAGTCGGGGTTGATGCTCCAGCCACCGCCGCGCAGGACGCGGCGTCCATCGCCACTGCAGTTTATTTGCCAATTGCGGCCATCAAGAGGCGCACCTCGATAGTTTTCGTGCCAGCAATCTGCCACCCATTCCCAGGCATTGCCATGCATGTCGTGCAGGCCGAAGGCGTTGGGCTTGTAGCTGCGCACGGGGGCGGTGTACACCTGCCTATCCGAACAATCGGCGATCACGAAGTCCTTGAACACGGTCTTTGCGTCCTGGTCTGCCACATTGCCATACTGGCACAAGTCGGCGTCGCGGTCACCAAAATTGAAGCGGGTCGTGCTGCCGGCGCGGGCGGCATATTCCCACTCGGTTTCGGTCAGCAGGCGGTATTTCTCACCTGTCTGGGCGCTCCACCAGGTTGCGAACGCAATGGCCTCGTCCCAGTCGATGCAGACTGCCGGGTGCGCCGCTGTCTGCGCGAAGCCGGGCGATTGCCAGTTCTTCGTTTTGTCGAAATCCCACTTGCCGCCAGTCCAACCGAAGCAACCCTCCTTCAGTGCACGCTTCGTATCGGCTACGAACAAAGCGAATTGAGCGCGGGTGACCTCGGTTTCCATCACGGCGATTGACGTTGCGATGGTCACCCTACGCTGCGGGCCTTCATCCTCGACGTGGCCCTTTTCCGACGCAGCCGAGCCCATCAAGAATCGACCCGTCGGCAGCACGCGAAGCCAGGGGCAAAGTGTGTCGTCGGCACAGTCACGAATTCGGGTGCCGGCGGGGTAATTCGTACCAACCACTGGCGATGGAGGTATGGGTGAGGGCAGGGGTGCGGCTTCCTTCTGGCGCCATTGCACCGCCGCCGGCATGAGGTTGGGCGCCAACCACGGCAGCACCACACCGGCGGAGAACAGGGCCCCCAGCGTCAGCCAGAACAGTGCGCGCCAGGTGCTGATTGCGCGCAACGCTGTGTCTTGTGGCGCAGGGTGCAAGACGGGCCAGACCATGTCGCGCCAGCGGGGGGCGGCGGTCGAAGTGGCAGCGTTTGAGGGTTGGATCACTTCTTCACTCCGGCTGGACGGGGCGGTTTGGCCAGCAGTTGGCGCAGCACTTCGACCAGGTGCCGCAGGTCTTCTTCCTGGCGCTTTGTGCTCAGGTTGAAGGCTTGCCACATTTCGAGCGAACGCGGGAGCAATGCACCGTCGATCAGAACGGGCACGATCGTTTTGCCTGACTTTGTTGCCGTGTCAAGCTCGTGCGTTTGCCGTTCGCTCTCGAATCCAGGTTCCGCGACATCGACCAGGACCAGAAACACCGTCGCAGCCTTAAGTGCCTGGTCGCTTCGGGCTTTCCAATCCTCTCCGACAGAGATGCTGAGCCCGTCCAGGAAGACCTGGCCGGGGAAGTGGCGGCTCAACATACCGTGAACAGCTTCGGCAGATTCGGCGCCACCGCGGCCGTGACTGATGTAGATGGATGTCCGCACCTTCAGCGACGCAGCGGGCTCAACAGGAGGAGCAGGAACAACTTCAGGCTCGTTCGCATTCCGCCGCCGCCCGTGTACCCGCGACGCACGCCAAACCAACCAAAGTACGGCAAACCAAGCACTCAAACCAACGGCTGCAACCCACCGTAACGGATTCCGACTCAATCGCGCATCGCCCTCAGCCCGCGCCGCGCGTGCGAATTCCTCGGTCGCTTCCAGGCTGAGTTCCTGATCCAGTTCGCCGCTCAACACGCCCAGATAGATCACGTCGCGCAGCGGGCTGTCGATCGGCTCCTTCTCAAGCACCCCTTTCAGGCGGATGCGGTCTTTCCAGCGCTGCCAGCGGCGGCTGCCGCTGCCGGCCGGCGCGTCGGTGGCCACGCGGCCCATTGGCATGGCGGTGTCTGCAAGTTCGGGATCGCCAGCCTTCTCAAACAGGTTCAACAGCACGACGCGCACGCGTCCGCGCGTCGCCCGCGGCAGGCCCAGCCACAGCGCGCGGCGCAGCCAGTCGGGCATCTGGCCGTGGCGGCACCAGGGCAGTTGCGCGATGGCGAGCAGGCGCGCTTCGAGCAGGTGGGCGTCAGGTGCCGCAGGTTGTGCGTCGACCGTGCCCATGGCGACATCGGGTTCACTCAGCCGGTGCGCCAAAAAGGCCGTGAGATCGGCCGACAGCAGCGGGTACGCGGCGCTGGCCGCCAGCCAGGTGTAGGCCGCGGGGCCGAGATGGTCGCGCAATTGTTCGACCAGGGCCACCAGCTCATTGGCGGGCGGTGCAACGCGCCCGAGAAATCGGGCGGGGTCCTCAGCCAGCAGCGGCGGCCCGGCGGCGGGTGCGCCCGGCATGGCACCGATGGCACTGAGCTTGCCCAGCCGCAGCCAGCGCGCCGCCGCCAGCCAGGCGTCGGCCTGTTGCGGCAGCAGCAAGAAAGAGGGTTCGTGCGGCGGCTGCCCCTCGCCGGCCAGCACGTCTTCGGCCGCGCCCCACGCAGCCATCGGCCGCGGGGTCATCAGCACGCGGCGCGGCCAGGGCGCCAGCGCCGCCGCCATCCAGTGGTGCAGCCTGCCTTCACGGTGGTCGATCAGGCCGGCGCCATCGGCCAGCACCAGCAGGCCCTGGCCGGCGTGGCTGGCGGACAGCGTGGCGAGCGGCAGGTAACGCTGCGGGGCCGGGGCGCGGGCGCTGCGTTGCCAGCGCAGCGGCGCCACCCAGCGCGGGTCACGGTCGAATTCGTACAGGCTCAGGCGCACGCCTTCGGCCGCCAGGTCGCGCGCGGCTTCCAGCGCCCAATGCGCCTGCTGGTCGCCCGGGCGCAGGCGCTCGACCAGCACCAGCACCTCGGGCGTGACCAGGCGGCTGCGCCAGACGCCGGTGAACAAGCCTGCGCGCGTGGCGCTGGCGCGTGCGCTGGCCAGCACGTCCAGTTCGGGCGCGCCTGCCGCCTCGGGCCGGCGCAGCAGGCGCACGGTGCGGCGCAGGTGTTCGCGCCGGCTGCCCGAGACGGGCAGCAACTGGCGCACGAACACTTCTTGCTCGCGCAGGTTCTCGCGCGTGGTGATGCGCCGGATGTAGTCGCGGCGGGTGCGCCGCACGGACAGGCCCACCAATGCGGCCAGGGCTACAAGCGCCGCGTACAAGACGGGGTGGATGCCGAACAACCGGGGCGACAACTCGGGTTGCGACGGCGGCGGGGCGCTGTCAGGGGCCGACGCGGCCGAAGCCGCATTGGCTGCTGCGGGCAATTGCACCTCCAGCTTGAAGAGCATCGGTGCGCTGCCTGTAGCGGCCGGTGTTGACGCAGGGGGCTCGGCGGGCTTGAAACCGGGCTCCGGCACGGGCGACCAGTGTTTCCAGGCCAGATAGCCCAATGCCAGAACCGCCAGTGCCGCCAAGACCGCAGCCAAGGCCTTCAGGCGCTTGCGGCGGAGAATGCGGTGCGCCCGCTCAGCACCCTGGGCCAAAGCTTCTGGCGTGGACCCAGGCGCCGGTGGCTTTGGCCCAGGAACCCCCACCCCTCCGGGGTTCGCTGCCCAGCGCTCGAACGCCGCATCGAAGGCCATCTGTTCACGCGCCGACTTGCACAGGATGGCGCGCAGCGGGCCCTGGGCGCCGGCCGCGTCCCCTGGCAGCACACCACGTGCGAGGGCCGCATCGAGCCAGGCTTCCACATTCAGCGCGGCGCGCGTGTCCAGCCGCACCACGCCCTGGTCGCGCAGCGCGGGCAGCAGTTGCCAGCGCAGTGCATCCACCCAGGCGGGCAGGTCTGCGGCGGTGGTCAGCACGCGCGCGTGTCCATCCGGCTGGCCGTTGGTCTGCGCGAGTTCAGCGGCGCGACAAGTGCTCGCGCGCGGTGGCCTGGTCTTCAGGCGCCTTCACCAGCACAGACAGGGCGCGCAGCGCGGCCGCCGGTGGCACGGCCTTCAAAGCGCTGACTTCGGGGTCTCGCGTCAACGCGGTGACGTAGGCCAGGAACTCGCTGGTCGATGGCTTCTTGCGCAGGTCGGCCGTGCTGGAGCGCAGGTGCTCGAACAACTTCAAGGCGCTGTCGAGCATGGGGCCGGCCTGCACGTCCAGCCCCTTCAGGCGGCGCAGGGTGATGGCCAGCAGGCGTTCGGGCGTGACCGGGGGCAGGTGATAGAAGATGCAGCGGCGCAGGAAGGCATCGGGCAGTTGTTTTTCTGAATTGCTGGTGATGACGACGACGGGGCGCAAGGTGGCGCCGGCATGCACTTCCTGCCCGCCGCGCCATTCGCGGATGCGGAAGTAGTGGCGTTCGACCTCGTTCAGCGCGTCGTTGGGGAAGTCGCTGGAGGCCTTGTCGATCTCATCGATCAGCACCACGGCGCGGCCCGGGCCGGTGTACCACTCGGGCGTGGCGCCTGCGGCAAACAGGGCTGCAGCATCGGTGGCTGGCAGGCTCTGCACCACGGCCCGGCCGAGGGCGCCGAACTCGATGAAGCGGCGCGGGTCGAGCGCGTCGGCGTCCTTGTGAATCTGCGCCGCCTGGAAGCGCGCCACATGGTCGAAGGCGTAGAACAGGTCTTGCGCACTGCTGCTGGACTTGGTCTCGAACTTGTACAGCGGCAGGCCCAGTTCCAGCGCCAGTTTCTCGGCCAACTGCGTCTTGCCGGTGCCGGGCTCTCCGGTCAGCAGCAGCGGCTAGTCCAGCAGCAAGGCGGTATTGACGGCGTCGCGCAAGCCGGGTTCGGCGTCGTAGTCGGCGGCGCCGAACAGGCGGTCGCGGTCGATGGACTCGATGACGACAGGCTCGGTCGGCGCTGGCGTGCCGGGCTTGCCCTGGAACCAGGCGGCGGCAGGGAGCGTGGACTTGTGCAAGGGCATGGGCATGGTCACTCCTGGGGGGCGGGGGGGGTGGGTCGCTGAAGGGGTGGATCAGGGGCCGGTGATCCAGGCGCGGGCATGCTTGGCGAAGGTCAGCATCGGCCAGGTCGCGCCGTCGTTGGTGGGCAAGGTGTCGTGCAGCATCTCGATGTCGTCGCGCAGGCAGTGGGCGGCATGGTCTTGCGCCCAGCGTGCGATGTGGGAATAGTCCAGTTCCGGCAAGGAGCCCAACACGGCCAGTTGAATGTGCTGCCTGTCCTGCGCTTGCTGCAGCGTCGGCAGGAACACATCGCCCAGCTTCGCACGCTCGCCAGCAGCCTGGCGCGTGCCGCGGTCCAGGTTGACGGCCACCACCAGCATGTTCGCTGGGGAGAGGCCCGGCCACTGCGCCAGCAGGTGCAGCAGGCCTTGCAGGGCGCACCGTGCCTGCGCCGGGTCGAGCCTGTCGGCGCAAGACACCCACAACAGGGTGGGTCGCTGGCGGTCGAGGTAGGCCGCCCACATGGCTTGCTGCGAGGCTGTGGGCAGGGGCCCGATGGCGTTGGCGATGGCGCGCTGGAAGATCTGGCCGGCGTCTTCGGGTGTGGTCTGCACACCGGCTGCAAGGGGCCAGGCGAAGGACTTGTAGTTGCCGAAAGACGGGCCCTGCGCGTCCAGGCCCAGGCCCCTGGCCAGTTCCATTTCTTGCAGACGTTCGATCCACTTCCACAGGCAGTCTTCGCTGCGTCCTTCGGTCAGCACCACCAGGGGACGGCGGCACGCCGTCTGGGTCCAGCGCGCCAGGCTCTCGTTCAAGGCCATGCACTGGTCGTCGCGATTGGCCAAGTAGGGCAGCCAATGGGCCGCCAGGCGCGGGCCTGGCGGTAGAGGCGGTGACGGCAAGGGCTGGGTGTCCGACGTCGGCAAGGGAGCCAGGGGCGCTGTGGCGGTCTTGTTCATGGCCGACTCCAATTGGCCGGCCAACAAGTCCCATGCGACGTCTCTCGCGGATAGGAGCCAGGTGTCGATCGAGCGCAGGCCCAAGTGGCTGCTGCCGTTTTCGGCTACGTCAGACTGCGGCAGACATTGCACCTGCGCCAAGCCGGTCGGGCTGCCGTCCGCCAGCGTGATGTTGAAGTTGGCCAGCGGGACCTTGCGCAGCGCAATGCCAATGACATCGGCCTGGCCCGCCTGGCGCTTGGCCATGATGCGCTGTAGCTCTTCGGGGATGCAGAACTTCGAGTCGACGTAGCTGATGCTCATTACCACGATGAACACGTTGGCCGCCTCGATGGCCTGCAGGATCTTCGGATTCCACTCGTCGCCACCCTTGAGCTGTTCGTAGTCGACCCAGACCGCGTTGGCGCCGGGCAGGCGCGCGCACAGTGGGCGCAACCACTTTAGCAACACGCGCACGCCTTCAATGTCGTCATGCGAATACGACACGAAGACCCTGCGCTCGGCGACGGATTTGGTGAGTGGCTTGGGCATTGCTTCAACGCGACCGGGCGGGTCGCGCTGCTTCCTCCTCCTGGTTCCGCATGATGTGCCCGCTTGGGCGAGCCCCTTGAATTTGCGGCTACTTTGACAATGATTCTAGGGACGCCTGGCCGGGACCGCATCGCGCAACAGAACGAGCCCGCTACGCAAGTAGAAGCGCGGGGAGAGAGCCTGCCGCCCGGGACAACATTGCTGCGCGGTTCTCAGACTCACGCCGTCGACCTCGTGGGCTGACGCTTGCTCAGCTTCGACCAGTGGCGCGGCGAGATGGCGCTCTTGACGCGCCGCGTCACGCCTCGCGATCCACGCGCTTCCGGTGCGAGTGCGCCCGCGCCTGGGAGTAACAGCTTTGAGGCGCCAAGGTCCACGGGATACATGATCGGTTTGGGTCGATAGCGCCAGTTCGAGCCTTTGAGCAGCAGTCGTTCGGCCGGCACCTGAGGCCAAGCGGAGGCAAGGCGCGTTGAACGACAGCACTCGAAATTTCGTCTCCGCGCCTGAATGTCGGTCGATGTCAGTTTTCAAGTTATTGCGGTCGGCTGTCGCGAAAACCGTGGCGGGCAGCAGTGGATCGGAAGCGTAAGTTCGTGACCATCGGATGCAGTCGTTCGCCTAGGAACTTTGCGCGGTCACCAGGCGGCACGCGCGAATGAACGCTGTCGCCATCTCGGCCGTTCTCCGCCGCGTGGTCGAAGGTCAAGCTCCAAGCCGGACTGGTCGTTCGCCGGGGAACCGCCGCTGGATCCTATGGGTCGATCGCGTTTTCGAGCACCAGCCTTCTGGCCTCGCACCTCAATGCAATAGCCTATCCCTCAGCTTCGACCACCGGCGTTCGTCGCGCTTGCCAGCCGGCTGGCGTAGACCGGGCCGATGCCGTTGACCATGCCGGAACCGAGGTAGCGCTCGATGCCGCTGAGGGTGTTTGGCGGTGCGATCTTGACGAACACGGCTTTGAACTGCCGGCCATGCTCGCGATCGGTGACCCAGCTGCCGGAAGTCGAGGCGTACTCGCCTGGAGTGACGCTCGGCGCGTGACCCACGAGCGTGATCAGGTCACGTTCGCCGCGATCTTTCAGGCGCAGCACGCAGGAGCCGCTGTCGGCGTTGTGGAAGGTGACTCGCTCGACAAGGCCAGAGAGCTGTTCCAGCGAAGGCGGTGAAGGGGCGGTCATGGCCGGTTGGAGTCTATGGCGCGCCCGATCCCGGCGCGGGTGGTTGGAGGTGGGGCCTCGGTTGAATGCGCACGGGGCGTGCGGGTGTGCGGGCTGTCGTGCCGACTGCCCTGCCGACTGCCGTCAGTCGAGAGCCTGTACGATTCTTCGACGCCGCGCGGTGGTCGCGCTGACACACCGCATGCATGTACATCACCGACGCACGTCACTTTCTGGACGACAAGGGCGCCA
>Ga0105047_10006557_pt1 | contig 19720 bp, 15 predicted proteins | sample MAT04_FD_78384 | JGI IMG/M metagenome (GOLD analysis project Ga0105047, IMG submission 78384) | Freshwater microbial communities from Lake Fryxell liftoff mats and glacier meltwater in Antarctica - MAT-04 (megahit assembly) | ecosystem: Environmental > Aquatic > Freshwater > Ice > Liftoff...
CAGTAAGCACATCAGCCGCGTGGAACACCTCAACGATCAGATCACGATCCACGAAGGGGATCTGATTGATTCCAGCTCGCTCGTCCGCCTGTTGCAAATGATCAAGCCGGACGAGATCTACAACCTCGCCGCGCAGAGCTTCGTTCCGGTGAGCTGGGAGCAACCGATCTTCACGTCCGAAGTCACCGGCCTGGGCGTGACCCGCGTCTTGGACGCCATCTTGCAGGTCGACAAGAACATCAAGTTCTATCAGGCCAGCTCGAGCGAAATGTTCGGCAAGGTCCGCGAGACTCCGCAGCGCGAAACCACGCCGTTCCACCCGCGCAGCCCCTACGGCGTCGCCAAGGTTTATGGGCACTACATCACGGTCAACTACCGCGAGAGCTACGGCCTGTACGCTTGCAGCGGCATTCTGTTCAACCACGAGTCTCCACGCCGCGGCATGGAGTTCGTGACTCGCAAGATCAGCAACTCGGTCGCCCGCATCAAGCACGGGCTGGATACCGAACTCCGCCTGGGCAACCTGGACGCCAAGCGCGACTGGGGCCATGCCCGCGATTACGTCCGCGCCATGTGGATGATGATGCAGCAAGACGTGGCGGACGATTTTGTCGTCGGCACGGGCGAGATGCACAGCGTCCGTGAGTTCGTCGAGATCGCCTTCGATCGCGTCGGCCTGGATTGGCAAGACTACGTGGTGATTGATCCGGCCTTCTATCGTCCGGCCGAAGTCGACCTGTTGCTGGCCGATTGCAGCAAGGCTCGCGACGTGCTGGGCTGGGAGCCGCTGGTCAGTTTCGAGGACCTGGTTTGCGAAATGGTGGACAAGGACATGCACACCGTCGGAGCCACCGCGACCATGAAACCCGACATCAAGGTACACGCGGCCTAGCCCGCGTGAATGTGGTTAGCGCCGGAGCGCGCTGGCCACTGTCCTGCGTTTGTCTGTCGGGTATGCAACACGCTCGTTCAAGGAAGAACCGCGATGTCCATGATCTCCTATTCGCAAAATGGCGAAGACGTTGTCCTCAATCGGCTGTTCCCACCGGGACACCGTGGGTTGTACATCGACGTCGGCGCCAACAACCCGCTCGAAGACACCGTCACGCGGCACTTCTACGAGCAGGGCTGGCAAGGCATTAATGTCGAGCCAGGCGCCGAGATGTTCTCAATGATCGCGCAGAACCGCCCGACGGACGTCAACTTGCACATGGGCCTGTCGAACTCGACCGGCAGCAAGACGTTCTACGACTTTGTCGACTATCCCGGTTCGTCGACCTACTGCAAGGAAGAGGCCGAAGTCCACAAGCGCGACCACGGTTTTCGCTGCGTTGAGCGATCGTTCAACGTGACCACGCTCAAGGCGGTCTGCGAGGCTCACGTCCATCGGCCGATTGATTTCATTTCGATCGACGTCGAAGGACACGAGCGCGAAGTGCTGGAAGGCGCGGACTTCGATCGGTTCCGCCCCGTGGCCGTGGTGCTGGAGGCCACGCGCCCCAACACTTCGATCCCCACGCATCACTTGTGGGAAGACTTGTTGTGGAAGGCCCAGTATCGCTTTGCCCTGTTCGACGGGCTGAATCGCTACTACATCCGCTCGGAAGACTCGCATCTGCTGAGTCGGATGACGGCGCCAGCCAACTGCCTGGATGACTTTGTTCCGTACCGCTACCTGAAGCAGGTCGCCGGCCTGCACGCCAAGGTCGCGATGATCGATGGCCTCGGCCCGCGCTCGATCGCGGCCGCTCGCAAGTTGAACAAAGTTGCGGCGCGGATCAATCGCTTTCGCTGGCGCATGCGACATATGGTCGGCCGAGCCGCCTAGTATCGTCGGGACGTGCGGTTTTCTTATTCCTTGTGCGTGATGGTCGTTGTGGCTTTTAGGACTGAAGCAATGCCAAGCAGCACCTTTGTTCGCGACATCAGTCGAGAGGCAAGGCAGACGATGAATGTCGGACGCCAGGCGGACGCGTCGCCCAACCACATCTTCATTGATTGCACGCCGACCTCGCGCCGCAATTGCGGAACCGGCGTGCAGCGAGTGGTCCTCAACGTCGTCAATCATGCCGTCGCCGCAGGGAATGCACTCGATATCGAGTGCCAAGGGCTGAACTACACCGCGCGTCACGGATTTCGTCCAGTCGCATCGCTCACGTCGCGCGCTCACGCTGAGCCGGCCCCTGTCGCCACTGGCGCCGTGGCCGTTATGTCACCGCGTCTCACCGCAGGACTGAAAGCGCCACTACGATTGCTGCGTCATGGCGCCCGCGAAACGCTCACTGCGCTGCAACTGATGAACACTGTGCGGAACGTCAAGCGTTCCGTCAAATTTCAGATCAACACCGCCCAACAACTCCTGGCGGGAGACGCAGAATCGAGCGTCCGGCCAGGACGCGGCGATATGCTGCTTCTGACCGATACGATTTGGGACACGCCCGAAGTTTGGGACGGCGTCCGCCGCTCGGCTTCGCGCGGCGCCATGGTCGGCGCAATCGTCTACGACCTGATTCCACTGCGGTTTCCAGAACTTTACGGCGCCTACGTCGCCAAGATCTTCAAGGACTGGATTACCAAAGTCGCGTACTATTCTGACTTCCTGATGTGTATTTCCGAGGCCGTTTGGGAAGACACGAAGGACTACCTGAAGACCAACCGAATTCGTAATCGTCGTGGCGAGGAACTTCGGGGCGGATTCTTCCGGCTGGGCGTCGGACTCGACGCGCCGGCGGACTCGATCAAAGTTCGACCTGAATTGGCCCGGCTCTACGCCAATGACGCCAGCCAGAACCCCTACCTGGTCGTCGGTTCGTTCGATCCGCGCAAGGACCTGGGAACCGTGGTCCGCGCCTTCGAATGGCTGTGGGCCGGTGGTTCGCAGGCCAAGCTGGTGACCGTCGGTCGCCCGTATACCGGCAGCTCTCCGCTGGAGCGACTGGTGGCGGAGCATCCAGAACAAGGCCGCCGGTTGATCTCGCTGCAGGACGTTGAAGACGCGGAACTGGACTATTGCTACCGCCGCAGCGCCGCGCTGATCACCGCCTCGTACGCCGAGGGTTTCAATCTGCCGATCGTCGAATCGCTCCAACGTGGACGACCTGTGCTGGCGGGCGATATCCCGGTCCATCGCGAGGTCGGCGGCGACTTCGCACATTACTTCCCCTGCGGACAACCAGGCAAGCTGGCCGAGCTGATCACACGTCAGCAGCGCGGGAGTCTGCACCGTGGGCTGGAGCAAGTGCAGGACTTCACCTGGCCAGACTGGACTGTCAGTTGCCAGGAGTTGTTCCAAAAACTGTCCGCACTGTACGCGGCCGGCGCCAATCAAAAGGCAGCCTGACTGAACCCAACAAGACCGCGACCGCGTTTGTAACCCGAATTTTTAATTCATCGTTCGCCACGCAGCTAAGCCAGGACCGGATCATGTCAGTGGGCACATTCGAAAAATCAGCGGATCTCAGAACGACAATAGCCGTGGGGGCGCGTCCGCGCCGTATCCTGGTCGACGCCACGGCTACGCATCGCTGCGACTTTGCCGGCGGAATTCAGCGAGTCGTCCGAAATCTGGTGAACTCTACCGAATGGCTGGAGCGTCAGTTGCAGGTCCCCTGCCAGGGGATCGTTTACGATCCGGCCGGCGGCTTCCGCGCTTTGGACAGCCTGCCGAACCCCTCGGATAATTCCCAGCCATCGCCTTTCTTGCGTCGTGGAGACGCCGCGCCGGCGGCGGCCCCAGTCGCTCCGTCGCCACAGCCCCTTTGGAAGCGCGTGGCGCGACGGTCGCTCCGTTCGATCGGCATGTTCGAGCGCGCGAAGCAAGTACGCCAATCCATTCGCAATCGCAAACTGGCCGTGGCGCAAACGCCCGGCGCGCCGCAGCCGCGCAAGATTGAAGTCGGCGCCGGCGATCTGCTGCTCCTCCCGGATACGACCTGGGGAAGCTTGGAAGTATTGCAAAACGCTCGCGAGGCCAAGGCCCGCGGGGCGCGCGTCGCCGCCGTGGTATACGACCTGATCCCGCTGCGGCACCCAGAAATCTGCTCGCCGGCGTTTGTCGATATGTTCCGCGCCTGGTGGGACGACATTCGCCGCCTGGTCGATTCGGTTATCTGTATTTCGGAATCGGTCTGGGAAGACGTGCAGGACTACGTGGCGGACCATCCGCTGCCGGACATGCCAAACCACCGTCTGCGGGGCGGGTCTTTCCGCCTGGGAGCCGGCTTGGACCAGCAGGTGGACCACAGCCTGACGCGGCCCGAGCTGCAACAGTTGTTTGCGGGCGAGCCGATGGAAAACCCGTACCTGATGCCCGCCAGTTTTGACGTTCGCAAGAATCACGCGTTGGTGCTCAATAGCTTCGAGCGTCTCTGGGCCTGCGGCCTGCCGCTCAAGCTGGTGATCATCGCTCGCAAATACAAAGAGCATCCGCTGCCGCTTTCGGAGCAGGTGATCAACCATCCGGAATTCAACAAACGGTTGTTCTGGTTCTACGACATCGAAGACGCGGAGCTTGACTACTGCTACGGCAAGGCGGCGGCGACGATCACCGCCTCGTACGCCGAAGGATTCAATCTGCCGATCGTGGAATCGATCAGCCGTGGCCGCCCCGTGCTGGCCGCGGATATCCCAGTGAATCGCGAAGTGGGTGGAGTACACGCGGCGTACTTCCCGGCTCACTCGCCCGAAGAACTGGCGAATCTGATCCTGCGATTCCGTGGCGGCGAGCTGCCGAAGTTGACGGATCGAATTGATGAATTCAATTGGCCTAACTGGCAAGAGAGCAGTCGGGAGCTGCTGGAGCGACTGCTCAAGCTCTACGCCAAGACTGCTGCGGCAAACAAACTTGCGGCCTAGGCCGATAGTAATGATTCAAAAAAGAGTTGACCGGATCTCGTAACGACAAAGCAGGATACGTTCATGAGCCAGCTTCGCGTTTTGCACTACAGCACCTACCAGACTCAATGCGGCATCGCCATGTATGCCGAGGATCTGGTCAAGGCGCTCGATCGCGCCGGCGTTGAGAACTCCGTGCGGCCCGTCAGCACTGCCGAGCTTCAGCAAATGAATGACGCGCAAATGCGCGCCTGGATCAAGTCTGTCGCTGACGAAGCGAAGCAACACGACGTGATCCACATCCAGCACGATTATTCGTTCTTCGCCAACGGCCCTTACACGCTCAAGAACTCCAACCGCAATTTTTGCTCGCTGCTGCACCAACTAGACGAGGCCAAGGTTCCGACCGTGGTCACGTTCCACGTCGCGTTGCACGGCATGGACTTCTGGTCCAAGGGACCCCGCCGCCATGCCCGCCGCGCAATGAGCGCCGGCTTTGAGCGGAAGTCTTCCTTGTACTTCAAGCATTGGCGAATTCCGCACGGCATGCGTTCCACGCCGGAACGCTTCCGCGCAGTGACATTCTCGCCACGGCCGCAGGCCTCGCACGTCCTGGGCGGATTGGATCCGTCGGTGATGCGGCAGATTCCGCTGGCGGCCCCCAAGCCTTCGAGCACCGTAACCGGCATTGATCCGCAAACGGCCAAAGAGCGACTCGGCTTGCCGCGGCACTGCGTGCTGATGTCGCAGTTTGGCTTTATCTCGGCCTACAAGGGCTTTGAGTGGGCGTTACGCGGCATTGAGATGCTGCCCGAAAACTACTATTTCGCCGTTGTCGGCGGCCGGCACCGAGATGTTCCTTCGGAGCCGACGCTCAACCGAATTCTCGAGATCTGGCAGGGACGCAATCCGGATCGTATGCGAGTCACCGGCTTCGTCAACGACGAAGAACGCGATTTGTATCTCGCCGCCACGGATATTTTCCTGGCCCCTTACACCTGGAACGAACTCACGGCTTCCGGCGCGGTCACCTGGGCTTTGACCTCGGGTAAGCCCGTGATCGCTTCGACAATCGACTGCTTCCGCGAGATCAACAACCAGTACGACTGCATGCTGACCGTGCCACCGGGCATGATCCATGAGTTGGCCTGGCAGATCCAGCGGGTCACGGCGTCTACCAAGCTGCGAGAGCACTTGGCCAGTGGCGCGGCGCGATACGCTCACGACCATTCGTGGGAGGTGATCGCCGGTCGCTATCTCAAAGAGTTCGAGGAGATTGCCGCGACTCACGGTCGCGGCGCAAAGACGAGTTCGCACTCGCCTCAGCTTGCCCGGGCCGCCTAGAGCCCAGGCAGCAACACGATCACGTTTGTACTACAGATTTCCACGGTCCCCACAGAACGAATGGGAAAAAGAGAATGCACCTGACATACCGCCGCACCTGCCGCATCTGTGGCTCTGCAGCGCTCACCAAAGTGATCGACCTTGGCACGCAGTACCTGCAGGGGTCGTTCGTGGGCGCTGATGGTAAGCTTCCGCCGCTCCGGAAGATCGACACGTCGTTGGTCCGTTGCGATCCAACGCGCGACGAAAAGGCTTGCGGCCTGCTGCAAATGACCGTCTCCGTGCCGCCGGCGATTCTCTACGCCGACTATTGGTACCGCTCCGGCACCAATCGCACGATGACCGATCACTTGCACGGCATCGCTGACGAGATCTCCGGCATGATCAACAAGCCGGCCGCCCGCGTGCTGGACATCGGTTGCAACGATGGCACGCTGTTGAGCCGCTACCCAAAGAACGCCGTCCGCTACGGCATTGATCCGTCGGACGCCGCCAATAGTGTTCCGGACGACGTGCAGGTGGTCAATGATCTGTTCCCATCCGAGCAGCTCAATGGCCTGACTCGCGGCAAGCTGTTCGACGCGATCACGTCGATTGCCATGTTCTACGACTTGGAAGATCCAACCGGCTTCGCCCGCGCCATCAAGCAGCACCTCGCCCAAGACGGCGTCTGGTGCTTTGAGATGTCGTACATGCCGATGATGCTCAAGAACAACTCGTATGACACGATTTGCCACGAGCACTTGGAGTACTACAGCCTGGCGGTGCTGGAATACATCCTCCGCCAAGCCTCGATGAAGGTCGTGCGAGTTTCGCTGAATGACTCCAACGGCGGTAGCATTCGCATTCATGCCACGCACTCGGACAACTTCTGCTTCGATGGCGATGCCCAGGCGATGGCATCAATCCGCGAGTTGCGCCAGTCGGAGTTTGACTTGCAGCTCGACACGGACGAGCCTTACCGCAACTTTCAGGACACGATCGAGAAGCATAAGACAGAGCTCTCCTCGCTATTGCGTCGCCTGAAGGCGCAAGGCAAGAAGGTTCACATCTACGGCGCCTCGACCAAGGGCAACACCATTCTGCAAACCTGCGGAATCAATCACACGTTGATTGACTGTGCGGCCGAGCGGAATCCCAAGAAGTTTGGCGGCCATACGCTGGGAACAAACATCCCCATCGTCAGCGAAGCAGATTCGCGAGCTCGTCGTCCGGATTACTACCTGGTGCTTCCTTGGCACTTCAAGACGGAGTTCCTGGAACGCGAGCAGGCGATGTTGGACGATGGCGTGGGCTTCATCTTCCCGCTTCCCACAATCGAAGTCATCACCGGTCGCAAAGCAGCCAAACACGCTGCCTAGCCTGGGGGCAGAGCCGCGCGGCTATCATCACAAATGGGGCAGCCACGCGGTGGCGGAGCGGCGCAGACTGCGAGACAAGGTGTTTTTCCACGACAATGTAGACGATTGGCAGATCTCATGAATCAGGACAAGCAGAAGCGCATCTTCTGGCTCGGCATGCACGTCGTGCTGGTGAAGACCGAACTACCGCGGCTACGCGAGCTCGGCTATGAGGTCTTCAACCCACCCTACCTGACGAATGTTTACGATCAGTCAGCGGTCGTGGATTGGGATCGCAATCAGGCCAGCACCTTGCCGTCTGAAGTCTTCCAGAAACTCTCTCGCTATAACTTCTTTTATAACAAGATCACGCCCGAAATTGCCGAGTTGCTTGACGAATACTTTGGCACGGTCGTGGTGACAATCTCGCCGGTTTGGTTGCAAACCGTGCTGGACTCTTATCACGGCCGCGTGATCTATCGCGTGTATGGGCAGCCCGGCACACTCAGCGAGGCGCTATGGAATATGCGCCTGTTCCGCTCGATCCAAGAGCGTGAGAATTTTTACTTTGTGCCGCACGCGGCCGAAGCAATCCGCGATGAGCACGCATGGCTGAAGACGCGGATGTCCGTGGTCCCCTACACTTTGCCACTGGACGTATTCGATCACGAAAACACCTGGTCGCCGGAAGATCGTCATACGCCGGAGATCATGGTCTGCTGCCCGAATATCGATAACCCCCATTTTGCGCATCACTATCAATATCTGAACGCGCAGTACCCCGAGACGCATTTCAAGCTGTACGGCGTGCAGCCGCGCCGCATGCCAGATCCGCGCGTCGCCGGAACGCTGCCGCGTGCCGAACAGTTAGATTGCTATCGCCGCGCCGCCGGTTACTTCTATCACTACCAGATTCCGACCAGCAGCTACTTGCCGCCGATCGAGATGATGACCATTGGTGGCCCGGTTGTTTACATGCACGACTCGCTGTTAGCGCGCAGCTTTGCCGGCAACGCGCCGGGTGAGGCAAGCAGCGTCGGCGACTCAAAACGTAAGCTCCAATGGCTGCTCGACGGCGATCGCGAATTCATCAACGAGGTACGCGACGCTCAGCAGCAGATCGTCCGCCGCTACCACCCCGACCACGTTCATCCGATTTTCGACCGCGTCTTCACGCAGTTGATTGATAGACCGGACGTGCCGCAGCAGCACGCCGTGGCCCTAACGATCAACTCGGAGCCGGTGGAAGCCGCTCGGACATATGTACTATTTCACGCTCCCGGCGCGCACATCGAATTCCAAGAGGGCTGCTACCACCCGCTTAATGACCTGGCGCGTTCGGTTAAGCGCGTAGTAAACGAGCTACTTGCGCAGACCGAAAATGAGGTCGTGGTAACGTGCTTCGCAGATCAGTTCCAGAACGCCTATGGGTATCTCGACGCTACGCAGTTCCTCGGCCGTCTGAAATTCATGGTACTCGATCCGACGCAGCTCGGTACCGGTAGTGCCGGCACGAAGTGGGAATCGAAGCGTCCGGTGCTCGCCACGCAGGCGTACGCCACGCACGAGACCACGTTTGTCGCTCCGAGCCCAATCGTCTCAAATCCAGTGGCGACGCATACTGAAATCGCGCCGCACGCCTCGCAAGACGGCGCGCAGCACAGCGTGCCAGTCGTGGTTACCAAGTCGCGGCGTCGACTTCGCTTTCGCGAAACCGTCTCGCGCGCTTTGTGGACTAACCTGGTTGCGGCGCTGGCGATCGTCGGCAAGAGTCGCGTTCTGTCGTCGCTATTGCTGGCGTCAGCCGGCGTTTCGCTCATCCTGCTTCGCTCCGCGCAGCGAGTTCGCGCTCGATTGGCCGCGCGTAAGGCTTCCATTCGCGCTCGCCTCGGTCGTTACTGGCGAGCCATTCAATTGCAAGAGCCCTGGACCACGCGTCGCGGCTGCATCACTCGTTTGAACGCAGACGAACGCGTTCGCCTGGTGATTGTGCCGCATCGCAGCTTGTTCCCGGAGGCCCTGTTCCTGGAACAGCCAATCGTGCTGTACACCGACGACGATCTGGGCGCTCCCTCGATCGGCATGCGTCAAAAGATCAACGCATTCATTTCCCGCTGCATCGCGGAAAAGTCGATTACGGTCATGACGTCGGCAGACCTGACGCCGCCGCATCGCGCTCGGTCGCGTCGTTCCGCCGTACCGCAATCACTAATTACAGACAATAACTCCGGCAGCGTTCCTGCCCCCATGGGACGTCGCACGCTCAGCGGCGTCGATGCGCGACGCGAAGGCGCGCTGACCCATTTTCAGGGCTCGAATCCCGACGAACGAGCCGCTGTCAATCGCACACCTCCACGAGCGGCCTAGCGCCAAGCTTCGATCCACCGCTTCTCGCCCGTCCACCTCCTCGAATCGCACGCCCTTTGCGCCAGACACTGGTATGAGCCAATTTCGGCAAATCATCCATCGCGGACGCGCCTTGGGCGACCTTCTTAGGTACGCACTGAGCGGACCTGACGATGCGCCACCGGTCTGCGCGCGTGTAGACGCCAGCGTTTTGCGCGCAGCAACGCGCAGTGGATCCATTCTGGTCGTCGAGGCCGAACTGCCACGCCCTGATCGTGACGCCGGCAGCCGCATTCTTGTGCAACTCTTGCGTTCGATGGTCGACATCGGGATGCGCGTCTATTTTTTGCCAGCTAATCCAGGAACGGACACCCATTACGCGTCGTCGCTCAAGCAGCTGGGCGTTACTGCCCTGTCGGCCCCCAGATCGAGGGAAGACTGGAGCAAGTTAAAAACTTTGGCGGGAGGTTTGGACTTTATCTGGCTCTGCCGTCCGCTGGTCGCCGCGCGATTTGTAAACTTCTTTCGCCGCCACTCGACGGCGCAATTGCTGTATTATCCCGTCGACTTGCACTACGTCCGCGACGAGCGTCACTATCAGTTGCATCGCAGTTGGAGCCGGCTGGCCCGCGCACGCTTGTATCGCTGGTTAGAATACTCATTGATCGCGGCGACGGACGCGGTCCTTTGCCTCAGCCACGAAGAGTTGCAGATACTTTCAGCGCGCGTTCCCAAAGAGAAACTACGCTGGGTACCGCCCCACGTTGCCCAGCCGCGGCGCGAAGTAGCAGCAAATTGCACGACAACTGCTGCGCAACAGGGCGTGATCTTTGTCGGCAATTTTCGTCATTCGCCCAACGAAGACGCCATGCGCTGGTTCTTGCAGTCAGTCTGGCCGATCGTCCAGCGCTTGCGGGCTGACTCGCAATTGCCGGCCGCCCAGTTGCAAATTGTCGGCGCGGCAATCCCCGCCTGGCTGCACGCATCGCAGTCCCCCCAGATTCAACTCCATGCCAACGTTAGTGATCACGCACTGCTGGGCCTGTACAAGCAGTGCGGCGTCGCCGTCGCCCCGCTCCGGTTTGGCGCCGGGATCAAAGGCAAGGTCCTCGAGGCGATGGAGTTGGGCATACCCGTCGTTACCACCAGCACGGGCCTGGAAGGACTTCCGGACGTCGCCTCGCTCCCACCGGCATGCGACGACGCCGAGACGTTTGCCGCGGCCATCGTGCGACTACTGAGCGATCGGGCAGATTCGCAAAGGGTTGCGCGCGCGCAACGAGACTACTTGCAGCAACACTTCTCCCCTAGCGCAGTGCGAGAACAACTCTGCAATGTACTAGCGGGCGGCACGACACAATCGCCAAACACCAGAGGCAGAATGCGCAGATCAATGGCGGCATTCGTGCGGCAAGACGCGTCGGTCGTCTAGCGCGTCTCGAAACAATAAGTCGCCGGGTTGAACTAGGCAGCTTGGGTAATGTAAAACTCCGCGAGACAACAGTAAACGACCTAACGGCGAAGTGAACTTGACCGCGCGTCGGGCGGCGGATTACAAACCCAGGCCCTCCGATTGCGCATGGATCGCCTTGAAAAGAGTGACAGGCATATGGTGAAGACGTTTTTTCCCGTGCAAGCGCCCGCAATGGCATCAGAGCAAATAGCGGCGCCGGGAAATCCGATCGTGGAATACGCGGCTGCGCTCTGGGAGCGTCGTTTTTTCTGTATGTCGCTGGTACGTCACGATTTGCGATCGCGCTATTCGCGGACGTCACTCGGCCTGATCTGGTCGATGTTGCAACCCATCGCGATGACCGCCGTACTGTGTACGGTTTTCAGCCAGTTGTTTCAGATCGAAGTTCGCGACTACGGACCGTTCTTGCTGGTGGGCTTGGCGTTCTGGGGCTTCATCACCACTTGTTGCCTCTCTGGCTGCACGTCGCTGACGCAGGCCGAGACGTACATTCGGCAGTACCCGGCGCCCATGCTGTTGTATACGCTGCGCACCACGCTCGTCGCCAGTTATCACTTTATGGTGATGCTCGGTCTATCGATTGCGCTCTGTTGCCTGCTGCGCGGCTCGCTCCCGTTCAAAATGCTACCGCTGATTATTCCAGCGCTGATGACGATCTTTCTCGTGGGCCTATCGCTCTGCACAATTTGTGCGATCGCCAACGCCTATTTTCCAGACATGCAGCATTTACTGGACGTCGGCCTGCAAATTATTTTCTACCTGACGCCAATCATTTACCCGGCCACGATGATGGAACAGCGGGGCATGGGCTGGTTGATGGAATACAACCCGTTTGCTTCGCTGCTGATCTTCTTGCGAGATCCAATCGTCGCAGGGTCGGCGCCGCCAATGCGCGCCGTGCTGTTTGCACTCCTCTCGGCGACGATCTTGGCGACCGTGGCCAGCTACGCCCTGAGCCGCGTGCAAAAAACGCTGGTCATGCGTCTGTAAGACTCCTCCGTAGTCACCAGGTTGGCTAAAGATTGAACTTTTGGAAACGTGCGTCCAATGGCTAGCATCACTCTCGACAAAGTGAACCTGATTTTCCGTCTGCGACGCGAAGGTCGGATTTCGCTGAAGGAGCTGTTGCTCCATCGCAAGTTTCGCAAATCGCGCAATCCAATTCAGGAAGTTCCCGCGCTCACCAATATCAATCTGAAAATCGGCCAGGGCGAACGTGTCGGCATCATCGGTCACAATGGCGCCGGCAAGAGCACACTGCTGCGTTTGATCGCCGGCATCTACCCACCGACCAGTGGCGAACGCCGCGTCACCGGACAAATCAGCTCGCTGTTTGACATTGCCCTGGGATTCGAGCCCACGGCAACGGGCTGGGAAAACATTCGCGTCCGCGGTTACCTGCAAGGAGAAACGCCCCGCAGCATTTCCGCCAAAATGCCCGAGATCGCCGATTTCTGCGAGCTGGGCAAGTTCCTGGACATGCCCGTCCGGTTCTATTCCAGCGGCATGCTGGTGCGGCTGGCGTTCTCAATCGCCACGGCCATCCAGCCCGAAGTGTTGCTGATTGACGAGGTCTTCGGCGCCGGCGACATCGCCTTCCAGCAGAAGGCGCAATCGCGGATGGAAGAGTTGCTCAACCGGGCACAACTGATGGTGTTCGTGGGTCACGGCGTCGATGCGATCGCCAACCTGTGCAATCGCGTGGTCTGGATGAATCACGGACTGGTCCACATGGACGGTCCCTCCAAGCAGGTGGTCAAGGCATTCAAAGATCACATGCTTCCGCCCGGGAGCCAGCCCTCTACCCTGGCTGCCTAACCCGCCCCGATTGACTGGTCTGATCTTGCCAGCGTTGCCTGTGGGCTGTTATAAATCGCCCGCGCCTAACAGTCCGGGGAAGTCTTCCCCGCGGATGCCCTCGAAGGCGAAACGGCGTGCAGCCCGGCGGAATCGCGATCCGATGTCAACAATCCTCGTCACTGGCGGCGCCGGCTTCATTGGCGGCTGCTTCGTCAGGCAGTGGCTGGGCAGTCAAGTTGATCGCGTGGTCAATCTCGACAAGCTGACGTATGCCGGAAACTTGGATTCGCTCGCTTCGCTGGGCGGCGATCCGCGACATGTATTCGTCGAAGGGGACATCGCGGACAGCGCATTAGTGTCACAGCTCTTGGCGAAGTATCGCCCCGCGGCCATTTTGAATTTTGCGGCCGAGACGCACGTCGATCGTTCGATCGATAGCCCCAACGCGTTCTTGCAGAGCAACGTTGTCGGCGTCTGCCAATTGCTGGCCGCCGCGCGCGATTATTGGGTGGACCTGCCGCCCGGCGAGCGCCAACGATTTCGCTTCCTGCAAGTCTCGACCGACGAAGTCTACGGCTCGCTCGGTCCGTCCGGCAAGTTTACGGAAGGCACGCCGTACGCACCCAACTCGCCCTATGCCGCCAGCAAGGCATCGGCGGATCACTTTGTCCGGGCGTACCATCAGACGTATGGCCTGCCGACGCTGATCACAAACTGCTCGAACAACTACGGCCCATTTCAATTCCCTGAAAAACTGATCCCGCTGATGGTCCTCAACGCGGCCGAGGGGAAGCCTCTACCGCTCTACGGAGATGGCCAGCAGATCCGCGACTGGCTCTTTGTCGAAGATCACTGCCGCGCGATTGCGCAGGTGCTGGCAACAGCCGAGCCCGGCGCCGTTTATAATATTGGTGGAGGGTGCGAGCGCACGAATCTGTCGATCGTCCAAAAGGTTTGTGATCTGCTGGATCAGCGTTTGCCGGCCCTGGCGCTGGGGCCACGCCGCAAGCTGATTCAATTTGTCGCGGATCGCCCAGGGCACGATCGACGCTACGCGATCGATGCCGGCAAGATCGAACGAGAGTTGGGTTGGACCGCGTCGCAGGATTTCGACGCGCTTCTGGCCCAGACGGTCGACTGGTACCTGGCGAATGGTCGCTGGGTTGATCGCGTCTGCAGCGGCGTCTACCGTCGCCAACGCCTCGGTTTACTCGGCGTGAGCGTCTGACCATGAGCACTAGCCATTATCGCAAAGGGATCGTGCTAGCCGGCGGCGCCGGCACGCGCCTCTATCCGGTGACGCTAGCGGTCAGCAAGCAACTGCTGCCAGTATACGACAAGCCGATGATCTACTACCCACTCTCGGTGCTAATGCTGGCCGGGATTCGCGAGATCTTGCTGATCTGTACACCCGAGGATCAGTCGAGCTTCGAGCGGCTGCTGGGAGACGGCTCCAGGCTGGGCATTAGCATCCAATACGCGCAGCAACCAACGCCCGAAGGGCTGGCCCAGGCCTTTCTGATCGGCCGCGAGTTTATCGGCCGAGACAACGTGGCGCTGGTGCTGGGAGACAACATTTTTTACGGGCATGGTTTCCAGGCGATTCTCGCCCGGGCCACGGCGCGCGAGCGAGGCGCCAGCGTATTCTCCTATCCGGTCAAGGATCCTGAGCGCTACGGTGTGATCGAACTCGGCCATGGCGGGCGAGTGCTATCACTCGAAGAAAAGCCGGCGGCCCCACGTTCTAATCTGGCGGTAACTGGGCTCTATTTCTACGATAACCGCGTGCTGGATATCGTTGCAGGTCTTCGCCCTTCGCCCCGCGGAGAGTTGGAGATCACTGACGTCAATCAGGCATACCTGGACCAGCAGGCGCTGCATGTAGAATCGCTCGGTCGCGGTTTCGCCTGGCTCGATACCGGCACGCACGAGTCGCTTCTGCAGGCGTCCGAGTTTGTCGAGACGGTCGAGCAACGACAAGGTTTAAAGATCGCTTGCTTGGAAGAAGTCGCCCATCACATGGGCTTCATCAGTTCCGAGCAACTCGCCGCGCTCGCTCATCCGCTGAAGAACGCCTACGGGGACTATCTGCGACAAATCTTGGCGGACACCGTTCGTTCCGCCAACCGGCTTCGCGCAACGGGCGGAACCGCTCCGCCCCAAGAGATTTCGCTTCAAAAAACGGACACCCGCGCCTGACAAATTATGAATGTCCTGCCGACAGACCTGCCAGAAATCAAGTTAATTGAGCCTCGCGTGCATCGAGACTCTCGCGGCTTCGTAATGGAATCGTGGAACGTGGAGCGCTACGCGGAGCTTGGCTTGCCGACCAACATGGCGCAAGACAATCTCTCTTGGTCGCGGCGCGGCGTGCTGCGCGGCTTGCACTATCAGAAGCCAGCGGCCCAGGGAAAGTTGGTTTACGTCCTGTCCGGACAAATCTGGGATGTGGCCGTTGATATTCGCGTAGGTTCTCCGCGATTTGGTCAATGGATGGCCTGCGACCTATCGATGGAAAACCGTCGCCAGCTCTATATCCCAGAGGGTTTTGCGCACGGATTTGTCGTGCTTTCTGCCACGGCGCTGGTGGCGTACAAGTGCACGGATTTTTATCGCGCAAACTGCCAGGCCGGCGTCGCCTGGAATGATCCGCAACTCGATATTCGCTGGCCCGTCGCGAATCCGATTCTTTCGCCGCAAGATAAAATGCAGCCGACGCTCGCGGAAATCAGTGCTGAGCGCTTGCCGCAGCTTGAAGAACCGGCGACTGTGCGCGTGATGCCAAGACTCGCGGCGTAACTCTCCGACTGGACAGTCCGTGTCAGCCGAACAGGCCGAGGGCGAACCCGAATGCAACGCCCCATTCTGCTCATTGGCGCAAACGGCCAGGTCGGTCAGGAGTTGCAACTCGCGTTATTGCCGCTAGGCGACATCGTTACGACCGTGCGCGCAGTAACGAGCGGTAATGCCCCTGCAAGTTCAATCTCGCTCGATCTGACCGATACGGATCAATTGCGCCGCGTTATCCGCGATCATCAGCCGCGCGTGATCGTCAATGCCGCGGCGTACACGTCTGTGGACCGCGCCGAGGGCGACGCTCAGCTGGCGGCGGCTGTGAACGCAACCGCGCCCGGCGAGCTGGCGGAAGAAGCCGCGAGGATCGACGCCGCTCTGGTCCATTACTCCACAGACTACGTCTTCGATGGCAGCGGCGCTACGCCTTGGCTTGAAGAAGACCAGCCAGCCCCTCTGAATGTTTATGGTCTGACTAAACTGGCGGGCGAAGAGGCGATCCGCCGCGCCGACTGCGCCCATCTCATCCTACGGATCTCCTGGATTCACTCCCCCCACGGCGCGAACTTTGTGAAATCGATCCTGCGCCGCGCCGGCCAGCCTGGGGACTTGCTTGTGGTGAGCGACCAGGTCGGCGCCCCCACGAGCGCCCGGCGGATCGCCGGAGTAACAGCGCAACTGCTTCACATGGCAGGGATGGACGCTGCCCCGTTCCTGCAGCGGAGCGGGGGGACGTTTCATCTGTGCGCTGCGGGCGAGGCAAGCTGGCACGCCGTGGCAAAAGAAGTTCTGCGGCTGGCCCAGCGCGGAGGATGGCCGCTATGCGTTGGACAGGTTGTGCCGATTACCACGGCCGAGTATTCATCGGCTGCGCGGCGACCACTGAATTCGCGTTTGGACTGCGGGCGCCTGCGCGACCGATTTGGAATCAGCCTACCCGATTGGCATACCGACCTGGCCGATTCCATTGACGATATCATCGCGGCGATTCAGGCTGCGGAGTGACGTCAGTCCACGTTCAGTAACCATTTTGTGCCCCTGCGCGCGATGGCCCATTTGGGGTCGATCGCAGTCCCCTCCCTTTGGCGCCCTGCCTGCGTCCGCACAATCCGGCGCATCCCCCGCGCCGCGCGTGCGCCGACTGCCCCAGCTTCCGTAAACGGCCAATCTTCAATTAGTTTTCCTGGGCTCCGCATTTCATCGCAGCCGAATTACACAATGTGCGCTGCTACTGCGATGGAAGGCAGAACGCTACAGCCAGGGAGGGCGACAAAGATGCAAGTTCGCACGACGCGTTTCGGAAATGTTGAAGTTCAAGCCGACGACTTGATTCAATTTCAGGAGGGAATGCTCGGACTGGAAGATTGCCGCCAATGGGTTTTGCTGGCGGACGGCCAAAACGACGCGCTCGGCTGGCTGCAAAGCACGCAGCGACCCGAAGTAGCGCTGGCAGTTGTCAGCCCACGGAGGTTCATTAAGGACTATCAGCTACGCGTCTACCGCCGCGAGCTGTCTGGCCTGGAACTACCGAAAGCGGACGACGCCCAAGTGCTGGTCATCGTTTCCAAAAACGAGCAAGGGATCACGCTGAACCTAAAAGCGCCGATTGTCATGAACCTGGAGCAACGCCAGGGCCGACAAGTGATCGCCAATGGCGAGCAACCGCTGCAGTTTGAGCTTGGTCAACCTGCGTTCCGCAAGTCAGCCTAAGTGAACCGGTTATCCGCCGTAGCAACGAAATAACGAAGTGCACAGGGTCCAATAACCGATCCCCCGCATTAGCGAATGATAGCGTCGAGCCGCGGGCCAGCTCGACAGCCACAGATTCCACCAACAACCAACATAGCAATCGCCCGACCAGATGCTGGCGGCGTGCGCCGGCGCAATAGCGCCTTGGCGCGAGCGTCGCCAAGAGAAAAAGGAGTCCCCAGGTGCTAGTTCTGTCGAGACAACGCGACGAAAGCATCATGATCGGCGACAATATCGTGATCACGGTCGTCGATATTCGTGGTGATAAGGTGCGACTGGGGATCACCGCGCCGACGGAAGTCCCCGTGCATCGCCAGGAAGTCTACGAAGCGATCCAGCGCGAGAATCTCCGCGCTAGCCAGCTCGATCCCAAAGACGCGCGCAACGTCGGCAAACCCACTAAGACAGATCCACCGATCGGCGGCCGCTAATACTCTCGATTGCACGCCGGCGGGCAAACGACGCCCTCGGCCGCGATACATGCATTTGTGCTTCTTTCTTTGCGCGCCATTCTGTGCGCATCGCCGCCAGTTCCAACGCGGCCCGGTCAACTTCTAGGCAGATTTCCCTTACTCGTTTCCGCCGCAGCGCGTCCTGATTCGCTGCGAATCGCCCTCGTCTGAGGGTGCAAATTACTCGCGCCGGCCGGTCTGGACCGGTTGAATGCCCCCGGACTCAAGACGTATAGTTGAGTGCGCCGGAGCCATGGATTCTTGGGGGTCTTTTCGCCCCAGGCACGGCGTCTTCCATCGGAATCAATAAGGACTCACTCGATGCGCATCTCTGCCGTGGGACCCGTCTTCTTGGCGCTTATGCTCTGCGGAACGCTCGGACTGACCCCAGCGGCCGCCGCGGATCTGCCACGGCCGATCACGGTCGAAGATCTGTTTAAACTCAAACGCGTGGCCGACCCGCAGATCAGCCCGGACGGAAAGCTGGTGGTCTACGTTGTCAACAGCGTGGATCTACACGCCAACAGCAGCGCGTCGACCCTTTGGCTTGCGCCGACCGCCGGCGGCACCCCGCGTCAATTAACCACCACCACGCGTAAAGATCGCCATCCCCGTTTCAGCCCGGACGGCAAGCGAATCTTGTTCGAGTCGAATCGCTCCGGCGAGACGCAACTCTGGACAATCGATCTGGCCGGCGGCGAAGCGCGACAATTGACTACCATCTCGACCGAAGCCACGACCGGCGTCTGGTCGCCCGATGGTAAGTGGGTGGCGTTTGTCTCGGCCGTCTATCCTGAATTCTCTGCGCAGCCTTTTGCCGAGAGCGACGTTGCAAATCGCCGTCGCGCGGACGAAATATCAAAGAACCCGGTTAAGGCGCGTTCGTTCCAGCGGCTCTTCTATCGCCACTGGGACTCCTGGGTGGACGATAAGCGGCAACATTTGTTTGTCATACCAGCCGATGGGGGCGCTCCGCGCGACGTCACGCCTGGCGATCGCGACGCCTATCCCACTTCGTCCACGTTCTCTGTGGGCGATGATTTCACATTCAGCCCTGACAGCCAGTTTTTGCTCTACACGGCGCCTCCCGAAACAGAAGAAGCCTGGAGCACCAACTACGATATCTGGCGCGTCAAAATCTCCGGCGGCGCCTCCGAGAACCTGACTGCGGCCAATCTGGCGGCGGACAGCTACCCTCGCTTCTCTCCGGACGGCAAGCAGTTGGCGTGGCGCGCACAGAAAGTCCCCGGCTCAGAAGCGGATCAGTGGGAACTGCAAATCGCAGACGACGACGGCAAGAATCCGCGCAGCGTCACCGACAACTTCGATAGCTCCGTCGACGCCTACATCTGGGCGGCCGACGGCGCCAGCCTGTTCTTCATGGCAGACCAGCGCGGCGTGATGCCGATCTTTCGCGTCACCGCTGCCGACGCCCAAGTGAAGCCATTCTTGGCGAGCCACACGCTGGGCGCGCTGAGCCGCAGCGACGACGGGCGGATGATGGCTTGCACGCAATCCTCGATGCGCAGGCCACCGGAAGTTTTGGCCGTACAGCCAGACGCCAAGGCTACCAACATAAGCCATGCGAA
>Ga0105047_10006558_pt1 | contig 19718 bp, 18 predicted proteins | sample MAT04_FD_78384 | JGI IMG/M metagenome (GOLD analysis project Ga0105047, IMG submission 78384) | Freshwater microbial communities from Lake Fryxell liftoff mats and glacier meltwater in Antarctica - MAT-04 (megahit assembly) | ecosystem: Environmental > Aquatic > Freshwater > Ice > Liftoff...
AAGGTACGCGGGCGACGCAGCGGGAGTGGGCCAGGACCCGCGCGGCTTGAACCTCGCGCCGCGCCCAGCGCGGGAAACGGTGCAACCTACGCGGGCGACGCAGCGGGAGTGGGCCAGGACCCGCGCGGCTTGAACCTCGCGCCGCGCCCAGCGCGGGAAACGGTGCAACGCGCGCCCGGGGTGGGCAACCTACGCAGGTGGCGCAGCGGAACCCGGCCGGACCACGATGTCGGCGAGCAAGGGGCGACCTCGACGCGACGACTCCGAGCGCCGGATTGGCTCACCCGATGGCCACCCCAACGCCACCGTGCCCACTGACCGTCGCTGCGGATCTAGGCCGAACTCGCGACTGACTGACTCCTCGTGGCCGAACTGGCCGAACAGCAACGACCCGAGCCCGACCGCCGCCGCCGCCGTCAGCATCGCCATCACCGCGGCGCCCGCATCGACCCACCAGTACGGGACCGGCCACGCGTCGAGCTCGTCGCCCAACCCAGCCTGAGCCTTGTCCGGCTCGGCGTAGCGCTGCGAGTATGCCGATGCGTCGACACTCGGGATCACCAATATCGGTGCCGCCAACAACCCGGGCCACGGGAACCGCTCACGCCCCGGACCAGCCGTCAACGTCGTGTCCCAGTAGCGGCCGACCAACTCCACGGTGTCGAGCACGACCAGTTGCAGCGCCCAGGCATTCCCCGCGCTCGGGGCGCGCAACGACGCGCCGAGCACCTGATCGAGCACCTCGGCCGGCACCTGGGCATCCGCGAACGACCGACAGCTCCGACGCGCCGAGAGCGCGTCGAAGGTGTCCATCAGCCGTGGTACTTGAGGAGCTCCTCGGCCATCATCCACCCGAAGGCGATCATGGCGTCACCGTTCTTGGGCTTCACAGCCTTGGCGAGCGCAGCGACCTCGGGATCGATCTTCTCCGGCTTGAGCGACTCGTGGTCGAGCACCAACGGCGACGACCCATCGCCCTTCAGCGAGAAGGCCTGATCGTCATAGTTGGCGTCGACACCGAACCGCTTAGCGAGTCGACGACCCCACGCCCGTTCCTCACCCGAAGCACGATGGCCCGGACGAGGGTTGATGTCCGACAGCGCCTTGAAGGCCTCGAAGGCGTCAGGCCGGCTGAACTTGGTGCCGATCAGGACGTCCTCGTCGGGGAACGCCATGAGCGCGCGCCGATAGTTGTCCGACATCACGGCCTTGAGAATCGGGTCGCGCTTGGAGCTGCGCTTCACGTATCCCATCCCGATGATCACCGCTGGGGTGCCACCGATCCGCTCCAGCGTGGAGAAGGAGAACCCCCGGAGGTGTTGTCCTTCCCGAACCAAGGTGACCAGCACCCAGGCCTCGGCTTGCTTCGAGAGCGCGCCGATATCGTGGCCCGTCGAGCTCTCGGTACCGAGATCGGCCATCTCGGCCAACTCCGTATCGCTGAGCTGCGTGCAATCCTTAGTTACGACGTCATACGCCATGGGTCCCCCACGGTTCCGGGTAGAAATCTGGCCTGCTAAGTTCAGCCGTCAAAGAGCCTCTGACGCAATTCCTGAGCGCTTGACAAACGCAATCGCCGCTCACGGCATGACACCCGTCGACCCCAACAGCACCCGCAGCTCGCCCAAGAGACCCGTCGTCGGGTTCACCGTGACGTGGTCGGGCAGCTGAATCACTGTGGTCTCCCCCACGTGGATGAAGACGTCGGAGTCCCCTGGGAACTCGTTGAAAAGCGTGCGCAGCTCCCGCACCAACTGATCGTCGAGACGGTTCGGGTCGACTTTCAGTCGCACTGGCGGCGACTCGTCGGAGATGGCGTCGAAGCGTTCGAGATCTCGCAGGATGAGCTTCGGGGTCTCGTCGCGCTTGTCGATTCGCCCAGTCGCCAGGATCACCGAATCCTCGACCAGTTTGTGGCCGATGTCGCCCATCGACTTGGGGAAGACCATCACCTCGATGCTCGACACCAGATCCTCGAGCTGGAAGACCGCCATCAGATCACCCTTGCGGGTCTGTTTGCGTTGCAGGCCGGTCACCACGCCACCGAGGCAGCGCTGTGCGCCGTCCTCGACATCTTCGATGTCGGCAATGGAGCAGTCGACCTTCTTGGCCAGGGCCCGTTCGACGCCGAACAACGGATGATCCGACACGTACAGCCCGAGCATCTCCTTCTCGAACGCCAGACGCTGGGTCTTGTCGAACTCCATGATCGGGATCATGGCCCGCTCCTCGAAGCTGGGCCCGTCGCCACCAAGATCACCGAACAGCGACTGGACGCCCATCTCGAATTCCTTGCGGCGCGAGATGGTGGCATCGATGATCTGCTCGAACACGCCCAGCAGCCCTTTGCGAGGATGGCCCATCTCGTCGAAGGCCCCCGCCTTGATGAGTGACTCCACGGTTCGCTTGTTCAGCACCGAGGTGTGGACCCGTTCGCAGAAGTCGTAGTAGTCGACGAAGTCGCCACCGGACTCGCGTGCCTCGACGATGTGATCGACGAGACCCTCCCCGACGTTGCGCACCGCTGAGAGGCCGAAGAGGATCTGGCGGACCTCGGCCCCCGTCTCGGGGTCGGTCGTGACGACTGGCCAGAAATCCTTGCGGGAGCGGTTGATGTTGGGAACCGTGACCTCGATCCCCAACGCCCGGCACTCCGCCAGATAGATCGCTGCCTTGTCGAGATTGCTCCTGACACTCGTGAGCAGACAAGCAATGTATTCGGTCGGGAAGTTCGCCTTGAGGTACGCCGTTTGGTAGGCAATGAACCCGTAGCCATAGCTGTGGCTCTTGTTGAAGGCGTAGTCGGCGAACCGTTCGATGATGGCGAAGAGCTGACCGCCGAGCTCGGTTCCGTAGCCTGAATCCTCGACGCCCTGCACGAACGAGTCGCGCTCCTTCGCCATGAGCTCGCGGATCTTCTTGCCACACGCCTTACGGAGGTTGTCGGCTTCGGCCAGGGAGTACCCGGCGAAGTGCTGCGCCACCCGCATCACCGACTCCTGGTAGATCATCAGGCCGTAGGTGTCGCCGAGGAGCGCCTCGGCCTCCTCGTGGAAGTACTCGATGGGCTTGCGCCCGTTCTTGTAGTCCGCGTAGTCGTTGTGCATGTTGGCATCCATCGGACCGGGCCGATAGAGCGCCACCAACGCTGCAACGTGTTCGAAGTTGCTCGGCGCCAGCGACCGGATGAGAGCCCGCATGTTGGGGCTCTCCAACTGGAATACCCCAATCGTGTCGCCCCGCGACAACAACTCGTAGGTTGGGCCATCTTCGAGGTCGACATCGTCGACATCGACCACCACACCCCGGGTGCTCTCAATAGTGGCGAGCGCGTCGGTGATGACGTCGAGGTTGCGCAACCCGAGGAAGTCCATCTTCAGCAGGCCCAAGTCCTCGACACCGTGCATCTCGTACTGCGTGACCACCGGTGCTTCGGTGATGTCCTGGCCTTGGCTCGGCTTGCGCTGGATGGGCAGATAATCGGTCAGCGGATCACGAGTGATGACTACGGCAGCGGCGTGGATGCCGTCCTGACGGCGGAGCCCTTCGAGCCCGCGTGCGACCTCGATCACCTCACGCGCCTCGGGGTCGGTTGCGTACATGTCGCGCAGGTCACCCGCCTGCTTGTAGCCATCCGCGAACTTCGGTTCCAGCTCGAGACAGGCCCGCAATGGCGTGTCCCGACCCATGATGAGCGGCGGCATGGCCTTCGCCACCTTGTCGCCAATGGCATAGGGCAGACCCAGCACGCGTGCGGCGTCGCGTACGGCGGCCCGCGCCTTGATAGTGGAGAACGTGACGATCTGCGCCACGCGGTCGCGACCGTACTTCTCCGCCGCGTAGCGGATCATCTCGTCCCGGTAGCGGGAGTCGAAGTCCATGTCGATGTCAGGCATGGACACACGACTCGGGTTCAGGAAGCGTTCGAAGAGCAGGTCGTAGCGGATCGGATCCAGATCGGTGATCCGCAGCGTGTAGGCCACAGCGCAGCCGGCAGCGGACCCACGACCAGGACCGACACGGATCCCCTTTCCGCGAGCATGCGCGATGAGGTCCCACACGATCAGGAAGTACGAGCTGAACCCCATGTCGGCGATGACCTTGAGCTCATACACGAGCCGGTCGCTGATGTGTTCGGGGAGCTGATCGCCCCACCGTTCACGTGCTCCCACCAGGGTGAGGTGCTCCAGATACTGCGAGTCGGTCTCGAAGCCCTCGGGCAGCGGGAAGTTCGGCAGCTCGACCTTGCCGAACTCGATCTCGACATTCGCACGCTCCGCCACCCACAGCGTGTTGTCACACGACACCTCGACCTCGCGAAAGAGATGGCGCATCTCCGCTGCGGTCTTGAGGTAGTGCTCGTCGCCATGGAACTTGAAGCGGTTCGGATCGCTCTTGAGGGCGCCGGTCTGCACGCAGAGCAACGCGTCGTGGGCACCGGCATCCTCGCGGTGGGTGTAGTGACTGTCGTTGGTGGCGAGCAACGGGGCCTTGAGTCGGCGGGCGATCTCGAACAGCTGCGGGTTGGTCTGCAGTTGCTCGGGGATGCCGTGATCCTGGATCTCGACGAAGAGGTTGTCGCGCCCGAAGATGTCCTGGAGTCGGGCCGCCTTGGCGAGGCCCGCATCGAACCCCTCGTTCATCAACGACTGCAAGACGTGACCGCCGAGGCACCCGGTGGTGGCGATCAGGCCCTCGGAATGCTCGGCGAGGAGGTCCCAATCCAGGCGTGGCTTGTAGTAGTAGCCCTCCATGAAGGCGCGGCTCGAGAGTTGAATGAGGTTCTTGTAGCCCTGGTTGCTCTCGGCCAGGAGCGTCAGGTGGTAGTAGATCTTCTTGCCGGAGTCGGATTCGCCGCCGGTGTCGTCCATTCGGCCGCGTCGGGGCGGTCGCTCCGAGCGATGCTCGTGCGCCATGTAGGCCTCGAACCCGATGATGGGTTTGACGCCCTGATCGCGGCACGCCTGGTAGAAGGGCAACACTCCATACATGTTTCCGTGGTCGGTGATACCCATGGCGGGCTGGCCGTCGGTGGCGGCGGCCACTGCGACGTCGCCAACGCGCGCTGCACCGTCGAGCATCGAGTACTCGGTGTGTTGATGGAGATGGACGAATGAGCTGCCCACGAGATCAGATGTAGCCCGGTCCACCGACGATGGGTACCGATGGACCTTCAGGGAGCTGGCCGCGCATTCCTTCGAGTTGTTGACGAGCGACCATCTGCTGGGCCATCAAAGTGGCCTGGATGCCGTGGAACAGACCTTCGAGCCATCCAACGAGTTGCGCCTGGGCCACCCGAAGCTCGGCCTCGGTGGGCACGCTGCCCTCGGCGAAGTCGAGGGTCAGCCGATCCAGTTCGGCACCGAGATCGTCGGAGATGGCAGTGCGGAGCTCCGTGATCGAGTTGGCATAGATGACCGCCAGGCGGTCGCGAGCTGCTTCGTCCAAGCTGGTGTTGCGAACCTCCTCCAGGAGTTGTTTCACCATCGACCCGATGCGGATGATCTTGGCGGGCGATTCGATCTCGTTGGCGGAATCACCGGCGTTTTCGAGGCCCTCGGTCCCCGCAAGGGTGGTCACTCCGTCGGGTGACACGACCTCGGCCGTGGAAGAAGTACCGGGAGCAGCAGTGGTGTTCGATTCGGCCATCGGGTGATTCTACCGGTCGGCTGGGACACGTTCCGCCGGCAAGGCGCGAGGCCAGCAGATGTGGACCGAGTTGCGGCCTCAGTTGTTGACGTTCGCTCAGCGTTCCTGGCGTTCGCGACGCACCGTGGCCTTGCGGCCCTTGATGGTCGTCCCCCGCAGCGAGGAGATCACATGATCCACCTCTTGGTCGGGCACTTCGACGAGCGCGAACCGATCGGCGAGCTGAATGGCACCGATGTCCTTGCCGTTGAGCCCGGCCTCGCCCGCAATGGCACCGACAAGGTCGCCGGGACGGATGCCCGCCAAACGGCCGACCCCCACGAAGATTCGGGTCATACCCTCCGACGGCGGCCGATCGCGACCACGATCCTGTCCCCGATCGCCACGATCCCGGTCGGGGCGGCCACGATCCTCACGGTCGCCCTGGTACCTGTCACGAGCGGGTCGGTCCTTCTGGTAGCGGTCGCGCCCACCCTCGCGACCCCCGTCGCGGCCCTCACGGGCGCGGATCTCGGGAATTTCTTCCTCGTCGTCGGCGGGCCCGTTCGCTTCATGGGCCAACTTCACTGCCGCCAGCGCCACCTCCATGATGTCGAACTCGTCGGTGAGCGACTCGACCAGCACCCGGTAGTGGTCCAGGCCGTCTTCGAGTAACGCCTCGCGCAGGGTGGCGCTGGTCTGCTCCATGCGGCGATTGCGGAGATCCGACACGCTCGGCACCTTCTCGATGCGGATCTGCTGGCCAGTGAGCCGCTCGATGTTCTTCAGCATCCGGTGTTCGCGAGGCTCGGCCAACGTGATGGCGACCCCGGTTCGACCGGCGCGACCCACACGACCGATGCGGTGGACATAGGACTCGGCTGCCGAGGGGACGTCGTAGTTGACGACGTGGGTGAGCTGGTCGACGTCGAGGCCACGGGCCGCAACGTCGGTGGCCACTAACAGATCGGCGGTGCCACCACGGAGACGTTGCATCACTCGATCACGCTGCTCCTGGTTCATGCCGCCATGGAGCGCCTCGGCGCGGTAGCCGCGACCGTTGAGCGTCTCGGTCAAATGATCGACCTCATGTCGGGTGCGGCAGAACACCAGCGCCGCCTCGGGCGACTCGATGTCGAGGATACGACCGAGCGCTGCGGGCTTGTGCGAGCGGGGCACCACATAGGCGGTCTGACGAACGAGCGGCGTCGCTTCCATGTCGCCCACGGCGCGGGCGATCTCGATGCGGACGGGGTTGCGGAGATGCTTCTGAGCGATGCGACCCAGCCGCGACGGCATGGTCGCCGAGAACAGCACCGTCTGTCGGGTGTCCGGTGTGGCGCCCAGGATCGTCTCGATGTCCTCGGCGAACCCCATGTCCAACATCTCGTCGGCCTCGTCCAACACGACGACTTGAATCCCATCGAGTCGCAACGTGCCGCGCTGGATGTGATCAGTGGCGCGACCCGGGGTCGCCACCACGATGTCCACGCCCCGACGCAGAGCGTCGAGCTGTCGGCCGATCGGTTGACCGCCGTAGATGGGAAGGACACGAGCCCGGAGCTCGCGGCCGTACTTGTGCAGCGCTTCGGAGACCTGCATGGCGAGCTCGCGGGTCGGCACCAGCACCACGGCCATCGGTGCGCCACGATCGCTCTCGGCGCCGAGGCGTTGCAGGATGGGCAAGGCGAACGATGCGGTCTTGCCGGTGCCGGTGGCGGCTTGACCGAGAAGGTCACGTCCTTCGATCAGCGGTGGGATCGATTCTCGTTGAATAGGGGTCGGCTCTTCGTAGCCCAGGGTCGCGAGAGCCGTCAGTAATTCGGGGCGCAGACCCAGCTCCGCGAAGAGGTCGGCCTCGTCAGGCTCGGTCGTAGTCATATCCATTGCGTTCGTTCACCAGGGTCCTGGGGCGGGTGCGCCCAGCGCAAGGTTCCCACGTCGAACGGGGGGTGCGTCGAATCCTCGGCCCCGCAGGCGGTGTGCCACCTGGCCCAACTGCCTACTGAGGACGGTCGGGGTCTGAGTAGGAACAACGCCAGACCGTCGCCACTACCGTGACCGGGGTGCAGGAACTCGACCCCCACCACGCCCGGAATCAGATCACCGCGCGGCTCATGCTGGCGGGCGTCGACGGTCAACGGATCGCGGCGGCAGAGGGCGAGGAATTGTTGTCGCTCATCCGCAGCACGGTGCTCTGGGGGGGACAACCGCCACTCACACTCGCTCACGTCGCCGAGGCAGCCGGGATCGATCTCGAGCTCGCCAGGCGGGCACGGATGTTGATGGGGCTCCCCGATCCGGGAGACGAAGCAGTGTGCCGACACGAGGAGATCGAGGTGTTCCGTGGTCTTGGGGCTGGCGCCGAACTCTTCGGCGTCGAGCCGATCCTGCAGTTCACACGCGTGATCGGATCCGCCATGGCACAGGTCGGCGAAGGGGCGCTCTCGGTCTTTGCTCGAGCGCTCGAGGACGCCCGGCTGGGCCCCGCCGCTCAGAAGCACCCGGATCGCTATGCCCTCGCTGCGTTGGATTCGTTGTCCATGTTCCACGTGGTCCCCCAAGTCCTGTCGGTCACGTCGACGTTGCTGTTCGATCTCGCCACCGAGCGCCTCGGCGGCGATCCGGGCCAGGAATGCCTGATGGCTGTCGGCTTCGTCGACCTCGTCCGATCGACCGAAACCGGCGAAGCACTCGGGATCTACGAGATGGCCGCCGCGGTGTCCCGGTTCGAGGAGCGCTCGGTGGAACTCGCCGGAACCTATGGCGGCCGGGTGGTTAAATTCATCGGCGACGAGGTGATGTTCGTCATCCCCACGATCGATGGCGCCGTGGCCGTGGCCGAAGGATTGCTCGTGGCCGTGGACGACGATCCGGCGCTCAGCTCGGCGCGCGCGGGCGTTGCCTTCGGACCGATGTTGAATCGCGATGGCGACTGGTTCGGCTCGACCGTGAACCTGGCAGCACGACTCACCGAACGGGCCAGGCCTCGTGAAATGCTCGCCGCTGGCGATGGTGCCGGGATGGTCGTGGGCGCGACGTCGCGCGGACGCAAGCGTCTGAAGGGACTGGCCGACCGGGTCGAAGTGTTCCGCATCGGGTAGATACTGACCAGGCACGGCCAAGTCGGCCTCGGCGCCTGCTCGGCGTTGGCCAGCCGAGCGTTGGCCAGGTCAGGCTTGGACAGCCAGCAACGGGACCAACACCTCAGCTTGGGTCATCGAACCGTGCCGGGCGATCAGGTCGAAGGGGCCCGAGTCGGCTGGGTCATCGAAGGCGATGTCCTCGCGTGCCACCAACGCCACATCGCCCAGACGTTGCAGCGCCACATCGCACACCTTGGGGCCGAACCACTGATCGCGGATCATCTCGTCGCGGGGCACCACCCATGCCACGTCGCCATGGTGGCGGGTCGCCGCATCGAGCAGCTCGTTCTCCGCTCCCGGGATGGCGTGCAGCCAACGGAAGCGAGCCTCGCCACTCTGCAGCTGCACCATCGACAGCACCTCAGGGTGAGGCTTGATCACCCGATCTCCCACATCGACCTGTCCATGATCGGCAGTCACCACCAACGACGCCCCGGGAGGAAGCACGTCGCACATGTACTCGACCATCCAGTCGATGGCGATGAGCTCGGCGTCGTAATGCTCGCCCAAGCCATATTCGTGGGCGACCTTGTCGATGCCGTCGTAGTAGGCGTAAACGAACGGTTCACCCGCCCGTAACAGCCGTGCGACCTCGATGGCGAGCGTCGACATGGTGCGATAGCCGACGAACCGTGACCCACGCAGATGCGCTCCCGAGAATCCGGAGTGCTCGAACTCGGCCCGGACGACGATCGGCGGGCGCTGGTAACAGAACGGTTCCCGCAAGCCAACGCTTTCAGGACGAATCGAGTGGCGAGCATCGCCGCGAGCTGTTGTCCACCTCAGCACGTTGAGTACGTCGGAGCCGAGCGCCAGCCGGTAACCCATCACGCCGTGGTCGCCGGGCGCCGAGCCAGTCGTGATCGAGGTGAGGGCAGTAGCCGTGGTGGTCGGCGCAACGGTGGTGATCGGACGACCGTCCATCCCGGCCAGACACGGCGCCAAGGACCGGCGCGCCTCGAACTGATCCCACCCGAGACCGTCGAGCACCAACACGACGACCTGATCAGCCGTTGCCGCCGCTTGGGGAAACCAGTTCGGAACCCCGTCGGGGTCGTCGAGCAGCGCCGGGATGATCGCGCTCACGCAGGGGCCGTCATATGCCGGCAGCAACGGCACGCTGGGATCGTGAGGGAGCAGGGTGGTATCCGTGAGTTCCACGGTATCGCTCAGCGGTGGCTGAGCCGTACACGCGAGCTGAACACGCGTCCCGAACACACGAGCCGGGTCACCAGCGCCGTACGATGGTCGGGTGCCCCGTGAGAACTGCGTGACCTTGCTTCGGAGTGACGGATGAAGGTCTCCACACGAGGCGACTACGCCAGTCGAGCGTTGCTGTCGTTGGCGCTCCACCAGGACTGCGGGCCGACGTCGGTCCGTGACATTGCCGAACGAACGGGCCTTCCCCAGCCCTACCTCGAACAGATCCTCCTGGCGTTGAAGGGCGCTGGTCTGGTGCGATCGAAGCGAGGCGTCGGCGGCGGCTACGTCTTGGCCCGTGAGGCCAACTCCATCACGCTCGCCGAGGTGGTCTCCGCCGTCGATGGGCCCATCCAGGCGGGCGACTTCGGCCAACCCCACACGAACGGCGCATGCGACCACGAAGGCCAATGCGTCCTGCTGGCGCTGTGGGGCGACGTCGGCGATCAGATGCGCAAGCTGCTCGACGGCTACACGCTCGCCGACCTCGCCGCCATCACCCAGGGCGATGCGCCCTGGCCGGGCAACCCCTGAACTCGGTCAGCTGAGCCTGTCGAGGATGTGCTGGAGTTCCTCGGGCAGCGGCGAATCGAACGTCACCAACTCGCCCGTACCAGGGTGATCGAACGACAACTGGGTGGCGTGCAGAAACGGGTGATCCATCGGGATCGACGGCTTCTGGCCGTTGTAGAGATCGTCGCCGACCACCGAATGCCCGATGGATCGCAGGTGCACCCGAATCTGATGTGTCCGGCCCGTCTCGAGCTGGCAGGCGACGAGTGACGTCGGTTTCGGCTCCTCGAATCGGGACAACACCTCGTAGTGGGTGCGGGCCTCGCGACCATCTGCGCTGATCGTCATCTTGAGGGGATCGCGCCTCGATCGGCCGACCGGAGCATCGATGGTCCCGTGCAGGGTGGTGAAGTGGCCCCACACGAGCGCCAGGTACCGGCGCGACACGGTGTGGGTCGACAGTTGCTCAACGAGATCCTCGTACGCATGAACGTTCCGCGCCACCACCATGAGACCCGAAGTTCCCTTGTCGAGGCGATGCACGATGCCTGGTCGGTGCGCCTCGCCGACATCAGCGAGTTCCGGAAATCTGACGAGCAGGCCATTGACGAGGGTCGATCCCCTGTGACCGGCGCCCGGGTGCACGATCAAGCCGGTCGGCTTGTCGATGACGATGACATCGTCATCCTCGTAGACCACCCGGATCTCGACCGTCGGGTCTGGTTGCGGGAGGGCCTCCGGTTGGACCGGAGACACCGACACGCTGACTCGCTGACCGGCCCGAACCCGGACAGAAGGTTTGGCAACGACGCCGTCGTCGATGGTGACCGTGTCGGCCTCGATGGCAGCGGAAGCCTCGGCGCGTGTGCAGCCGGTCAGCATGGCCACCACCCGGTCGATTCGTTCCCCCGCCAGCGCGTCGGGAATCTCCTCGGAGATCACGGAGAGGAAACCCCAGTCGCAGGCGCTGGTTCCGGCTGACGCCAGGCGATGACGGCCAACAGGATGCCACCGACGACGACCGCCGAATCGGCGATGTTGAACGTCGGCCACCACCGCGTGTAGATGAAGTCGACCACGGCGCCCTTCATGAACCCCGGCGACGCCGAGTACGGCACACGGAACAACCGATCCAGGAGATTGCCCAACGCCCCGCCGATGACCATCCCGACGACAGACAGCGCCCGAGCGCCCGACACCGAACGCGAGAACCAGATCAAACCGACGATGATGCCGAGGGCGATCAGGCCGATGATCGCACCCGAATTACTGAAGCGGGAGAAGGCCATCCCCTGGTTGAACGCCAGCCTGAACTGAACGCCGAGGAACACTTCGACGTGCTCGTCACTCCCTGCTGGCGACAGGCGGTTGACCGCCCAGTGCTTGCTCAACTGATCGAGCAACACCACGACCGAGGCGGCACCGACAACTGGGAGTGTGCGATTCATCGAGACTCAGCGGCGGGCGAAGCCGCCGACCTTGAACTCGACTCGTTCGGTCGCCCACGGAATCGCTCGGAGGCGTTCCTTGGGAATGGCCAGGCCAGAAACCCTGCACACTCCATAGGTGCCACGTTCGATGCGAGCCAGTGCCAAGTCGATCTCCTCGATGGCAGCACGAGCCTGAGCGGACAGCGCCAGGTCTCGCTCGCGCTCGACCGCGAGGGTGTCGCCTTCGCCCGACTCTTCGTCGAACTGCACGTCGCCCGGCTCGCGATTCTCGGTCAACGAGTTCGCTTCCTTCAGCAAAGCAATCGACTGCAAGTCGTACTCGGCACGCTCCGTGATGAGGAGTTCCTTGGCCTCAGCCAGGAACTTGGCGTCATAGGGCGACTTGATCGACTCGATGTCGATCGGTTTCGGAGCCGCAGGCGCCGCTTTCTTGGCAACCGGTGCCGGCGCCACCGGAGGTGCCTTCTTGGCGGGAGCCGCTGGCGCCGCCGCGGCGGTCTCCTTGGCGGCCGCGGCGGCCTTCTTGGCGGGAGCCGCGGGCGTTGCCTTCTTCGCAGGAGGTGCAGCCTTCTTGGCGGCTGGCGCAGCTTTCTTCGCGGCGGATGTTGGAGTGTCGGCTCCGCTCTTGGATGCGGCAGCTTTCGCCGGTGACTTCGCCGGTGCGGCGGATTTCTTCGTTGCCATGGGTATGCCCTTCAAATGGCTGACTCGGACGGTGCAGCGTAGCCAGGATGCGTCGCCGTCCGCGCCTTTGGACTGGTTTCGAGCCAGATCGGCTCAGCGACGTCGTCCGAAACGGCGGCCACCGTTGGGCTCGTCACCCTCGAAAAATGCCGACATCTCGTCGTCGCCGTGTTCAGCATTGACCGCATCATCAAGCTTCTGCATGTACCGATCATGTTGGCCGGTCGACTCGAAGGCGTGGGCCTGGGTTGCGGACGGGTCGTCGAACGGGCTCGACGATTCGGCTTCCTCGGCGGTCTCGGTCACGGTCGATACCGCAGCGTCGGTCGTTCCATCCACGGCTGGCACATCGGCCTCGGCGGCATCGACCTCGGACCAGCTCCCGGGGCCCCATGGGTCAGACGCGACATCCTCGGGGACGTCGTCGACAACTGTGACCGACTCCGGGCTGACCCGTTCGCTGGGCGAAGCCGCTGGCGCTGGAACCACCGCGGCTGTTCCGCCCTGGAAGTAGGCGCCGTCGACCCGGGGAGCCGTTACCTCGGGCGCCAGGGCAGGTCGGCCGGCGAGTGCGTCGGGATCGTCGAGCACGGCACGGATCCTCTCCATCGTGCCCGTGAGATCAGATCGATGCTGGTCGACTCGGCTCCGAAGCGCCTCGACGTGTCCGGCAAGCGATGCCCTTTCCGTGTCGAGCGCGGCGATCTCGGCTGTGAAACGCTCGCGGTGACTTCCGAACTCGGCCTCGGCATCCTCGCGGGCCCGACGAACCAGATCCTCGCGTTGCGCTTGAGCGTCTCGCACGAGACGCTCGGATTCGGTTGTCGCATCGCGCAGCAGGCTCTCGGCTCTCCCGCGAGCGTCAGCGACCATTCGGGTCGCCTCAGCGCGTGCTTCGGAAATCGCTGCCTCAGCGGTCCGCTTCGCCAAGGTCAGCGTGCGGGTGGCCTGCTCGATTTCCTCGTCGTCGCTCATGACCGGGATCGGCGCGGGGCGAGGCGACTCCGGGGCGAGGGACGCCTGGGTTCGAACTTCCTCGAGTGAACGCTGGATCACGTCCACCTGTGTCGACAGGTCGACGTTCTCGGCCAGCAGTTCGGAGAGGGCCGCGCCGACGCGCTCGAGGAAGTCGTCCACCTGATCGGGGTCGTAGCCCCGGAACTTTTCAGAGAACTCGATCTGCTCGATCAGCTGCGGCGTTACGTCCATACCGTCAGACTAGAGGCCCACGACCACTCAGGGGTTGAGGCCCTCAGATGATGCTTCCCGACCCGCAACCCAACACCGGCAGCAACACGATCTGAATGACCAGCAACACGATCATCGGCGTCAGATCGAGCATGGCCGCACCCAGCCGTACCGGCGGGATGATGCGCCGCAACGGCACGAGCAACCAGTCCGTGGCCTTCCCGACGTATCCCACCACGGTGGCCAGTCCGCTCCCGGGCGACGCCGGGAACCAGCTCAAGATGATGCGGGCAAAGATGAGGATGAGGAAAATCTGGAGCGCCCCACAAAGAAGTTCGTTCACGGGCAGCGACTCAGTCCTCGTCGTCGCTGAGATCACCGGCACTGAGTCGGCGACGGTCCTCGCTGGAGATCTCGACGTCGGTCGGGCTCAGTAGGTACACGTGTGAGGCGATCTTCTCGACACGCCCGCCGAGTCCGTAGGCGACGCCCGAGGTGAAATCAAGCAGTCGACGAGCCAGGTCGCGCTCCAGTCCCTGAAGATTCACCACGACGGCGCGGCCCTTCTTGAACCAGTCGCCGACCTTTTGTGCGTCGTTGAACTCACTCGGTGAGATCACACGCGGGCGAGCATTGGATGGGCTCGGCAGAGGACGCACGACACCACGTCCGAGACTGGAGTCGGTGGAGCCGAGGGGACGAGCGACCATGGCCCCGGACACGGGCAGGACGGTCACGCCGGCCTCGGCCGGATCGTCGAACGCCGAAACACGGCTGGGACGGGCCGGGGCGCGCGTTGGGGTCGGGGCAACCGCGCGTGGGCGCCGTGCCGGTTCGGGCTCGTCGGCGAGCGGCTCATCGTCGAAGTACTCCTCGTCAGGTTCGTCGTAGCCATCGTCGAACTGGTCGTAGTTCTCCTCGGGACCGAGTCCCAACCACGACATTCCTCGCTTCATCATTCCGGGCATAAGGACTCCTTCCCCTGCTTCTGTCCTGCGCTGGTGGCTCGCGGCGAGTCTCCAGTGTCGCACGACCGAGACCACCAACGGTGGCACTGATCCGCGCCACCATCGGTGGCACGATTTCGGTTGTCCGCCCGCGCTCGCAGCCTCTTCGCCTTCAGCTTCGCATCCCGAACAGCGCTGAACCGATTCGAATCATCGTCGAGCCCTCGGCCACGGCGAGTTCGAAGTCCTCCGACATGCCCATCGATGCCTCGCCGAGCCCGAGTTCATCGCACCGCCTGCGCACCGACGCAAAGCCCCGTGCCACCTCGGATTCACCGGCATCGAGTGGAGCGACTGCCATCAGCCCGCGAACCACGAGACCACGATCGACCGCCCGCTCGACGAGGGACTCGACTTCGTCGGGCGCCGCTCCGCCACGACCCGCCACGCCGGAGAGGTCCATTTGAATGAACACGTCGGTACCCGGTCCGATCCTGGCGATCGCGTCGACCAAGGAGTTCCGATCGACACTCTGGATGGTCACGGCGGCATCGTCGGGCCCGTCGGCTGAGAGGACCAGACGAACTTTGTTGGTCTGGAGCTGGCCGATGAAATGCCAGTGCGCTCCCGTGACCTCCGAGCGCTTGGCGGCGAATTCCTGGGCATAGTTCTCGCCGAGGTCGACGACACCGGCGGCAACGGCAGCGACCAGGAGCTCGACGGGATGCCGCTTGGTCACCCCGACGATCCGCACGTGGTCGCCCCCGGCAGCACGCACACGCTCGGTGACGTCGGCCAGTCGGTGTTCGATCTCTGCAATCGACGCGTGTGGTTCAGCTGACATCAGCCAACCGATCAGCGTCGGTCGGCATCCAGATCGCGCTCGTCTGACGTCCCCGATCCTGACGTGCCCGCCACGAGAAGAAGGTGGGCTCGGTCTCGCTCAGCTCGGTGGCAGTGCAACGTCCATCGAAGCGGATGCCCAACGGGTCGATCCCTGCCTCGGACACGGCCGTTCTGGTCGCCGCCGACAGGTCGAGGGCGGGTCGACCGTCCGAGGTTCCCGAGATGACATCCGGTCCGAACCGCAATGCCAGCCGAGTGAGATCAGCCGGAGCGAACTCATAGGCGGCTGGGCTGATGTGAGGGCCGACCTCGACCACGATTCGTCGAACCTCGGCGCCGAGACGAACCATCGCGTCGACGGTGGCCGAGACGACGCCGAGATCGAGTCCTCGCCATCCACCGTGAGCGGCACCGAGTACCAGGGCCACGGGATCGTGCAACATCACGGGGACACAATCGGCGGTCTGGACCGCCAGCACGGCGCCCTGCGTTGCCGTGACGGCCCCATCAGCGGTCGTCCCGGCCATGGCCCCAGGTCTGTCGACGACCACGACGTCGGCTCCATGAACTTGGTGAAGCCATGTCCACGGATGGGGTGCCACCCGCTGCCGGCGGCGTTCGAGCGCGTCGAGGTCGGTGGTCGGACCACCATCAATGGCAAAGTCGCCGTCGATGGTCGTCGTGAAACTCCGCTGGACGGAACGCCCACCAGCGGCGCTCACCGACGAACTACTTCAGGAACGAGGGAACGTCGAAATCGTCGTCGTCGTCGCCCTCGAGGTCGTCGCTGGAGGCGAATACGTCCGCCACCGGGTCAGAACGGAAGCGGCTGCCGCCACGATCGGTCTCGTCGGACTTGGCGGGCTTACGACCGTCGTCCCACCGTTCGAAACCGGCCGCGATCACGGTGACTCGGATGTCGTCGCCCATCTCGTCATCGATCACGGTGCCGAAGATGATATTGGCCTCTGCGTGGGCCACCTCGTGGATCACCATGGCGGCTTCGTTCACCTCGAACAGCGAGAGGTCCGATCCGCCACAGATGTTCAAGAGGATGCCCCGCGCCCCGTCGATCGCCGACTCGAGCAATGGTGAACTGATCGCCGCTCGTGCCGCCGTGACGGCACGACCCTCGCCGGACGCGTAGCCCACACCGAGGAGGGCAGACCCAGCGTCGGCCATGATCATCTTGACGTCAGCGAAGTCGGTATTGATCAGGCCGGGGGTCGTGATCAGATCCGTGATTCCCTGGACACCTTGGAGGAGCACCTCGTCGGCCATCTTGAAGGCGGACAGCATTGAGGTCTTGTCGTTGGCCACCGAGAGGAGTCGATCGTTGGGGATCACGATCTGGGTGTCAACGTTCTCCTTGAGCTTGCCAATGCCGTTCTCGGCTTGCACCGAGCGTCGGCGGCCCTCGAACTGGAAGGGTCGTGTGACCACACCGATCGTCAAGGCGCCCATGTTCTTGGCGACCTGGGCGACGATGGGGGCGCCACCGGTTCCGGTGCCACCGCCTTCGCCGGCGGTGATGAACACCATGTCGGCGCCGCGCAGGACTTCTTCGATCTCCGCCTTGTGGTCCTCGGCCGCTTGCCGCCCGATCTCTGGGTCGGATCCGGCACCGAGACCGCGGGTGACCTCCCGGCCGATGTCGAGTTTGACGTCGGCATCGCTCATCAACAGCGCCTGGGCATCGGTGTTGATCGCAATGAACTCGACGCCCTTCAGGCCTGCGTCGATCATGCGGTTGATGGCGTTGCAACCACCACCGCCGATGCCGACGACCTTGATGACCGCCAGGTAGTTCTGGGGATTATGCGCCATCGTGGTGTCTTCCTTCGTGTATCAGGGACTGTCTGGTGGTGGACAACCACTGTTGCATCGTGGAGTACCCATTCCGAGCGTGGTCTCTGCAGCTCAACTGGAGCCTCATAGTAGGTGAACCTCCACCTTAGGGTCGATCTTGGTCCACCTCGGGTTCATCGACACCTGCCACCACGCTCGAGACGGGGGTTCGCCGGGACCCGCAGATCCAGCCGCTTCAGGCCGTTCAGGGCCACTGAACCACCGAGCATGGTCTCGGCTGCGACGAATTTGGCCTCAGCATCGTCGGGGCTACCCAACAGGATCTCAGCACAGGATCCGAACTGGACCGTCACCTCGCCCCGATCCGACACCGTGGCAGCGGTCAGCCGAGCTCGCAACGAGGCCGGCATCGCCACCACGAACTCGACGGCTTGGGCCAATGAGCCCGGGAGCGGTTGGCCGACGACGAACGCTGTGTCGGCTGGCAGATTGACGATCGGCAACGGCACCGACGCTGGCTTGGCAGAAGGGCGGGACCCAGCGGGCGTCGCAGGATCGACGAGTGGTCCACCCTCGACGACGATGGCCTGGTCAGCGAGTATCGCGGCGCTGATCCCGGCAATGACTCGGGCCGTCGGCTGTCGTTCCACCACGGTGATCTCGACGGTCTGTGGCCAGCGGCGAACGACCTCCACTCGGCTGACCCACGGCAACGATTCGATCGAAGCCACGGCCCGCTCGCTGTCGACTCGAATCAGCGGGTCGCCCATCGACAACGTGCTGGCAGCGATCACTGCATCGCTCGTCACACGATCGACGCCGCGAACATCGAATCGGCTGATCGAGAACAACGGGCTCATCAGTGTTCCGACCGTCGCTGCCGCCACGACGAGAGCGATGGCCGACATCACCAAGATGCGTCGACGGCGCTTGCGGAGCTGGCGGCGGACATCACCCCGACGGACAACGAAACGAGCGTCGATTCGGGGCGGCGCTGGTTCGGTGCTGTCGAGGACGACGCCGGGCGCTGGAACGACATCTCTCGCGTACTCGGTCGCCCCGTGGTCGGCGACCGGTCGTTCTGTCCGCAGATCGACGACATCGAGCTCCATGGTCGGCTGGTCGCTCAACGCAAAATGCCGACCGTTGCCGTCACCGAGCATGGGTCCATCTCCCGAGCCCGGCCGTACCGGTGTCGTGCTCATGAGGGGCCACCGGTCAATCGAACGCCGGCGGTCACGGCGGCCACCGAATCGAGTTGGTGTCGTTCGAAACCCACACACCGGGTTTCGGCGCTGAGCCGCACGCCATGATGAAGCTCGACACGGTCCGCCACCTCTGCCATCAGGGCCAACACGTCATCGGCCCGACCATCGGTATCGGCGAGAATGAAGTTCGCGTGCTTGTCCGAGACGACCGCTGTTCCCACGCGGAGCCCACGACACCCAGCGCTGTCGACGAGGCGACCAGCGCTGTCCCCCGGCGGGTTCGTGAACACCGACCCGGCGTTGCTTCCTCCCGGTTGATGTTCGCGTCGCCAGGCCACGATCTCGCGCAGCACGCCATCGCTGCCGCCACTCGAGTCGTCGAGTCCGACGTCGGGGCCAACGGGAGCGAGTTGCAGGGTCGCCTCGGCCACGACGACCGCTGCGAACAACGAGCTGTGCCGGTACTGCAGATCGAGGTCGGCTGCCGGCACCCGAGCAGTCTGGCCGTCGCGCAGGTCAACGACGCGGATCTCGCGCAGCGACGCCGCCATGTCCGAGCCGTGACCACCGGCGTTCATCATCACCGCCCCGCCGATCGATCCCGGGACACCGACCGCCCATTCGAACCCGGTGAGCCCGGCCGCAACGCTCAGCCGAGCAACCACCGGCAGGAGTGCCGCTCCCCCAGCTGTCAGCTCGGCTGTGTCGTTGTCGATCTCGACGTCGCTCAACGCGCCCGTCAACCCGACGACGAGACCCGGCCAACCGCTGTCAGCAACGAGCAGGTTCGAGCCACGACCGACCACCAGTAGGTCGAGCGTACGCCCCTGGTCGAGTTCCGCTCCCACCGCCCGACCGATCGCCTCCAGACCCTCGATGGAGTTGGCCTGCGCCAGCAGTGCGGCCGATCCTCCGACGCGATAGGTCGACAAGGCGCCGAGAGCAGCGTTGCGCTCGCAGCTCACACCGACGTGCGTGGAGAGAACTGTCGCCAAGCGCGTGAGCATCTTCGAGTCAGTCGAACCCGAGTCAGTCGAACCCGAGTCAGTCGAACCCGAGTCAGTCGAACCCGAGTCAGTCGAACCCGAGTCAGTCGAA
>Ga0105047_10006562_pt1 | contig 19710 bp, 7 predicted proteins | sample MAT04_FD_78384 | JGI IMG/M metagenome (GOLD analysis project Ga0105047, IMG submission 78384) | Freshwater microbial communities from Lake Fryxell liftoff mats and glacier meltwater in Antarctica - MAT-04 (megahit assembly) | ecosystem: Environmental > Aquatic > Freshwater > Ice > Liftoff...
GAGTTAAGCGGAAGGTGCTCAGAGTTAAGCGGGAGGTGCTCGGAGTTAAGCGGAAGGTGCTCTGAGTTAAGCGGGAGGTGCTCGGAGTTAAGCGGAAGGTGCTCGGAGTTAAGCGGGAGGTGCTCTGAGTTAAGCGGGAGGTGCTCTGAGTTAAGCGGAAGGTGCTCGGAGTTAAGCGGGAGGTGCTCAGAGTTAAGCGGAAGGTGCTCGGAGTTAAGCGGAAGGTGCTCGGAGTTAAGCGGAAGGTGCTCTGAGTTAAGCGGAAGGTGCTCTGAGTTAAGCGGAAGGTGCCCGGAGTTAAGCGGAAGGTGCAAGGAGTTAATCGGAAGGTGCCCGGAAGGTGAATCGGCAAGTGCTAACAGTTATTCGCCCCTCTGCCGCGCGAACTTTCCCACTTTAGGTAATCCTTTCGCGTGTCTCGCAGTTTTTCAACGCAAAAAGCTGCTCCAAAAGGAACAGCTTCTGTTGATATACTGATTGGAGCTATTAAATTGCACCAACTCCTGAGTGTAACAGGTTAATGCGCCAGCAAGGGCTTAATGCACTAAAAGTTTAGCGGTGCGGATACCGTTTGCATTTTGGGCCGAAATAATATATACACCCTGAGGCAGATTTAAGGATCCTAATTTAACGACATCGCATGCATTTACCACAGTTTTATATATAAGTTTCCCGGTAATAGTATAGATACTGATATGGTTTAGACCCGATAAGCCTTTCATGTAAACCGACTCTCCATCAGCAGGGTTTGGGTATATTGTAAATGGAGGCATGCTAACGGGTATCTCTGCAATGGCATCAAATACATCCAGGTATTTATGAATCAGATAGGCCTCAACCTTCGACCGGTTTACGGCATCCAGTGAAACATCATACACAATTACTTCAGCAATCATGCCTTTAAAGCTTGTGCTGTTTCCACCAATACCAAGTGAACAATAGTCGGCGCAATTGGCGATGGTATCTTTCACTTTTGTTTTGCTACCTATTAATAAACCATTTACATAAATATAATCGTTGGCTTTGTCCATGATGGCATTAGCAATAACGAATTTTGAAGTATCGGATGGTGTATTGGAATTAAGGTTTGTATTACTGGCTTCCCCGGTTCCGAACCTCCAGGCGACTTTCGTATTATCTGCTGCCAGGAATAAAATTCCCCAGCCACCGCTTTCTCCCCATCCGATAGGTGCGTATTGTCCCCATACATCCAGGCGGCCTGTCCGGTCATAGGTTACCGTGAAAATACTCATATTAGTAAGCCCGTTTACAGGGAAGTTAAACTTTAAATTATCTCCGGTGCCTTTAAATTGGACGGCAGGATAGCCATTGGCAACATACGGAACCAATGTTGGCTGCAAACCGGCAGCGGGCTGGGTTGCATTGTTATCGCCCCCTGCATTATCGAGCCATGTTGATACTTTTGAGCCATTGAGGATAACACCATTATCGGCTCTTAGCCAAACTTTTAATCCATCCTGTGGAATGGTATTTTGAGTGCTGCCATTCGCACTATCGCTTATATTGATCATTACCTGAAACGAATTCCCGAAGGCATAAAGGCTGCTCTGTGTAAGTGCCAGTATAAGGGTTTCTGTACCTTCGGCCATAGTATCTTTTATGGCCTGAATGTTGAATGCAACCGATTTTGAACCATTGGGAATAACCACTGATCCTGTAAGTTGAGGGGTGTAATCGTTTGCCGATACAGTGCCGGAAATCGTGTAATTCACGGTTAAGGGTCCTGCTGAATTGTCGCGTGCAATAACCACGTTGGCCATGTCGGCAGTGCCTTCTACAATTTTATTGCTTTTTGTGGTAATCGATACAACAGGTAAACCCGGAATGACATAAGGAACATGAGGTCCCCATCCCAGGGAATCATTGAGAATCAGTGTTCCGTACTTGGCATTACTCTGGAAATCATTGCCATCGCCGTTCCAGCAGAAGGAGTTGTCGCGCCCTGAGCCATTATTATCCTCAACCAATACATCAAAGCCTATTTTAGTGCCGGTTTGCAGCATATCAGGTTTTCCCAGAATATACCAGGGAATAGCCATCTCGAGGGTATATCCTCCATCAATGATTTTGCTTTTACGTTTTATATTCATGCTTTTTGGAGGTGTAGAGTTGTACACGCCCAAAGGCAACAAATCGCCGGCAACGGCAATATATTGTACGCCGTATTTATTAAATGCATTGCCTTTGTGGTTATCACCATCCAAATAAATTTCAATGGCGTCGTTTTCCCATGGCGAGGCATTGTCAACCACAACCTTTGCATCCTTTACAATTACGCCGACATATAAATAGGTGGTATCCCAGGTACTTGCAAAATAGGCGGTGTTTCTTCTAAACCCATCGTTTTCTTTGGTTATTTCATTTTTAAACTGCCAGCATTTCTCATTGAATTCGCCGTCGATCTTAACACTGTCGGCAGCATTATAAATGGTAAGCACGCCTGAAGAATCGGTGCTGATGATCCTGTTGCCTTTTATGACAAGGGATGCGGAATTATTGGCAAATACGATGTAGTTGGTATCATTTGGTATCGTAAATGTTAACGATTTATTATCTTTAAATACGATGTCGGGGATACTCTTCACATAAAATGAATCCACGAGTGCTCCTTCGGGCATAAAGAGCGGGTTCTTCACAGCATAATAGTCGATATTGCTTACCGCAGTACCTGATTTTGAAAGATTGATGAACAAATTGCCAATGCCATTGTCCCGGGTTACAATAAATTTGGCGGAATCGGAACCATTTACCAAAATAGTATCAGCCAATGTTTTTATTGTAACCACTGCTTTAGTGTGGCCAAACATAAATACGGAAGTAACGGAGCTATCCTGAGCCAGCCAGTAGTTTTTGCTTTCGGTTAACGAAAGGACTAATTTCCTGGTGTTGTTATTTGCCGTGAGTGCGGGAATAAGGATAAGCCTTGCGGTATCCTTTCCCGGCTCAAAAGTAATTTTCCCGTTGAGCGGCGTTGTGAAATCAGCGGCAGATGCTGTGCCACTGAGCGTGTAATCTACCGTAAGTGCCTGGTCCAATGAAGTATTATTCCGTAAAAAAACAATTTCGGCAGGAATTTGTCCATCCTTAATGGCGTATTTTTTTGAAGTATAAGCCGACACGTTTGGATAAAAGAAATCGCCACAATCACCTGTTGGACACCATCTGTAGATGAGATTTTTCGCTTTCCAGTTTTCTTCCGAAATGATGACATATTCTTTATTAGAACGTTGCATCACATCATAGGAAACCGTTAAATCGTGCCACGAAGATTGATTGTGAACTTCGGGACCTGCAAATATCTCGCCTACGAATTTCCCATCGGAAACATTATAAATATTATAAGGAGCAGGAGTGTTACTTTCAGGATTGGGAGTGTTAAAAATACCATAATCGATGAATACATAATCGCCGGCAACAAAAATATCATCAGCTGCAATTCTTCCGCCTACAGGCAATGTATTGTGATGGTAGAAGGGGAGGGAATCATTGTGCCATATCAGTGTGGGGTTGGTAAACCAATTGTCATAACGAGCCAAAACACGCCCCACCTGCATCCATCCGTTCTTATCCGTTTCACCTGGCTTAAAACCACCCACGTACATAACATCTTTTGCTCCACCGGCATACCAACAATCCATCACATCGTCGAACAGTGGGGGCTTGCTGAAACTTTGCGGTAATCCGTACACAGGGTTTGCATTTGCATCTATTCCTGTTACTTTCTGCAAAATAATATTTGTATGGTTAGCGGTCCAGAAATTTCCGGTTGAATCGAGGATAACGGAACTTTGGTAATTACCCCCGCTTATTCTGATTCCGGTAGGTATGGCCACTTCACCATGATTCAATGAATCAAATTTGTATATATCAAAACCAGTGGAGCCCATTCCACATAAAAAGAGGAATTTTTTTCCATTGATGCGGCGCATCAGGGCATTACCGGCACCGCTGGAGAATCTTTTATCTCCATTATTCAAATAAGGATTAAAAGTAAATGCCACCAGTTTGTCCTGCTGTCCCGGTTCTCTGGAATAATCCATCTTGTATTTTCTGAGTTGGCTATATATTTCTGTACCATCTTTGGCCTTATCGAAGCTTGTATTATCACAGAAAAAGTGGCTATGCAATTCCCATAGCAGTGAATCGCCTTTAGGATTAAAACAACGTATCCATGCACCACTGCTGGAATATGGTTCTGTCATCGAAACATAAATGTTCCCCACCGTATCGGCACCACAACCCGATAAATAATAGAATTTCAGGTCATTGTCCAATACGCCATCCAATGCTTTATTGCCACCAACCTGGCTGGGCCAGATTCCGCCGGGAATACCGACTGTTTTTTTGAGGTTACCAAGGGTATCGTAAAACATCACCAGATGTTTTTTGGGGCCGTCGTCAGTAACCATCAGATAATTATTTTTATAGTCCACTCCCAGGGAAGTAGCCTTATCAAATTTAAGCGCAATGCTGGTCCCTTTTCTTTTTACAGTAGTCCCTTGCCGACGTGTACGGCCGTTGTCAATACCATTAAAATTAACATATCCTTCAATGTACCACTGTGTTCCCGAAACGATGGCTGTACCGCCATTGCCTGCAACATAATCATTGCCGATTACGTCGCCATACCAGGTGCCGTTTTCGCGCTGTACACCCTTGTACACACCAAATTCGCGACCTGCTTCATCATATGCGGTCCAAGCATGCAGCGTGCCATCACGACTTACAATCATTTGGTCGATATTGGATTGCACCCATTTCTGCCCTCCCCCAAAGCTATTGCCAAGCCAGGATGTTTTAAGGTTACTTACACGGTTTTTAAGTGTTTGAGAATAGGATAGCTGACACACACAGAGCAGGATGAGCAAAAAAGAAATTGTTTTTTTCATACGACCTGAATTAAATGTTTTCGATTTAAGTGAACAATATTTTTTATGTACTTCAAAATTATATCTTTTTATGCGTTCTATTCAATTAAATGAAGTAATGTAACATTAGCACCCTATGTTTGATTTTTATTCACATGATGAACCAGAAATCAAAACAAAAGATACCCCGCCCGGAATCTATGATCCGATAGATTTCATGTCGAAAGCCTGCTCAGAAAAGAATGATAAGGTGCCAAATGAACCAATTGGCTGAAATTAAACTGCAGACTTTGTGTATCAGCCACCGTTAACGGCACATTGGCAGGCAATTTATACCCTGTGGCATGGCTGGTCAGTGTAAAAGTACCTGCAGGTAAATCTTCCAGCAGATAATAACCGTCCGGCGGGATTTGTAATCCCGCCTTCCAGTATCATCAGGATTTTTAATCCGTTATCAGGTCATACCACTTCAACTTCCATTAACTCCGGATATAATATTTGCATTTGTTTCGTCTGAGGGAGGATGAATCAACTTTAAAATTTCAGATTTACATTGTCCTTATATTTCAGTATCACAAACATTCTTATGAAAGATTTTTATTTCTAAAATTCGAAATACTACTTTGTTTGTAATAAGTTCAAAGTGAACTAACACTTTTTTAATTGTTTCATCAACCTTAAAAACAAATAATTATGAATAAATTAAATGTACTTTCTGTCATTAAAAAGAAATGCCTGGAGAGAAGTGGCCGGGAGTTGTTTTTTTTAGAAATCTAACAAAAAAATGAATTTTCAGAAACCGGCATTAATAATTTTTAGTAATACAGCACCATGAATTGGCACTTCAAAACTTGCCTGATTATTAAAATGTCCAACATCTTTCCGTTGCCATACATCTCTTATAATAGCGCCATTGCTAATGCCCAGTTCGTTCGTGAGATCAACTTTTTCAGGCATAACAGAAAGATTGAAAATGCTTACAGCCATATTCCCGTCATAAAGCTCTTTAGTCCAGATTTCAGTAAAACTGTTTTTTAAAATGCATTTCCCTTGCTTGCCAAGTGGATCCTGATTAATCGCCAGTACTTCGTCATTGGTTAGGAGATTTAAAGTAAACGAATCCAATTGAGACATATCGCATCCAATGAGTAAAGGCGCAGACAGCATGCTCCAAAGCGTTATATGAGTAATTTGTTCGTCGGGTTTTAAACCGGTATTTCGAAGTGTCGGTCCCCATCCTACTTTACCAACAACAAGCATGTCGGGGTCATTCCAATGCCCGGGTCCTGAGTAATTTTCATGACCTGTTTGACTAAATCCTATTTCTCTTAAACTTGACCAGTTATCTCTGATGTCGTCGGTGGTGCGCCAAAGGTTTCCGCCTGTTTCGCTTCCCCATTCCCAAACATTTGCCCAGCCATATTGGCAAAGGCTAAAAACAATATCTCTATCTGCTTTATCAAGTGCGCGACGCATTACTCTGTAAGGTTTCTTGTTTTCAGCAGAGTCATTTACATCTTTAAGCATGCTTGAATAGGAACACATGTCATATTTTAAATAATCAATGCCCCATTTTTCATAAGTTTTTACATCTTGCTCTTCATGAAGATAACTACCTTCGAACCCACCGCATGTTTTTGGCCCCGGCGACGAATAAATTCCCAGTTTAAGTCCTTTGGAATGTACATAATCAGCCAATGCTTTCATATCCGGAAACTTCTCATTGGTTAGTATTTCGCCGCTTTCATTTCTGCCTGCTTCCCAACCATCATCAATATTGATATACTGAAAACCATGTGCTGCAAGTCCGCTACTAACCATTAAATCGGCTGCCTCTTTTATTTTTTGGGCATCAACCGAAAGCCCCCATACATTCCATGAATTCCAACCCATTGGAGGAGTAAGAGCTAAAGATTCTTTAGCGCATACAATCTTCAAATTTTTAGTAGCATTTCCATTTGATGCAGTTAAAGCAAGCGAAACATTATAAGTTCCTGCAGAATTAACTTTACCTGAAATAATACCATTCTGTGAATCCAAAATCAAACCTTGAGGTAAACCTACAGCGGTAAAGCTTAAAGGAGCTATACCGGTTGCCGGAATACGGAAAATAAAATCCCTGCCTGGCGAGCAACCAATTACGCCCGGATTATTAATACTAACCAATGAATTGTCTGTTGTGGCAATATTTAAAGATAGTGTATCAGGAACCACGTAAACATAAGGTTTTGTTTTTGATGAAGGGTCCAATACCAGATAAGCATTGGCCCAGTCACAATCATCGTAATACGAGTCGTCGCCACCATCGTCGGCAACCAACAATAGTTTTTTTGCTCCCTTAAGCTCAGCTGTAAGTAAAAATGGAGCACTTCCATAAGTTAGTTTTCCCGATTCGGCAACTTTTTCCCCATCCACCCAAACACTGAAATTGACGGTAGCAAAAGGCCTATTCCCTTTATTATCACCTTTTTTTACATCATCGTCAATACCTACATAGGAAGCAAATTTAAGAGCAGCGCCATCCAGCACAATTAGAAATTCACTCGGGGCATGCGTGCCAACCCCATGCTTAAAACTCACTCCATTAATTGAAAGCAACTGTTCATTTATAGATTTTCCCGCCTGAGGTAGGCCCCAGCCGGAAGTCATTGAACTTAAATTAAAACTTTCGAGCCAAACCGCATTTTTGGGAAGCTTATTGATTTCGCTCTTTGAATTCGAAAATCCGGAAAGACTCATCATAAGCAAAATGCAATATGCGCAATATCTGACAAATAATTTCATTTTTTTTTTATTTTAAAGGATGTATAGGTGTTAGTCATTTAAATTCTACCTTTTAATTTTTGAACAAAATTAAGAATTTTTGTAACTAATCAGCCCTATAAAGAGGGTTTTTAAACTAATTGCTTATCTGCTTTAGACAAGTAAAAAATGCATAGTTTTACTCATGGCCAATAAGTAAAGCTATCCTAAAGATATTCAGGAGTTTATCTTGCAGTTCATGACTGAAGATGACTGTTAGAATTATTTTTTCGAGATGCTGTACTGATGGTTTTTCTTGTCCTAAATGTTAATGTAATGGGTATTGGCTTACCGATAAAAAATCAACCCGGCCGGCGGGATTAGTAAACCTGCATTTCAATAGTATCAGTATTTTTAATCCGTTATCAGGTCATACCACTTCAACTTCCATTAACCCCGGATATATTTGCATTTGTTTCGTCTGAGGGAGGATGAATCAACTTTAAAATTTCAGTCTTACACTGACCTTATTTTTTTAGTATTACAAACATTCTCTTGGAAAATATGTATTCTTAAAAATCAAAATTCAATTTTGTTTGTTATAAGTTCAAAGTGAACTAACACTTTTTTAATTGTTTCATCAACCTTAAAAACAAATGATTATGAAAAAATTAAATGTACTTTCTGTCAGTTTACTACTTGCCATTCTGTCTACAGCAAGTGTAGGATTTTCCCAATCCGTTGCGGATTACAAAGCAAAGATCGAAAAGATCAACAAGGAAATGGCCCAAAACATGCTCGAAGGCAATACGGAAAAGAACCTGAGCCTTTACAGCGCCGATGCCATTTCGATGCCAAGCTATGAGCCAATGCATGAAGGCATTGCCGCTATCAGGAAGTCAAATGAGGAAATGATGAAGTCGGGCATGAAAATCACCTCGTTTGAGCCTGTAACAGTTAAAGTCTTGGTTAACGGTAACATGATAACTGAAATAGGTACGTACAAAATGAGTATGACTATGCCTGGCATGGACAAACCAATGGAAGACCATGGCAAATACCTCTCCATCTGGGAAAAGCAGCAAGATGGTTCTCTTAAAGTGAAAATTGAAACCTGGAATACCGATATTAATCCTATGAGCATGATGAAATCAACAGAGAAAATGGATATGAAAAAGTAAAAATAAATTTTCGCCCACTTTTGATAAACATTTTAGCTGCGAGAATTGATTTGCTACTAAATTCAGCATAAATAGCCACCTGGTTTTGGTTCTTTAAATAGTTACGTAGGCAACTGATTAATACGATTTGTAATCCAAAACATTACAAGTCGTTTTTTTATTTCCTGTCAGACCCGCCTTCCAATATTATCAGGATTTTAAATATGGCTTATGACCTAATACCTGTTTCACATTTTCCCTATGTCATTTATAGGATTATAAATCCTTTTATTAGAATAAAGCGCCGGCCAGGGCTTCGCTCAGCATAAACCTGGCAGGAGCGGTATACTAGGCATAGCTGTTCGGGTTTGCAAACTCGACCTGTCCCACGGGATCATTGTAATGGCCGAAAAAATACTAATATAGCAGTTATGCAGATACCGCAGGCATTAAAGGAAGACATGTGCTCTTTTCAGGAGGGTATTGTCAATCAAAAGATATATTATCATCCCAATTTACCAAAGTAGAATTAAAAGAAAAATGCATTGCATAAAAAAGAGGCTTTCCAAAACTTATTGGGCAGCCTCTTTAAAAACTTCAATTTAACAAATTATCAAACCAACAGATTTTTAAACTAACTAAATGGCTTAATATTAAAGTTTTATTGTACTATTAATTTTTTGACAATTGAATATTCGGGAGTTTCAATTTTAACAAGGTAAATGCCCACAGGCAAACTTAAACCATTAAGTTTCAATACACCGGTGGCACGCTCCTGTATTTGGTTCATCAATTGCCCGTTGAGCGTTGTAAAAGAAATGACAACATTCCCCGAAATTCCGGTAACAATCAATTCTTTATTATCATAAGGATTTGGGTAAAATTGTATGTTATCCGAGGTGTGTTCAGCTATGCTTGTAGTTATGTCAATTACAACATAATGTACCGGATCGGAATCAACCACTACGTAATTGGTATCAATTGCACGGGCTATTACGCTATAGTTGCCAGTTTTACCAGTGTAAACCTTAAAACTGTATGGAGCAGAACTTGCAGCAATTTGAAACGAATTGTTACGGAAATACATTACCTGGCTTATGGCATCCTTGTTACCATTAATTGAGGTAATTGCGTTAACCGAAGCACCCTTTAGTATGGAATCATTGTCTTTCAGATTCGTTAGGGCAAGGTCAATACCCAAATCGGGATCAGTACTATTGTATGGTGAAAGATACCGGCCCAGAATTAGTTGTTGGATTATACAAGGGCCTTCCCATGCAACCGATACGTGATCGCCTCCGGCTGCTTCTTTGAAAAGTACCTCTATGTAATAGGGTTTATTTTCCTGCAATGTTACGGCTTTCGATTCCTGTTCGGGGAATTTGTCCCAAACTTCCACAGCTGTCCATTCCTTAACTTCGGCAATAGCTTTTTTATTCAGGGCGCTGCTATCAGCACTTAAAAATAAGACACTTGCATCGTCGCTCGAAATCCAGAATTTGTAATCACCTGTAGCAGGCGGATACAAGTATCCTCTCATTCGAACTCCGTAATTATCGCCCACATCTCTGGGTGATGCCAGAACCGTATCGTATCCTGTGTTAGTAGGCAACTTTGGGTAGTTGATGTTTTTAAGTATTTCTAAAACCGTTAAACCTGTTGTGTTATTCCACACCTCCCTATATATCGATCCTTTTCCAATTCCTGGCAGAATAACACCAATTTTCATGTTTACACTTAAGGCGCTGTCGGCAATATTGTCGAATGCTATTGAGTAAAAATTATTGGGGCCACATTGCGTAAGTAAAAATTCGTACTCGTAAGGTTCCGTGACATCCGAACCTAAATAGGTTTCATTATGATAAAACTGTACAGAATCGATGCTGCCGTCGAAGTCGTGTGCTGTAGCTAATAGATTAATAGTCGAATTGATTTCAAACACTTTTTTCTCCTGCAGGTTGGAAATCTCCGTCACAGGGCGTTGGTTATCAACAATAATTGTTGATGCGGAGCTTGTTATAGTATCGGCATTTCCGGTTGAGAACATTTTAAGCACAATATTGTAAGTGCCCCTGGGAACATTTGTCCAACTAACCTGATAAGGTTGCGTATTTGTTTCGCCAACTTTTACATTGTTTGCATAAAGTTCAACACGTCCGATGCCATCTTCATGGCTGGCTGTAATATCAAAAACAGCGGTTGAACCGGGCTGCAAATAGCTTCCATCGGAGGGAGAGGTAAGAAACAAGGAAGCCGATTTGCAATCACCTTCCGGGCACCATCTGTAAAGAATATTTTTAGGATGCCAGTCGTCTTCTACAAAAACGGCATATTCGCCATTATTTCTTTTATAAGCCTGAATAGAATAAGGGATATCTATCCAGCCTGTGCCGCCAAGTGCTGTTGGGGCTAACCAGCCTTCGGGCTGAGCGGTGTTTGCATTATAAACCTTACATTCAGTAATGGGGCCATCAGGTCCTTTTACGCCATACTGAACAAACATGTAATCGCCGGTTACTGTAAAACCTTTAGCTGCAACTCCCTGATCCCAGTTTGGTTGATGTTGCCAGGGAATATTTAAGGGATAACCCTTGTGTAAATCCTGAGTTGTACTCCAATTATCATATCGGGCATATGTTGGGCCGGTTGTACCCCAGTAGCCTTCCGGATGACCTGGCGAAGTGCCGCTTAAATACAGCACATCGGTTTCCGGTTGGTACAAAATCCGAAGTAGCCCATCGAACTCAGCCGGTTTATTTCCAGTTTTTATAACATTGCCATAAATGGGTTTGCCACTTAATTCGAATCCGGTAAGCGGGTGTTTATATATACCAAGATTATTTGCTTCCCATATATTGCCATCTGAATCGGGCCATAATGCCCATCCGCTACCGAGTGAAATGCCGCTATATATGGCAATGTATCCGTCGGTTTCGTAATTGAAATAATAAACATTTACTTTATTGGCGTACATGCCAATGGTAAATAAAAGTTTATGTCCGTTTACTGTACGTACAAATGCTGATTGATTTTCGCCACTGACAATTCTTGGGTCGTTGGGGTATTTAACTGCATCGCAGGTATGGGCAAAATAACTCCATTCTTTTCCCGGAGTGTTGGTGGAATAATCGAGTTTAGTAATCTCATTCATTCCGTAAGCCATGGTTCCGTCAGTCGAACGATCGAAATCTGATACGTCAACAAAATTCAAACCCAGCAGTTGCCAATCCATTGCTCCATCGGGAGTATATTTTCGGAGGATTACTGACAATTCGTACATGGCCACATATATATTTCCATTCTGATCCTCTTCGGCTCCAACCATACTAAATAGTTTATCAGGCTTAATTTCGCCGGGTACCCCGGATGCAATACCCCCTAAATCGCCAAATTCTTTAACCCGTGTGGGTGTACCTGAAATATCGTAAAAATATACCTGGCGGTTGTAACCGTTTTCAGTTACAATTAGCTGCCCTGTTTTGTGGCTCACCGATACCGATCCGGGATTTTCTAAATCGGTAATAGCTATACCAAGATATGTTCCGGTTTTTGAGTATTTTTTAATGGTTTTGCCAACCATAATCCAAAGGTTGCTGTTCCAGTCGACTGCAATTTCGTGATTAGCTCCGGCAACCTGAAAATTGCGAATCTGAATATTTGTAAGCGTATTCCAAACCTGAACCTGCCCATCTTCCCGAACGCCATATAAAGTGTCGTTTCGCATGTCCATGCCAAGCATGAGTTTTCCGGTGTTAAACGGAGTGCTTAATAGTTTACCGGTGTGGCTGAATTTACGCATAGACCCACCACATGTGTTTACAAATACAAAATTGTCATTTACAGCTAAGGCTTTAGCAGCAGTTCCCCAGCACCAGCATCCTCCACCCGACTCGTAAGGAGCATCGTTTACCGATCCGTCGAGGTATCTGCTGGTACACCGGCCCCCTTCTTCGTAATCTTCTGCAGTAAATATAGCCCCGTCTTTAGTAATCCGAATGCCTTCAATGGCATGTTGTACCCACTTGGGTGTACCGTTAAAGGTATTGTTTATCCAACTTGTTTTGTAACTGAGTTCCTGTGCAGAGGTGTAAATACCTGTAAGCAATAGTAAAACTAAGCATGTAAGCGTTCTTTTTGTATTCATAGTGTTTGTTTTTTGGTAATGTAAAATCGATTATTTTTTATGGTACTTATTTTAGTTTCATTTTTATGAATTTATTTCTTTTTTTTATAATTAAGATTATAAGATTATTGAGTATTCAATTTGGCTTGATTGGTCCGGGTAAAATTACAGTTAATGTAATATGATCAATAATCAGATTGGTTCAAAAAGCAGGTTCATTTGTTGCATATGTCATAAAATACTGTTTAAGTGCAAATTGTTCTTTAGTAAAACTATCGAAATAACTTCCTCAAAACTCTTTCGGGATTATAATTTAAATCACTTATTTTTTTAAAAATCAATTAGTAAAATTATCCTTTGATAAATATATCGTCTCTACGGGACTAGGTCATGAATAGATACTAACTTTTCTACCAATATATTGTCCCTACGGGACTGTCCCGTAGGGACAATATATTGGTAGAAAGCAACATACATGTCAAATTAAAGTCCCGTAGAGACGATATCGAATTGAGGCAGTTATTTTGAATGTTTCACTTATTTGTGCTGCTGGTTTGTTGAATTTATCTTATTATTAATAATTTCTCTAAATTTTATTTTTTGATTCTGTTAAGCATGAGTTTTCTCATAGCGGATTGGATCATTCCCTGACCTGATTCGGTTTGCTATTCAAAATCTTTGCCCGATCTTCACTAATTTTTAAAAGAATGCTCAGGGTTGCACAATGTTGAAAAAAGCGAAAGCGTGCCATAAAAGCACGCCTTCGCTTCTGATTACTCAAGCTAAAAATCAACATCAGCAAAAAGCTTCACAATTTTTTCGGCTTACTATCAATTTAACAGATAGAGTCGACCGAATGCATGTTGACTAATAAAAACAAAATCTTCTTTGCATCTACTTATTCACTATTAGCTTTCTGACAATTTTCTTGTCGCTTGTGAGAACGCTAACTAGATAAACTCCATTCCGCTTAAATATATCTGAAGCTACCGTAGTTACATTATTAGTTACTACTTTCTGATAAATCAATTTACCTGTAATATCATAAATGCTAAGATCTTTGCTTCCTTCGGGCAAGGTAACATTCAGAACGCCTGCTGTCAATGGGTTTGGAGATAGTACAAATTCCTCATTAGCCGGGTTAACATTAATACCTGTTGTATTAATAACGGTAAATCTTAGTGTGTCGGAATTGAAACCCAGAACCTTTTTATAAACACTAACCGCATATATGGAGTGAGTTCCTACCGCTAACTTTGTTTTAATGCTGAACGCGTTATTCCCTCCGGAAAAACTACCAGCCAACAGTTTTTTGCCTTCGTAAAATCTGACATTTCCTACTTCATCTAAGCCTTTTGTAACAGTAGCCGTAATCTGAATACTATCGTACATTGAATTTACCAGGTTTGCGGTACTAACGTGGACTTTCACATCATTTTTCACCGTTAGCGGGTTATAAACCGGGAAAGTCCGGTTTCCGGGAATCGGTCTCTCCATGGTTCCGTCGGGCAAACGCCAGCCCACCGCCAGGTTATCGCCACCTCCGCCTTGCTTCATAATTGCCTGCACAAACACCGGTTTGCCGGCTTCAAGGGTAATGCTATCCGAAACGGAAGGTCTGCTGTCGCCCCAGCAGCGCGAGCATGTCCAACCTTCTAAATTTGCAATTTGGGTCATGCCGGCACTATCAGGAAATTGCATGTACAAGGCAGAGTTGTCATCGCTGGTAATATAAAACACATACTTGCCTGTTTGAGGAGGACAAATATAACCTGTGATACGCTGCCCATAATCACTGATGCCAGTGTTCAAAGGGCCTTCAAAAATATTTACCAATGTCGATTTACCCGGAACCGAATTGACGGGCACAGTGGCTATACCGCCGGTTACATTGTTCCAGATATCATCGTTGAGGAAACCTGTATTTCCGCAGTCAAACACATTGCCGGCCACTGACACGGTAGGGCCTGAAAGTACGAAACGTCTGTCGTCAGCGAGGGTTAAAACTGCTTTTAAGCTATAGGCTCCGGCAGGTATATTCTGAAATATGAAATCGGATGTGGTTCTTAATGTGTCCGAAATCCGTGTGCTGTTGTTTGCATAGAAAATTACAAATTTCGTCATAGTTTTAAATGCCGAAATATCAACCCCGATTTTCACGTTCGCACCCTGGCTAACGAGTGTGTCTTTTATAGGGACGAAAGTCCCCTGCAGACTGTCAATAACTATAATGTTTACCGGTTCAGAAGTTAATGAATCGATATTATTGTAGGTTGCAACTGCTGTAAATTTCCGGTTTCCGGGAGCAGGCTTTGTCCATAAATAGGTGTAGGGATAAACAGCCGTTGTCGAAACCAGGTTATCGTCAATATAAAAACTCACTTTATTGATTGTAGTGTTATATTTCTGGACATTTGCTCGTATTTCAACTGTATCAAAAATGGTATAGGTAAGTCCTTCACCCGGAGATGTAAGCTGAACCAGTGGCTTTCCATCGGTTACCTGGAAATACTTTAGTTTTGACTCTACAATCTTACCATTTGAGAAAACTCTTACAAATACTTTATAGTATCCTTTGGCATCTGCTGACCAGCTGGTTTCGTAAGGTGCGTTTACGATGGTTGCAACCGGGTTTCTATCGATAATGAACTGAACAGAGTCAATAGCCGATGTAACCTTTGTAACATTAGCCCGGAGGATTATTGGCTGCGACATTTCGTAGATGGATTCGGGTTTTGGCGACAACAGATCAACCCGGATGTCGGTAGTATCAACTTTCCAGTTATAAATAAGCACTTTGCCTTTCCAGTCTTCCTCTATGAGGATAAGCCGCTCGCCGTTAGGTCGTTTGGTTGTTTGTATTGCATAGCGCAGATCGATTGAGCCACTCTGGAAACCTACTTCGGCTCCGGGCAAAAAGTATCCCACAAAATTGCCTGTGCTTGCATCCAGAACATCGAATTCTCCCGGCTTCGAAGTGTATTTGCTGCCCGCATATCCGGCTACATAAATGTACTTTTCATCGGCAGTAAAAGCTCCTGCACTAAAGCCCAGGTTAACTGTCCATTCTTTCGTTGGGTTCTTACTCCAGTTGCTGTATTTGATTAAAGTTGTAAAGTCCGGAAACGAACCCTGGCAACCAAAATACATGATATCTTCTTTATCAAGGTATTTGATGCGTGTCATATCTCCGCCATCTTCGGGTGTTTCATAGGGAGACTTAATGTCCGTCATCGTTGAAACAGAATAGTTGGGAACTCCGTTCTGATCCAGGCCATTTGTGGGGAATGTAAGCAAATGCCTGCCACCAATCGTAACGTCACCTTTACCTGTTACGTCAATTGCGCTGTTGTACGGATAATTCAAATCATAAACCGAAAATTCATCAGACTGTACCTGTCCGTCACCGTTATTGTCCCGCCACATCCACCTGCGCGTAGGGTTTTTCGAAACATCCCATGTAGGCCGTTTATCACTTTGCCAGGGGAATTTCATCCATTGACCATCCCAGCCTACACAGAATACTGCCGCCGGGACTGCAATATTGCCATCGAAACGATATACTGCCAGGAATTCAGCATACATGTTGGTGAGAAATAAATATTTTTTCCCGTTAATACGACGTACCATGGTAGTTTCGAGCGACGAGCCTCCAACCCTGAAATCATCAGGATATTTAAACGGATCCATAGTAGTTGCCTTATATATCCATTTACCCGGAGTAGGTCCGTCGTAATCAACTGACATATGCTCGTAAGTAAGATAAATCTGATCTACTGAGTCAGGATCAGCATCACCTGATTTAACAAATATTTTTGCCAGCAGGTTGCATAAAGGTGTTCCATCGGGTGCAAATTTGCGAAGGTCAGTACCGCTTTGTTGCATGGGCCAGCCGCTGTTGCCCACCCATATATTACCAAGGCTGTCGGTACCAAGCCCCCGTATTCCGTGAAATTTCAAAGGTTTGATTTCTCCAGGTGTACCGCTGAGTACACCGCCTTTATCTCCGAAGGTCTTAACCATTGGTGGGGTGCCGGTACCACTGATATTGTAGTACTTTATATCCTGGTCAGGGCCATTATCGGCTACCATTAGCAGGCCGAGGTTGTCAACAGCAACGGCCGATGGATCGGCAATGTCGGTGATGGTGCGTCCGTCGCTGCATTTAATGTAAGGCGCAGAAGCACCGGTTGGCACAGGGGAAGGGTTCCACGATGAGAAACGGCCGTAAAAGTTCATGATTGTCCAGGTTTTTCCTGCTTTATCTGTTGCCATCTGCGAATTAACAGGTACATTTTTATCAGGTAACACATCACAGTCCTTAAATGCTCCGTGGCGTGCGCCACCAACACCTTCATCCCAATCGCAAACAGTATATACAGTGCCATCAGGCATTACCTTCATATTCCTGATCCATTCCTGTACCCATTTAGGTCCATTGAAGGTGTTTCCAACCCAGGTGGTCTTGAGATTGGTTGTAATCTGTCCCTGGCTGAATGCCATCAAGCTATACATTAATACAGCAAACAGTACCGTTGTCTTTTTCATGCTATTATTTATTAATGGAGATAAAAATGAGTTCACCAGTTTTTAAAAGTCTATTCATTAGTGATATAATTTAAGCCTGACAGAGCTGATATATTATGTTTGTTTTGTTTATGATAAAGCTGACTTTCATTCTGATTTGGTGGTTCCTGACACATGCTTGAATTTATTGTACCGATTTACCATCGAAATCTCCTAATGAAAAACAAGACTGGATATTCATGCTTTTAAAGAAAATAAGCATAAATTAAAGAGTGGAGAAAGGCGATGTTCGAACCCATTATTCCCGAACACGCCTTTCTGTTCACTCACCTCAATCCAACCTCCATCCAATCAAAATGAAGACCATAAATTCATTTTATAAATTTTACTTAACAGTAAGCATAACTACAAAGAGTTTAGAAAGGCGGTGTTAGTAACATCATGTCAAATGCCCAACCCGCCTTTCTTTTAACCCCTTCTCAAACATTTATTCAACATAAGACTCAAAAAATCTACTTTTCATAAAACATAACTAAAAACCACTCTATTCAGATTTTGAGAAAATTGACCTGAGCTATTAATGTTGAACAGAACAAAGATATGTGATACAAAATAATGTTGATATGCATGAGTTCAAATGTACCTGCTTCCCGCATCATTTGTGAAATAAAGTAAATTTTGGAACTTTCTTTACAGTGTACATTTTACGCAACCTAACTATTACTGGCAAATGTTACGTATTTCCGTTTTTGTTTTCAGAATTTGATAAAGGCAATTCCGAGGGGTAGCAAGCCGATAGATTTTGACGATACTTTTACCATACGGCTTTCCAGATCAGTAACCTTTGAAGTTAAGTCTTCAAAGTTGGTCTCATCTATTTTTGCAATGAGGTACTCCTGCGGAAGACCCGGGACCAGCACTGATATTTCGTTGGAGCTATAATTAGCGAAGATTATTTCAGTACCGGTTGAATCGTGCAAAGCAATGCCATCAAATATCAGCGGCTGGCTGCTTACCGATTGCATCGACTTTTTATTTTTCTTCAAAATCCTTGAGAAGATATACCAAACGGGAAATATCATTCCTGGTTTTGAATGAAAAACTTCCGGAAAATCCGTTGGTTCGGAACCTTGAAATATCCCTGTTTCTCCAACGGTTTCGTAATAGGTAACCGATGCTGCATCTGCCTCCGTCAAGGCTTTAATGCTTCCCAGTGTCCATGCGGCAGTGAAAAGTGAAGGCTGCCTGTAATCAAGGCGCGATGGCATTCCGGCTGGTTTGTTTTCACTTTCTGACGAAGTTTCAACGGCGTTAAACCTTTGGCGCAAGGTAACCGGCGACACATGAACAGGTGCATTTTTAAATTTGCGGTGGCAGGATTTAACTGCATATTTCTGGGCAGCAATATTTTCTATTAGGCTCAGGTTATCGAAAGCATGAACTTGCGGGCAGATTGAAAATGACACAAAATCAAAGTTATCTTTAAGGTCCGAACGATTCAATTCTGCAAAATTGGCATCGGTTCCTGCACCAATTTTTAAGTGAGCAAAATGATGTTTAATGGTATTATAAACTGTATCAAATTGTAAATTATTTGAAATCCTGGTTTTATACTCCAGAATAAGAAAGGAACTAATCAGTTGTTCAAACGGTTTCACAACTTCAATCAGATTGTTGATTTCAATGGAAGCGTTTTCGGTTAAAAACAAAACCAATTCTATTTTGTAACCGAGTATTTCTGTTTCCTTCAGTGCTTTACTGAGATCGTGAATCCAATCCGGATTGTCGAATTTAACGTCAACACGATAGTGATAGAATGAAATTCTTTTGAGTGTTTCAAGCTCAATATTGTCCAATGCTACTTTTTTACCGGATTTCGCGATTCCGATCCGGGGCAAATCCATCAAGATGGAGGAGAACTGAAATGCCAGGCCCTCGTCCTGCGGCAGGCATTCATTTGAAAATCCTGAAACGCGGAGTGTTATTTTCTGATTTATCATCTCACCCTTTTTAACCAGGTAAGGGAAAGGCAATTCCAGTGGCCGCGAATAGGTTTTAAACGAAGCATCGGTCCAGTTGCGCTGGTCCTCGGTTTCAAATACATCGCCTTCGAATGCCAGAGTAGCCATTATCACGTTTTTGATATTCCAGTGCATCTGCCGTATATTTTTGAATGGCTGATGCGCAGCAATATCCGAAGGAAAAACCGTTGAATATTCTGAGCCATCAGGGGTTGTAACGGAACAGGTCATACCGGAGCATGGTTCAA
>Ga0105047_10006563_pt1 | contig 19709 bp, 14 predicted proteins | sample MAT04_FD_78384 | JGI IMG/M metagenome (GOLD analysis project Ga0105047, IMG submission 78384) | Freshwater microbial communities from Lake Fryxell liftoff mats and glacier meltwater in Antarctica - MAT-04 (megahit assembly) | ecosystem: Environmental > Aquatic > Freshwater > Ice > Liftoff...
CTGCTGGCTGACCGGTTGAAGAACACGACCAGCAAGAAAGAAGACCAGAATCAAAGAGCCGATCGAGACGATCTGGCCCTGCTGCGTCTGGTAGAACTCACGCAGCCGCGGCAGATAGACGGTGAGCAGGCGGCCGCCGTCGAGCGGGTAGAGCGGCATCATGTTGAGCAGGCCGAGCGTCATGTTGAGCATGGCGCCAATGAGGAAGAAAGTGTTGGCGTTTGAGAGCGTGTCGGCGCTGGCGCCCTTCATCCCAGATACAACGACGAGCACCACGCACGAGATCAAACTGAGACCGAAGTTGGTCAGCGGACCAGCCAGCGCGACGATCGCTTCATCATGCTTTGTGCGCAGGCGCGATGGGTCAACGGGCATCATGCCCCAGGGCAGGCCTATAAGAAGAAAGAAGAGCAGCCCTTGCGTGCCGATGTGTACCAGCGGGTTCCACGTCATGTGGCCAGTTTCGTGCGGCGTGCCGTCGCCTGCGCGAATGGCCGTTGCCCCGTGCGCCAACTCATGCAGCACGACTGAGAACAAAGCCCAGAAAACCCAGGTTGCTACCAGGAAGGAGCCACCCTGCGCGTAAAGATTTGTCGCCCACCAGCTCATACTCGTTACTCCGTAAAGCCCTCGGCCCTCCCGCGCCCAGCAGATGGGCAGATGCGTAGCCGAGCGTTGTCGCCCAGAGGGTAGCAAAACACCCCGGCTTTAGGCCGGGGTGCAAGAGAAAACGAAGAGTGTTCTTGTGAAAGTCGCCTGAGCCGGTCAACTGAACCGAATTACGCGGCCTTCTTGTTGCTGTGCAACTTTGCCACCGCATCAACAGCGGACTTGCAAATGGAGTCAAAAGTTGCGGGGCTTGCAATGGCGAGCTCGGAGAGCATCTTACGGTTGAGGATGATGCCGACAAGCCGCAGACCGTTCATGAAGATGCTATAGCGGGTGCCACGCATCTTGCACGCCGCGGTGATGCGGGTGATCCACAGAGCTCGCATCTCACGCTTGCGGTTACGACGATCGCGGTAGGCGTAAACGCCGGCAGTGCGGACAGCGATCTTCGCCTGTGCGCGCTTGTTCTTCGCTGGGCCGAAGTAACCTTTTGCTTCCTTGAACAAGCGCTCGCGGCGCTGCGTGCGTGATGCACCTTTACGTACACGTGGCATGGGCCAAACTCCAAACAAGGGTCCGAGTCACGGGGCGGTTATCCAAGCCCCTCGAGCGAGAGGCAATGGACGAATCCGGCTTAGGGCCCGGCGGACGGGTGAAAAAACAAACCTTGGGCTTCTCAAATCGAGAAAACGGAAAGACTCAGGCCTTCTTGGGGGCGGCCTTTGCTGCGACTGGCTTTGATGGAACTGGCTTGGCTGCGGCTGGCTTTGCTGCGGCTGGCCTAGCGGCTGTTGCCTTTGCTGCTGACGGCTTGGCCGCGGCGGACTTAACAGCACCAGACCTGCCAGCCACTGGCTTGGTGGCGACGGCGGTCCCAGAAGCGGTTGCCAACGCGGCCTCAGCCGCGGCTGCGCGAAGGGCCTTCTTGGCGGCGGGCGACGGGCTGCGACGCTGCGCCGATCTGGGCTGATCCTTGCCACGCAGGCGCCGGAAGAGCAAGAGTGCGATCCCCTCGGTCTGGCTGGACCACAGGAAACGGTCCTTGCGGAGCTTGCGAAGGCGCTTGCCACCCTTGTTGCTCTTCAAGTGCTTGCTGTTGCTGCTCTTGTGCTTCACCTTGCCGGTGCCGGTGATGCGCATCCGCTTCAGGATGCCCTTGTGCGGCTTGTTACTGCTCATGGGTCGCTCCAAACCAAATCTAAAAAACAGTCCGTGCGCAATCATGCGCGGGCTGGCAAACGTGCTGCGCCGCCTCTACCCATCAGTCGCAGCTTCGGCAAAACGCAAAAGCCACCTTCTGGGCAAAGGGGGGTCGAGATGATACCCGGCCCGTGCGATCGATTCAACAAACTTTACAACTGCGGGCTCAGGACCAAGATGGGGAATCTGAGTCTTGCAGCCGCACAACGCAGCAAAACACGCTGCAAAATGGTTATATGGACTTTCTTTATGGCCGTGGGAGCTGCCTTATGGGCCGACAAGCACATCGCCAGTGCTGGGAATCTCGTTCCCCAGCATCGGGGCAAGCCAGCGGCGGCCGGTGCGTACCAACTCCGCCTCGGCAGCACGCGGCAGCCAGACATTGTCACCGGTGCGATCAACGGGTGAGGTTGCCCACACGACCGACCCGGTGTTGTCGAGCAACTGCTGACCCCTGCCGCCGTGGTTGGGGGAGTTTTCCCGCGAGTCGATCATCTCATTACGAATTGCCCGCATCGTTACCGGGCTGCGATCAGCCACGATGGTGCGCTTCGCGCCTGTGAGCATCAGCGCCTCGCCAGGGCGACCAACTTGCATCGAATAGCCAATCCTCTCCCGGCAACTGTAATCACGCGCGCTAGCACCCAGCGTCTGCAAGCAGCTTGCATTGCCCGCACATGCCAGTGAGGCAACCGGAATGTACTCGCCGCTGGCGAGTGCGAAGAAATTCTGCGAGTTTGACTGACCGGGCTGGCCGACATTCCACCACGAGCCGCCAAGGCCTGCTGCAGCGGTTGGCATGCGGCCGGAAAAATCATTGGCGTACTGACCCATCGCCATGCCGATTTGGCGAAGATTTCCGCCGCACTGAGTGATCCGAGTCTTGTCGCGGCATGCGGACATTACGGGTATGGCCAGCGAGAAGAGGACGACAGCAGCGATGATCGATGAACCAACATCGGCCAGTCGCACGCTGCGAATGCCGCCGCCGGACCAGACGTCACTGGTCGCTGCGCGGGCCGGCGGCACGAACATCCGCTCGCGCTCGGACTCAGTTTCACGATCGATGCGCCCGAGCGTTCGTGCGATAAGTCCCTCACGCCGCGCAACGAGCACACCCCGCTCGACAGCATCGCCAACATCGAGCCCATCAAGCACGCTCGCCAGCTGCGCAGCATGAGGGCGAATCGAAGCGTTCACCGCCCCAACATCAAAGCTGCATAGGCAAAGAGCGTGCAGCGCATCAGCATCGGTGCACGTCCAGCCATCCGCTGCCGCGGCATCATCTATGCGTGCGGTACTAGCAAGGACACCTGCGACCAAGTTGTGGTTTGAATGAATGGAGCCCGCCGCAGCGTCAGAGGTGAGCGCGGCGATGGCCGAGGCAAAGTCGGCATCCGACAGATCACCCAAGCTTACAAGGGATGATGAAAGTTCTAGTGGCGAGTCCTGCCAGTTTTGGCCGACCAGCGCATCGAGGAGGAGTTGATGCGCCACGGAGAGTTCAGCGGGGGGCAATGGAACCCCGAACTGCAATGAAACAGCCACCGCTTCTTTCGCGGCGGTAAATGGCGCGATCGGTGCGCTGCCAGAAAACTTTAACTTGTGACGCAAACTGTCAGTCATAGGGCAACATCAACCTTCAACCACCAAACCGCAACCGAGACACCAACGGTCAGACAAACCCGACCAAGCTCACAAGGCCTACGAAAACTCCGGCAGAACTTCAACTATTTCCCGTCATCCATCCCCGTAGCACTAGCTTTCAGCGGTGCCTTCAGCGGGATCCGTTCATCGGACTTGCCCAAACCAGACTTCCACCTCTTTGAGAAGGCCGCTACCGCGGAGTGCAAACGGCTCTTGACGGTACCAAGCGGAATCTGCAATACATCGGCAATCTGGTTGTAACTCATCTTCTGGAAATACGCCAGCAAGATCACTTCACGCAGCGTCGGTGGCAACTCGGACACGGCTTGCTGGACCAGCCGCTCCTGCTCGGAACTTATGTTCTCCGCGGCGGGCGTTAAAGAAGGCCCGCCGATCAGATCTGCAAACGTCGCCCCATCTCCCCCACCCCTACTACCTGAAACTGGCGCCGACAGGTCCAGCGTTCTCCTGCGGTTGGTCTTACGCAGCAGGTCGCGCGCTTTGTTCGCGGCAATCGTAAATAACCAGGGCTCAAAACGGCGTTCGGCGTCATATGTGTTCGCCGAGAGGTGCACTTGGATAAACGTCTCCTGAAAAACGTCCTCCGCACCCGCCCGCTCCCCCACTAACCGCAGCAAAAACCGCATGAGTTTGTCATGGTGGCGGTTTACGAGCACCTCGAGGGCGGTGGTCTCGCCAGCCCGATAAGCACGCATTAGGTCTTGGTCTGGTCTTTCGTCCAAAGGGTGATACATCCTTGCCCGCGATAGAGCGGCATTCCACGATCTACTGCTGTAGAGGGCAAAAATCCCATTCCGATTGCGGTGAAGCACCGGAGATGAGAGGCGAAGTGTATTGACGCCGATCAAAGCAATCCGCATGGCGATTGAACGACTTGAACGATTTGTGTCGCACCTACTCCCTGACCAATCCCCGCCAAGCCCGATCGCCGCGATGGAGTTATCAAGCGCGCACGGCGAGTATGCTCGCCGCGTGGAGCGAAGCGGCGGACAGTTTGTTTTTGACCCCGGCATTGCCGTGCGCGGCAGATGCGCCGTGGTGTTTGACCGTGACGACACACTGCTCAATACCACTGCCCGCACGCGGCTTACCGAATACAAGGGAGATTTGGTGCACCCCGTCGATGTTGAGTTACTCTGCGGCGTCGCCGCAACACTCCGTGAGATTACCGAACGCGGGTGGCTGATTCTCGTCGTCTCCAATCAAGGGGGTGTCGCCCGCGGCGCAACGAACCTCCGCGGCGTGGAGCGCATCAACGATTGCATGCGCTCGCTCTTGCCCCCGCGCACGCTCGCCGGTATTTATTTCTGCCCATATCACCCACACCCCGGCGCAAATGGCCTTGCGGAATTCACTGCCGAGCACCCTTGGCGCAAGCCCGGTGGCGCGATGGTGGCTGCTGCCCTGCGCGAGCATGATGTTCATCCAGCAAATGCCTGGGCCGTGGGTGACAAGTGGCGGGATGTCGCCGCGGCGGTGCACGCGGGCGTGCCAGCATCTCAGTGCGTGCTGCTGAACACAACTGGTGAGCATGGCGCAGCGCTTGATGCAACCATGGTCGGCGGCGATGTTGCCGCGAAGGTTCACCTGCTGCCAGATGTACGCGGGCTGCCAGAACTGCTTGGCCTGGGCGCTGCCGCAAGGTTGGAGCGCACGCCGTGAACGAGCAACCTTTGGCTAGCCCGCTAGCGAGCGGCAATGCGCGAATCGCTCTGCCAGCACTGGCGGGGCCAAAAATCGAACGGCCAGATGGCAAGCCGCTGCGGCTCCTGGTGTTTCTGCCAAGCTGGCTCGGCGACACGGTGATGGCCACGCCCACGCTCCGCCTGCTGCGGCACTATCTGCCGGCATCGGTCATCATCGGGCTGGTGCGGCCTGGCATGCAGGAGTTGCTCGCTGGCACAGACTGGCTAGACGACATCGCCGTGGCAGACCGCACCACAGTGCTCGGGCCCGCCAAGACGGCCTCACGCCTTGCGGTCTTCAAGCTCGATGCCGCGCTGCTGCTGCCAAACTCATTCTCCGCGGCCATGACGGCGCGGATGGCGGGCATCTCACACCGAATCGGATATGACCGTGACGGGCGGAGCTTGCTCTTGACACACAAGCTGTTCGCGCCAGCGCGGGCAGCGCCCCACAAGGGCTGGGCGCCTGTCTCCGCCGTTGACTACTACCACACGCTTGCACTCGGGCTGCTCGGCAGCATGGGCGTCGCCATCGAACCTGCTGACTTGCGGGCCGCGCCGCCCGAACTGGCCCTCTCGGCCACGCAGCTTGCCGCGGCAGCGGAACTGCTCTCTCGCGCGGGCATCAGCAGTACTGACCGATACTGCGTGCTGAACCCCGGCGGCAACAACCCGGCCAAGCGATGGCCGATTGAGCGATTCGCCGCGCTGGCGCACCATCTCGTCACGGTGCATCGGATGAAGGTGCTGATTAACGGCTCGCCGGCAGAAGCTCCGCTGGCGCGCATCATCAAGCAAGTCATTGAACTTGATCACCCTGAGGATGGCGGCATGGTTGCTTGTCTGCCCGATCTGGGCATCAGCGTTGGTTCGCTCAAGGGCGTCATTGCACGTTCTGGGTTGCTGGTGACCAATGACACGGGGCCACGGCACATCGCGGCGGCCTTTGGTGTGCCGTGCGTGACGCTTTTTGGCCCGACGGATCACCGCTGGACGACGCTGCCTCTGCGCGATGGTGCGCCGGCAGAAACCATTTTGCTGGCCGACCCGACTCTGCCGGATGACTTGGTGGCCGATGAGGAACCCGACCGCTGCCGGATCGACAGAATCTCGTATGACACGGTGCTAGCCGCGGTAGAAGCGGAATTAAGACGTCACAAACGGCCTCCGGGAGCAGAGGTTGATCGGCGTGCAGCTGGCGATGGCGATCAGTTGCATCAGTAGCCGTCAGGGCGATGGGCATCTGGCCACATACGCTTGGCGGTGATGCACTTGGCACAAATGATATCGCGCCACACACGGCCCATGATTGTTACCGCCCGCTGGCTGGCACTGCTCGCACCACTCGGCTGGGGCATTGCCGCGCCGGCCGTAGCTGCCACAGCGCAGCTGGCTCCGGTGCTTCCCGCAAACGTGCCGCTGCCTCTGCGCATGCGCGTCGAGCCACTCCTGCTGCCCGATGTGGGTTTGACCGCGCAAGTGCCGGAGAGCTTTACTGTGTTGACGACTCAGCTTGCCCAGATGATGGCGGCGCAGATCGCACCGGCCGATGGCTCGTGGGTGATTAATATTTCTACGCCGCGGACCACCGATGAGCTTGCCAGCGTCACCCGCAAGATCGATGCGCTGGTGGCGGAGCTCCAGGGGACGGTGACGAATCGTGACCTCAAGAATCGCACTTCGCAGTCGGCGGTGATGATCATGGAGCCAGTCGGCTACACCAAAGCCGCGGCCGGTGCGCCCGATCGCCCCGGAAACTTCCGCACACCGGGCATTGCTGGTTCAGGAGAGCGCGTCATCGCGATGATTCCTTCGCTTGTTGAGAACCTCAGCATCGTCAAGGTGCTCACGCTCTTTCAGCCGCAGCGCGACCGCTTTGTGCTCTTTGAGCTGACGTGTACCGACAAGCAAGTTGCCGCCGCAAGGCCAGTCTTTGACATGGTGGTCGCCTCAAGTGTGATTGCCGATGCAGAGAAGACCGCGGCGGGGCGACGCGATGCCGTTAGCGCCGGAAAGCAGCTCACCAGCCGCTTTACCGGCGAGAGTTTGCTCGCTGCGCTGCCTGATGGCGAGCGCATCTATCGGCTCTACCGCCCGGCGGCCAGCGGCGAACAGGCGGACGCTGAGGAGCTTGGCTTTCGCACGATCAAAGCGTGGAAGGGGCGACTCGGCGAGCTGCGCGCGGCGACTTCGGTTTCAGGACAGGCGGCGGAAAACTCGGCGTTGCCAACGCGGGCGGGAGATGCTCAGGAGGGACTGCTGCTGACCGTGAAGGCCCGGCTGTTTGATCGGCCCGTCCCCGGCAGTGCGCGATACCGACTGGTAGACACCGTGGCGGGATACTTTCTGACGCTGGATCGGGCCGAAGAAGTCTGGACGGTGCGCACAGCAGTGCGCGAAGCGCCCGAGCTCGCAGCGCAAACTGGTGCACCAAATGCCAATCAAGGCCAGCCAGCCAAGTCTGCCAGGCCTGCTGCCGCGCGCACGCTGACGGAGGTTGGGGCGCGATCGGGAGACTCGGTATCAATATCAGTGAGCGAATCGGGCAAGAGCCCGCGCGCGATACTGCCCACCATCGCAGGTGACGGATACCTCAGCCAGCTTGAGATGTTTCTCATCCCCAGATTGCTGATCAAGGCCGAGTTTGAGGTTGAAACCGGCTTTTACACCTATCGCTCTGATAGCGAGTCAATCGCGCTGCGCCGCGACTCTGCCGAGCGCAGCGATGCAGGCGCGTGGGTAGTCCGCACGCGGATTCGCGAGGGCGATGAGCCGCAGGTGGGCACCTATCGCGATGATGGAGAGCTGGTGCGCACCGTGCTGCCTGGCGGAGTAATCTCTGAGAGCACGACCATTGCGCAGCTTGTCTCGCTTTACAAGGCCAAGGGTTTGCCGCTGAGCGCACAATGAGTGGGCCAGGTGGCGGCTGGTGACGGTGATTTGCAAGAGTGACCTATGGCCATTGAACGGATTGTGACAAGCGCAGCGGCCTTGCCGGATGAGGAGCCAGTAAACTGGTCGCTTCGCCCTACTCGCATGGGCGAGTACATTGGTCAGGCAGACCTCGTCAGTCGGCTCAGCATCGCGCTGCAGGCAGCCAAGGGCAGAAAGTCGCCGCTCGACCATGTGCTGCTGCATGGGCCGCCAGGCCTCGGCAAGACGACGCTCGCGCACGTGATCGCCGCGGAAATGGGCACGCGCGCCGTGACCACCTCGGGCCCTGCACTTACCAAAGGCACTGATCTGGTGGCATCACTCACGCGGCTGGAAGCGGGAGACATTCTCTTCATCGATGAGATTCACCGCATGCCGATAGCCGTCGAGGAGTTCATCTACCCGGCGATGGAAGACTTTCGCATCGATGTGCCCGTCGATGCGGGCACGCATGCGCGCACGGTGCAGATCAAGCTCAAACCATTTACGCTGATCGGCGCAACGACGCGCGCGGGGCTGATGTCGTCTCCCCTGCGATCACGCTTCGTGCTCTCGCACCATCTGAAGTTCTACACCGTCGATGAGCTGCTGACGATTGCCCAGCGATCTGCCGCCATGCTGGACATCCCCACCACCGACACGGCCGCGCTGCGAATCATCGCCGAGCGCAGCCGCGGCACGCCGCGAATCGTCAACCGTTTGCTGCGCCGCGTGCGCGACTATTGCCAGGTAAAAGCAGGTGGCGTGCTCAACTGCCAGACGGTGGTGGCAGCACTGGGTTTGGAGGGCGTCGATGCGCTGGGCCTCGATGATCTGGACCGCCAGTATTTGCGCGTGCTCGGCACCACCTATCGCGGCGGGCCAACCGGGCTGGAGGCCATCGCGGCGAGCATGAATGAGGATTCGGGCACGCTCGAAGATGTGGTGGAGCCATTCCTGCTGCAGCTTGGCTTTGTGGCTCGCACCAGACGCGGACGCATGCTCACGTACGCCGCGGCGGACTACATCGGTGTGCCACGTCCGGCCGAGTTTGCTGATGCGGCCGATGTGAGCGCGCAGCAAGCGGGTGCTGGCGGGCCAAGCGGGGCGGAAAAGCCATCATCGCTCTTCTAAAAGCCCTGACGGGCAAGCCGCACATGCTACTGGCGCGGGCCAGAGACTAAACTGATTTTGCATCCCATCATCGCCGATGCAACTTCGCCTTTGACCACCCAGACCTGGCCCGAAGTATCTGCCCGCGCTATTTGTTCTCCGCCCCATTTGCCCGCATTATGCCCAGCGAAGCACCAGTACCGACCACGCCCCCACCTGCAATGCCGCCCGAAGCTGCTGTTGACCCTGCCGCGGCATTGCCAGCTCCTGTCGTGGCAGACAACGCGCCCATGAACGTGCTGCTCATTGGTGCAGGTGGGCGCGAGCATGCGCTGGCTTGGAAACTGAGCCAGTCGCCGCGGCTTGGGGTGCTCTTTGCAACAGGTACGGAGAACCCCGGCATCGCGGCCCTCGCTACACCTGTGCCGCAGGACATTCCGATCAACCCGAAGGACCCGTTCCTGCTCTGCAAGTTCATCGCGACCAATCGCATCGGACTGGTCGTCATCGGGCCGGAGGACCCGCTGGCGAGCGGGCTGACCGATGCGCTGGGTAATGACAAGATGTGCCGCGCGGTGGGCTTTACGCCGGTCGTCTTCGGTCCGAACAAAGCCGCGGCGATGCTGGAGGCCGACAAGGCCTTTGCCAAGGAGCTCATGCGCGGCGCGGCCATACCAACGGCCGAGGCGCGGGTGTTTACTGATGCGGAGTCGGCGCGCCGGTTCTTGGAGTCTCGGATAGGAGACGACATGCTGCTGGGCCAACTCTTTCGCCTGGCCGACGAATATGTCGATAGCGAGCAGCGGCGTTTGTTCATCGATCAGCAGATTCACAAGCGCAAGGAAGTTGAGCTGGCCTTCAACCGCTCGCGATTTGATTTGCCTGTTATCAAGGCCGCCGGTCTAGCCAAAGGCAAGGGCGTATTCGTGCCGAGCACGCTGTCCGAGGCAACGGATGCGGTGACGCGCATCATGAGCAAGCTGGAGTTTGGAGAGGCCGGCCGCACCGTGCTCATTGAGGAGCGGCTCAAGGGGCGCGAGGTCTCCGTCTTTGCAATTACCGACGGCCGCAGCATCTTCATGCTGGAATCGTGCCAGGATCACAAGCGACTGGGCGATGGCGCAACCGGGCCGAACACCGGCGGCATGGGCTCACTGTGCCCCACACCGGCGATCGATGAAAAGATGATGCAGCGCATCGAGCGCGAGATTGTGCTTCCCACCGTCGATGCGCTCAAGCGCGACACCATCGAGTTTCGTGGTGTGCTTTACGTTGGCATCATGCTCACGCCAGCGGGACCAAAGGTGCTTGAGTACAACGTGCGATTTGGCGACCCTGAATGCCAGGTGCTGATGATGCGCTGGAAGTCGGACTTGCTGCCCGTGCTGCTTGGCTGCGGGCAGCGCAAACTCGACAAAACCAACATCGACTGGCACCCCGGCGCAGCAGTGACGGTGATCCTGGCGGCAGCGGGCTACCCGGACAAGCCGCGCTCGGGCGATGTCATCAGCGGTCTCGAGTTTGCCGCCAGGGTGCCCGGCGTGCAAGTGTTTCACGCCGGGACCAAACGAAACGCAGATGGCGAGATCGTCACGGCGGGCGGACGCGTGCTGGCCGTGACGGCCATGGGCGTGGACCTGGCCGAAGCGCGCAAGCTGGCTTATAAAGCCGCCGACATGATCAGCTTTGCCGGCAAGCAGATGCGCACTGATATTGGCACGGAGATCGTCGGGTAAGGCGAAACTCAGTCACCTCACACGCTGCGAGTCGGCCTGTGCCGGGCCGCTCAGTCGCGCCTCCAGCACCAGCAGCGCGGCTTGCAACTGCAGGTCGATGTTCTCGGTGATGAGCCGGTTGGCATCAGGCGGTCCGTAACGGGTGTCATCGATCGACATCTCGCCCTCCTTCTTCTTCGCCGGCTTGGGGCGCTCGGCATCGGCCGTCAGGTCAGCATCGCTGCGCAGTACCAGCGAATCGTTTTGCTGCTTGGGCAACATTTCGAGCTTCAAATTCGGCTCAACACCCCAGACCGATGCGCCCTCGCGCCGGTGGATGCAAACGCCGCTGGGCAGAAAGTAATAGCCCGTGGTCAGTTTCACCTGGGCTTGGGATGAGAGCGGCACCACATTCTGTACACTGCCCTTGCCGTAGGAGCGGTTGCCAAGCACCAGCGCGGGCACCTCGCCCTTATCGCCGTAATAGCGAATCGCGCCCGAGACAATCTCAGATGCCGAAGCCGAAGTCTCGTTGATCAGCACCACCGTCGGCACGTTGCGCAGAGAGGCGCGGCCTGGCTCGGCAGTTTCCGTCTGGCGGCGCGAGATTCCCTGCGTCCAGACGATTGGCCCCTCATCGATGAACAAGTTCGCCACGCTGACGGACTGATCGAGCAAACCACCCGGATTGAACCGCAGATCAAAGATCAGCCCGCGCAGCCCTGACCGCTTCATCTCACCAATGGCCTTGCGCAGGTCGCGCGTGGTGGTGTCAGAGAAGTTGCTGATGCGCAGATAGCCGATCTGCGACCTGTCGTCGATGAACCACGACCAGTCCATCTCTCCAGTGCCCGACCGCGCCCAACCCTTGACCGTCGGCAACTTGATGCGGGCCCGACGCAGTTCATAAAACACATCCTCACCCGCGCGCTCGATGAGCATGCGCACCGTCGATCCCGCGCCGCCGGTAATCTGCTCGACGGCCTGATCAAGTGTCATGCCCACCGCCGTTTTTTCGTTGATCTTCTTGAGCAGATCGCCAGCGCGAATGCCCGCTTTCTGGGCTGGTGTACCCTCAAGCGGCGAGACCACCTTGATCATATGCGACTCGTCGTCAAGCTGAATCTGAATGCCCACGCCGACAAACGACCCTTCAGTCATTCGCTTGAACCGCGCCAGCTCGTCAGGCCAGACAATCTGCGAGAACTCATCGAGCTTGTCAAAGGCACCATTGCCAAACTCATGCAGGAGCGCGGCATCAGGCAGCTTGACAGTGCGGGCCGAAGCCGCACGAAGCTCCTCGAGCATGTTGGCCACTACAAACGGCCCGCCCGGCGCATCGGCTGCATTGAAGCGGGCAATCTGCGCATCCAGCACGGCCACCATCGCATCGCGCTGCGCCACATCGGCCAGACCACTGAACACCGAAGCCAGATCCTTCGTCGTTACCAGCACCTTGACGGCCTCAAGCCCGCCAATGACCATCTTCTGCACTGGCACCCGCTCAATATGATTCTCTGAAGCAAACCCTACGGCCTTGAGTACGACGCTCTCATCCACACCCGTCAGACGTGATGTGTAATCCTCACCGATCGAGTTGAACGGCGGCAGCGGTTTCATCCCATCCTGCTGGCGGCGAATATTGCGCAGCTCATAAAGCCGCTCGGGCGCGTAAAGCCGAAGCATCGTGAGCCGGTCACTCAGACGCCGCACATCGGGCTTGAACTGCTGCGTCTCCTCCAGCAGCAGGTTCAGCCGCCCGAAAAGCTCGCCAGCTATCAACCAGTCACCCTGGGCCTCCGCCTCACGCGCTGCCGTCGCCGCGCGCTCAACGAGCGACTTCATCCGCGGAGTGGCGAGCATCGCGTTCTTGTCGAGCTCAAGCATGTGCAGCTCGGTCGCTCGCATTAGAGCTTTGGACACCTCCACATTCGTCTTGGCCGCGGCCATCAAGTCATCAATCTGCGCGGCGACGCGCTTGATGCTCGCCGCTCGCTCTTCCTCCCGCGCTGCGATGCCCGCCTTCACCTGCCCCAACCGCAGCCGCAGTTGCTCGCCGCCCCGCTCATCGCTCGCCTGCGCCAGCTGATCGCTGAGGGTGAGCACCGCATCAAGCTTGTTCTCGCTGGCGGCCTTCCAAACCGAAAGACCAGTTACATCGCCTGCTGCCTTCGACCCTGCAACCGGCTTCTGCTGATCGGTCACTTGTGCCGCCGCATGGCCCGCCGCACTAACCAGCACGCCCGCTGAGAGCACCACAGAAAGCCGCAGCCAACGTGAGAACGTTCCGCCGCGAGCGGCAACAGAGACGCTGGAAGCGGGTATGGCGGAGAAAAAGCGGTTTTTCATGGCGAAGAAGTCCTTGCAACACTCGACAGGCAGACATAACCCACGCTGTATTTACAAAACAATCGGCTCAATCTGCGCGGCAATCGCCCGCTGCCCCCACTGCGTACACGGTCATACGACGGTCAGCACATCTCGGTCCGACTGACCGACCCAGAACCTGATGCGCGGCAGGCACGAGCCCGTCAGAACGGCAGGTTATTCGGTCGTTAACCTCGTGACAGTAGAATCGCCGGGCACGACCACGTTCTAGTTCAGAAGAACTGACTCGCGCCCCACGCTGATGTGGGAGAGCCCGTGCTCGCGCATGGCCTGCGGGCGATAGAGGTTGCGGCCATCAAAGACCACGCGGCCCGCCATCACGCTGGTCAACCTCTGCCAGTTTGGGCTTTTAAACTCGTCCCAGTCGGTGCACACCACCAAGGCATCGGCACCTTTTGCGGCCTCATACATGTCCTCCACAATGGCGTAGCCGGGGCCAAGCTCTTTGCGGGCATTCTCACCGGCGACAGGGTCAAACGCACGAACGTGCGCGCCCGCGGCCTTGGCCATCTGCATGAGTGCGATGGCCGGCGCCTCGCGAATGTCATCCGTGCGGGGCTTGAAGGCGATGCCCCAAAAGGCCAGCGTGCGGCCCGCCAGTGACCCGCGCGAAGACCCGAAATAGCTCTCAATCTTGCCGAAGAAGCGCTTGCGCTGATCCTGATTGAGCTGGTGAACCGCGCGATTGACCGGCGTGGGTATGCCCCGCTGTTCTCCCATCATGATGCAGGCGAGCGTGTCCTTCGGGAAGCACGATCCGCCGTACCCCAAGCCGGGATAGAGAAACTGATTACCGATGCGGCGATCGGCGCACATGCCCTCGCGCACCTTGCCAACATCGGCCCCGTATGCCTCGCACAGATTGGCCATCTCGTTGATGAAGCTGATCTTGCACGCGAGCATCGCATTGCTGGCATACTTGACCATCTCGGCCGAGGGCACATCCATGATGTAGATCGGGTGGCCGTTACGCACGAACGGCTCGTAAAGCTCGCGCATCAGCACCGCCGTGTGCTCGTTCTCAACGCCGCAGACGACACGGTCGGGCTTGTTGAAATCTTCGATCGCCGCACCCTCTTTGAGAAACTCGGGGTTGTCGGCCACGTGGAAGGTAATAGCCGGGCCGACCTTAGCTGCAATGCGGTCGCGAACCCGAAACGTGGTGCCCACCGGCACCGTGCTCTTGACGACGATCACCTTCGCCGCGGCAGTCGGGCCCAACTTGGCTAGCGTTTCGCCGATGCCGTCCGCCGCGGCGTCAATGTAACTCAGATCGGTGTGCCCGTTCTTATCTGAGGGTGTGCCCACGCAGATAAAAATCATCTCGGCATCCGCGTGCGCCGCAAAAGTGTCGGTCGTAAAGCTAAGGCGACCCGCCTTGATGTTGTGCTCAAGCAGATCCTCAAGCCCCGCCTCGTAGATCGGGCTCTTGCCCGACCTAAGCATGGCGATCTTGGCCGGATCAAGGTCGAGGCAAACAACGTCGTTGCCCGTATTTGCCAGACAGACCCCCGTCACCAACCCGACGTATCCAGTGCCAACCATGGTCAATCGCATCGAGAACTCCGAGGCCGCGTGGAGCAAGTGCAGCGGTTTACTGTAACGCCCGATAACTTGATTGTTTCGGAGTGTCGGTGGCATGATACTCGCAGATCACTCGACGCGCGATGGAGTGTCGGATCGCCCGCAATCTGCGGTTTACATCCGCAGAATCGAAAGCGAGCGCTCGGCTCTCCCAACAATCTCACGCCGGGGCAATAACTCCGCGGCGTGCGCACCCGCGCCCTCCCGCCCCTCCCGCCCCCACGGTTCGTTCTCGATTTTTCTGGAAAGTTTCCCTCATGATGCCAACGCAGCTTCCGGTTCAGTCCTCAGGTCAGTCCACGCTGAATGCTCGCCACTCCGCCCGCGCTGGTCGCAGCAGACGACCGATGGCCCTTGCCGTAGCCCTCACGCTTGCCATCTGCGGTTGTGCTGCCGCGGCGCCGGGGTTGGTAGACGCTGCACTGCTCACCGCTCGCGCCGAGCTCGCTTTGGTGCGTGGCACCAACGCAGATGCCACCACAGTTGCTCTCTTTGAGATTGACGATGAACTGACCGACCGGCAAACGAGCATGTCGCTGTTTGGCGATGCCAGCGGCACCACCGTGCGCAAGGTCGTCAGCGGCATCATCGCCGCGGGCAGTGACAGCAAAGTGGCTGCGATTGTGATTCGCTTGAAGGATGCCGAGCTGACCCCGGCCCGGGTCGAAGAACTGGGCGACGCAATTACGCGCGCCCGTAAGGCCGGCAAGAAGGTACACATTTTCTCTGACAACTACGGGTCGGCGGAGCTTCGGCTCGGCTCGTTCTGCGACGATGTGGTGATTCAGACCGGTGGCGGCGTCTCGCTGCCGGGCATTCACATGGACGAGATGTTCCTGGCCGACACCTTTGCCTGGGCAGGTGTGCGGCCCGACTTTGTGCAAGTTGGCGATTACAAGGGCGCGAGCGAGCAGTACGCCAACAGCAAGCCAAGCGAGCCGTGGAACAAGAATATTGATGGCCTGCTCGACGCCATGTATCGCACCATGCGCGAGCAGTTGAAGTCCGGACGCAAGCTCGATGATGCCGCGCTGGACAAGGCGATGGAAGTCTGCTGGATGGCCAGCGATCAGGAAGCGATCAAGGCCGGGCTGATCGACCGCAGCATCGACCTGCCTGATCTGACCGATCACTTGGAGAAGATGTACGGTCGCACGCTCACCTGGAGCAACGAGACGGAGGGCAAGAAGAGCAAGGCGGGTGATACCAACCCCTTTACTCTGTTCAGCAAACTAATGAATCCGCCAGAATACAAGGCAAAGCGCAGCACCATCGCCGTGGTGCATGTCGATGGCGCCATCATGGATGGCGAGTCATCCTCAGGCGGTTTGCTCGGAGGCGCATCAGTCGGCAGCCGCACGATTCGCCGCGCACTTGCAGAGCTGGAGGATGACAAGCTCATCAAAGGCGTGGTGCTCCGCATTGATTCACCGGGCGGTTCGGCAATTGCCAGCGAAGTGATCTGGCAGGGCGTCAAGCGCCTCGGCAAGGTCAAACCCGTCTGGGTCTCGGTGGGCAGCATGGCTGCCTCGGGCGGATACTACATCGCCGTGGCTGGTGACAAGATTTATCTCACGCCTTCGTCCATCGTCGGCTCCATCGGCGTGGTCGGTGGCAAGTTTGCCATGGGCGGGCTGTTTGAGAAGTTGCACATCAACACCGTCTCTCGCTCGCGCGGGCCGCGGGCTGCGATGGAATCCGCCACCTCGCCGTGGAGCGAGAGTGATCGCGCGCTGGTGCGCCAGAAGATGAAGGATACCTACACGCTCTTTACCAGCCGCGTCTCCCAAGGCCGCGCCGGCATCGATCTGGCCAGCACGGCCGAGGGCCGGCTTTTCGTCGGTCGTGACGCGGTGGGCCTGAAGATGGCCGATAAGGTCGGCACGCTGACGAGCACGGTCGATGATCTGGCCAGCGAGCTCAAGCTGGCTTCCGGCTCCTACGACGTGATGGACTTCCCCGCACCCCAATCCTTCGAGGAGATGCTCAAGGGCATCGCTGGCGGATTTGGCGCAAGCGCGCCCCGAGCTGCGGGCGGCAGCAATGCCGGCATGAGCACGCTGGTGGCCGGTTCACTGGCGGCGACGGCGCGGCAAATACTCGGCGACCACGTTTTCCTGCAGACTCGCGACGCCATGAACGCCGCAACCCAGCTCCGCCGCGAAAAAGTCATTCTGGTCAGCCCCAGTGTGCTGATCTTCAAGTAATCTGTTCTGGACGCTTTAAAGCTAAAAAGGAATACACCATGCAAGTAAAACTCACTCGCGCGTGCGCCCTCGCTGCGCTCACCGCCGCCACAATATCTGCCGCCTCGCTCCTGTCTGGATGCATCGTCGGCGGAGAATCCTCCACCAAAGAGAGTGGAACGTTTGTCAGCCCCGCGGCGGTCTCCATGATCGAACCCGGCAAAACCAGCCGCGCTTGGGTGGAGACTGCCTTTGGCGAGCCATCCAGCCGCGTGACCGAAGTGCGCGATGGCGCAACGCACGATCTCTACCGCTATGACTTCAAGAAAGTCTCCACCAGTTCTGGATACGTGCTGGTGGTCTTCGGCGGCAAGAATCGAAACGAAATCTCGCAAACCACTCTGGTTCAGTTCAAGAATGATGTGGTTGTCAGCGTTGTGCAGGCGCCAGATGCGGTGGCCTCGCGCCAGGCAGAGAGCGACTGACCTTGGCCGTCGACAAACCGACCTCGCTATGGCCTTGCCTGGGGCAGTGGGCCCGGCAGCGCAGTTGGCAGAACAGTTGGCGACGCTGTTGACTGGCCTCGCTTCGGGTCATCGCCCAGCTTCGGACCATCAGCCGGCTTCGGCTCATCGGTCAACTTCGCCTTGTCCATCCGCGGCAACCGCTGCGGCGCCGCGGCCATGCGCGCCAGTTCCGCCAATCTCATGGATCGCCCTACTCCCGCGCCAAAGACGCGCTCGATCGCCTCGGCTTCGACTGGAATCTGCGCCGCACGCGAATCGGTCGGCAACGAACCATCTGCTTTGCCACCGTCAGAATTTGTGGGCCGCAGAAAGGCCGATTCCGGAAGGGCCAAGTCGGCATCCGTCAGCCGCGTGCTCAGCGCACCGCCGAGCCGGGTATCTACAAAATTGCTCAGGCGGGTGTTGATCCGCCCATCGATTGGCATGTTGGCAGCATCCGCTGTGCGCGGGCCGATGCGTCCCATGGGGATGCTGCCGAGGGCGTAAACGGTGTTTGCCGGAACCACCGGGTAAATGTTGCCCTTCTCGCCTGAGTTGTACTCACCCTTGGGGAACATGGCGATGAGCCCGCCGCGGACGCGGGCGAACCAGCCCGCGTAGGGCGAATCGGCATCAGCGGGAATCTGAAAGAGGCCCTGAAAGTCCCCAGGCACGCGCAGATCGGCAGATTGCTGTCGCCCCGGCGTGCTCAGCGCTCCTGAGTCGGCGATGAAGGCCTCCACCCGGAACAGCTGCCGCACCTGCAGGGCATTACTTGGCGTAAGCCCGGGCGACGGACTGGGCTGCTGGCCCGACTGGCTCAATTGCCCAAACCGGTTGGCTTGCACGGGCTGAGCATTCTGCCAACCGTTTGCGCCCGCGCACGACCCAAGCGCGACGGCCACCACCGCACACATTTGCGCGCTGCGGCGGGACTTCGGGTTTACAGGGCGGTCGGGCAAAGGCAATGCTAACGCAGGTAAACGGTCATGTTCAGGCGAATCTCAGCAGAGGGTACCTGGGGCAGTTCGCGCAGGGCTTTGCCGCTGGCCGTCCACTCATAGATCGCGTTGAGGATCGGCTGGTCGATATCGGTCGGATAGCCGGAGGAACGCAAGATTGTGGCGCGCTTTACTACACCATCACGCCCAAAAACGATCTCGACGCGAGGTGGGCGGGGGGCGGCCAGCGTGCGGGCCAGCAGGCCAAACTTGGGCCGCGTGGGGCGAATCTCCAGGCCTTGACCCGCAGTCACCCTGCCTGCTCGATACTCCCCCACTGCCGTTGAAAATGCATCAGAGTCACGGTCCGACTGCATGCCGGGGTCGCCCGCTAAAGATGCGTTGCCGTCGCCGGGCTCTCCCTGCTGTCCGCCCCGCTGGGCGGCGGCACCTTGTGAAGATTTTTGCGTGGCGGGCACTTGTCGGTCGAGCGGCCGCTCCACAAGCTTGGGCCGCACCAGCAGTTCGGGCAACATCACCAGCGGCGTGCTGGCACGCAAGGCGCGCCCATCGAGGGTCAGCCCGGTTGGGCCGAGCGAGTTTCGCGCCGGCCGCGGTGCGATGTCGGCTGGCGCGGGCAGCTCTGGCAGTGGTTCAGTCGCAGGGGGTACCGGTGGCCGCTGCTGCTCAGTCGCCGCGGATTGATCTGCCGCCACGGTGGCATCGATACCGATCTTGCCGCCATCGCGCTCCGACCCCACCTCAAGCTCGCGCTCGGGCACATCCATCGGGCCGATGGCGCGGTCTGCCTCCGGCTTGGGCGCGGGCTGCTCTGCCAGTGGCAGCAGCGTGGGCCCGATCGCGTTCGTCGCGGCCGCGCGTGAAACCGCGGCGGGCGCAAGACCCTTTACAGAAGGCGGAGTTTCCGCAGCCCCGGGCGGTTGGTCCAGAACGGACTTTGCGAGAGGTGGCTGGGCCGAAGCGGATTGGGATGCAGGTGACTCAGTGGCCGCGGGCTCGGCAACCGGCGCAACGGCAGGTTCAGGTGCGGGTGCGGGTGCTGGGTTGGCGGTGGTGGCTGGGTTGGCGGTGGTGGCTGGGTTGCCGGTGGTGGCTGGGTTGCCGGTGGTGTCCGGGTTGGCGGTATTGGCCGGGCTCGCCGCGCTCGGCGCGCCACCCTCGCCACCGCTGCCGCCCTGGC
>Ga0105047_10006564_pt1 | contig 19709 bp, 20 predicted proteins | sample MAT04_FD_78384 | JGI IMG/M metagenome (GOLD analysis project Ga0105047, IMG submission 78384) | Freshwater microbial communities from Lake Fryxell liftoff mats and glacier meltwater in Antarctica - MAT-04 (megahit assembly) | ecosystem: Environmental > Aquatic > Freshwater > Ice > Liftoff...
GGGTTATTTTACTATTCGTTTTTTGAGGCGGTCGGTTTCGTCCTCGATTTCGTGCCCGAGTATTTCTTCTACTAAATCTTCGATTGATACTACACCAATGATATAATCATCTTTTTCGACGGGTATTAAATGAGTTTTTGCGGCGATGAACTTACGAAACATTGTGTCTAGGGCAGTCATGCTGCCAACTAATTGCGTAGGGTACAGGCTCATGTCTTCGACAGTGAAATTATTGTTGTCAAAGTCTATATCTACCAAGTCTTTCATCAGTAGAATGCCGTAGCATTTGGTGAGCTGGTCGTTAAAAATTGGTATCCGACTATGCCCTTTTGCTTTAATAATATCTATTTGTGGACCATCCAGCTTGGTCGTGGGTGTCAGCCAGAAGGTGTGCTGTATATCTGTTACAATATCGCGTACTCGCTTCTCGCTAAGTTGCAGCGCACCGCGTATGATTTCAACTTCGTCTTCATCTAATTCACTATTTGTAGCATCGATATGGTCATCAATGATGAGTCCTAGTTCACCTCGGCTATGAAGCGTTCTGACAGTTTTTGGGAATAATTTATCTAGTACTAATTGAAGCGGTTTACTGGCCGGATAAGTGATAATAATCATTAATTTGAGCAACGGGCTAAAACGGCTAGTCCAGGCTAAGGAATTTTTGCTAAATAATGCTTGAGGGAAAACCTCGCCAATTATTACCAGTAAAAAGGTGCTGATAATACCGGCGACTAAGCCGTTTAGATATTCACCCAGCACAATAGCCGTGGCCGATGCTGCCGCAACATTTGTAAACAGGATGCTGCCCAGTAGCAGGTGTACATTCTGCCGTAGTGGCAAAACGCGTTTAGCCTGCTTGTCTCCCAGCTTAGCCTTGCGCTTTAGGTCGGATAAGTCTAGCGCCATTACTGCAATGTTTAGGCCAGAACAGACAGCGGCTGTTAGCAGTAGAAATACAATAACAATAACTATTAAAGTACTATCCACTTAAAATTCCCCATGTGTTGTTCGTTTTAGCATGTTGTGGATACATTGTAGCGATATATGCTAACGCTTGGCAAATCAGTCTATTTACTCAGATTAACGAAGTTATAGATATAATAAGGGAATGGCAAACCGATTATTCGATAAATTATGGCATCAAAAACTCCGTCGTCCCTATGTCTTGGCCAGCACTCTAGACGAAGGCGGGGGCAATCCACCAGTTGTTTTGCTGCATGGCATTGGGCGTACAGCAAGTATCTGGGAGAATGTTGTGACACTACTCAAAGACAAGCATCGTGTTGTTGCCTTTGACCTTCTTGGCTTTGGCGCCTCACCTAAACCAGATTGGAAGGACTACAACACAGACGATCACGTAGAGGCGGTAGTGGCTAGCATCAAAAAAATGAAACTGCAGCAACCCGTCATATTGGTCGGGCATTCTATGGGGTGTCTGGTCGCAGTACGGTTAGCTCTGCGTTATCCAGATATGGTCGAGCGATTAATACTTTACGAGATGCCCTTATACGACGGCCTACCCAACAAGGCCATATATCGTTTACGCACCGATTTATATCTGCGGTTTTTCCAAAAAGTGACTAGCTATCAGCCAAAATTTGATGCCGAAAAAGCTAGGCTAGTTGAAAAGCTTGCCACAAAAGTTATCGGTTTAGAAGTTGACGAAACTACTTGGCAGCCTTTTATTAAAAGTTTAGAAAATACCATCGTTAATCAGACCACAACAGAGGATATCAAACAGATAGCTATTCCGATGGATGTAATATACGGCCGACTCGATATGTTAGTTATTCGTGGCAAGGCACAGAAGTTTTTTGGCGATAATAGCGACCACATTACGACGCATACAATTCATGCAAGGCATAATATTTCGCCCAAGGCGGCACAGTTTATTGTTGAGCGTATCGAAAGCGCTAATTTAGCAATTGGCATCGAAGCTCAATCTTAGAATATCGGTGTAAGCAAAATCACATTGATTTTTCGCCTGAGTCGTCATAATCTACAAATAGGAAGTGTGAGGCTTCCGAGGCTCGGGTTCGCCCGAGCCTTTTTTGTACTCAATTATTGTAAGTCTTAATCGCACTACTTGGCTGGAGTGTATTTAGCTAAGCCGTGTGCTTTAGCGTATCGCAGGATTCGCAATATCCCTGAATTTCGAACTGGTGCCGCTCGGCAGTGAATTTATATTTTTTTGCGAATACATCAATCATGTTTTCTATCGTAGAATCTTCCTTGATAGACATAACTTTGCCGCAACGTAAGCAGCTTATATGGTGATGATGTTCGGTGAACACATCAGTTAGCTCTAGCTTGTATTTCCAACCGATAGTAACTCTTTGTACAAGTCCAAGCTTTTCGAATAAGCTAATTGTGCGGTAAATACTAACTCGGTCGATTTGTTTATTGGCCCTCTCTTCGAGGTCGTGCATACTTTGAGGCTCTTGATCCCAGAGCAGCTCAAACACTAGGCTTCTTGCCTTAGTCACGCTGTAGGCGTTATCTTTGAGTATCTTGTGTAGCAGAGCCGTTGCTTCTTTATTCATGTAGCAATAATATATCATAAATTGCAACACTTTTGCAATAATCGATACATTTAGTTATTATTCGTAGTGCATAACTATGAAAATTTACGATACTTTTCAACAATTTTGGAACGACTTCTCGACCGAGAAGCCTAACGATCACGGATTTAATGATTGGGCGATAGTTCGGTTTAGGCACGTCAATGACGCCGAATACGCCAAGCAAAAGATTGAAGGAACCGACGAATTAGGCTTTCAGCCATTGTGGTTGACAATGGCAAATCCTATTACTAAATCAACAAGACAAGTACTAATCAAAGACGTACAGGATAAAATGGCCGCTGATTTCCTCAAATATCGCAACGATCAATTTGTAGGGCAGCTGGGTGCTCGATTTGGCAGTTTTAGGCCAGATGAATTTAAGGCATTTGCTGAATATGATTCTTGGGAATCATTCTATAGCAATTGGTTAGAACGTGACGGTAAATCTGTTATTGGCCACAATATGCCCTTATTATTCGATCATACACCTAAGGTTGAGTATTGGACCAGGAAACAGAGCGGATTAGATGTTTTAGAGTATCAGAGGCTATTAGTTACAACCTTTTTTGTACCTAAAAATCAATTTTATGATTTTTTCATTAAGGACGTTGACGATGCAGAAATGCAAAGGATAAAACTACTAAGCATGAGTCGTATAGGGCTTAATCTGAACAGTGCTTATGCGGTCGAGGCCCCTGTATAGCCATGGAGACTAAAGTTGTTGGCGCCGAGCAAGCAGAATCCCAATCCACGTTGCTTGAATCACAGCGACCCGCAACACCTGAAATTCAAATAGGCGCTCACGAGCACGGAGGCGAAGCTTGCCAATGTGTTGAGTGCCAGAAAACACAGGAAAGCGCTAATGAGTTAGCTAATGCCTTATTTGGCGAGATTAGTGAAGCCGAATTTGCCAAAGATAAGCCTGGCGGGCGAACAACTAACCTAGAGAACACCCGCCAAGAAACAAAGTCCCGTGTAGATGATTTGTTTAACGAGATTGGCAATTCGGGTCAGGCGAATGAGAAAGCTCATGGACGTTCGGCTGATATTGAGCAGACCCAGGAAGAAGCTTCGATAAATGCGAACCAGGCTTTTAGTCTTGGCGAGACCGGACACGGCGAAGCTTGCCAATGTGTTGAGTGCCAGAAAACACAGGAAGGCGCTAATGAGTTAGCTAATGCCTTATTTGGTGATATCGAAAAAAATGAGCGGTCAGAAGCGCCTACTGAGTCTCTGGTATCAGCGACAAAGCAAGAGCTAAACGGCGATATTAGCAAGCAGAGTGTTGCACCAGAACAGATTCAAGCCGAAATCGAAGCGGCACGGCAGGCGGAGATTACCGAGAATCGACCAATTGAAGAGACGGCCAATGTCACGACACACAAAAAAGAAGAAACAAACGACAAGAATCTAGAGATGACAGGATCGGTCGCCGTTGCAAGTCCAGAGGCACAACTATCATCCAACCAATTAGCAGAAACACCGGATCGCCAGATTTTAGATTCAGAAGAGAAAGCTGTCACAAGAGAAGCCCTGCTAGAATCCTTACCAGAAACAGGTCTTGAGTCTAGACCGAGAATAGAAGCAAGCGAATCAATAGCCGTGCCAGAAGTGAAGAGAGCTGATACACCCGAACAATTTATTACGTCCGAGCTAGCCCCAGTGGCAGAAATTAATAACACTGATAATGCGGAAAGTGAAGCCCTGGAAGCTACCTTTGTGGCTGAGCAATTAGAGAGTAGCATCGAACGAGCCGAGGGAATAATTGGTGATGTTGAGCAGACTGTTGAAAGCGCTGAAGATATCAATCAAGCAAAATTGACGGAGCAGATTAGCGACGATGAAGCTTTAACCATTAATCAAATAGACGATGCCGAGATTAGTCCTGATCCCTTTGCCACTGAAACAGAAATAATTATTAATCATGCGGCGCCAGAGATTAATACCGGCGAAGCCCTAGCAGTCCCCGAACCAATAAATATCAATAGAGTTGTTAATGCTAGAGTCGAGTCGAGCTACATTTCGGCGACTATAAAAGAAATATTCCCCTCATCGGATCATGATTCAGAAAAACTATCTGAGGCAATCGCTGAGTTGTTTATAAGCGAGCAGGGTCAGCATGTTGAAAGTGTTAAAGCGACTTTAAGCGAGATAGAGGAGCGTCTAAAACAAAACCCAACACAGCCCAACAAACTTAATAATAGTTCAGAAGTTACAACTTTGCTGAGGCGTCTTTCTGGTGAGCTCGGCATGGACCAGACTTCTCTTATTGAGCTACTAGGGATCAATCCGGAGGATCAGACCTACGGCCAAGACACTTTAGATGCTATTTATGGAATCAAAAAGCTGCTCAGAGATGAATATCGTCAGGAATTTCTGCAAAAACTTCAAAATGCGCCGAAAATGACAGCTATGAGCGTTTCAAATACATCTAAACGTCTTGGTTCTTTGATTCTTCAGCTAATAGCACAAAATTCGAAACAAGGTTTAGCCGTTAATTAAATGTTTGGGCTGCAGTTCTAAGAGAATTGGCAAAATTGGACTCAAGAGCATCATCATGTTTGCCGTGTAGGCTATGCTCAACAGCAATAAGGCCACTTTCGGTCATAGCCATGCGACCAACGAATTTACCGAATGGGCCTGAATGGTCAAGCTCATGTACTTCTTCGAGGCCTATAACATCCTCCAAAGCAGGGTCGTGATTGGCGAGAATAGGCCGATGGCCATTCCTCAAAGCTTCAAAAAATCCGTTTAATGCTTCAGGGCTATAACGATTCTCTACGATAGTTGCTGTAACTACGAGTTCGGCGATGTTCATATGTTCTAATGTGTGACTGATTTTATCGTTTTCCAAGACGGTAACTCCTTAACTTTTCATTTGCTTGTTTTGACTATACTAGGATTGACGAATTCATGCAAAAGTGTTGCGAAAACAATATAATTATTGCAACAGATTTGCAATTTGTTACTAGCTTGCAGTAGATTTGATCTATGATTATTTTTCTATTTACGCTTGCAGCATCGGCAGCAGCCTTGATTGGTGGCTATGCCGCGATTAAGAGCCAAAAGTGGCTTAGCCTTGCGCTAGGACTAACATCCGGCTTGGTTTTAGGGCTTGTTGCTTTTGGTCTATTACCCGAGATATTCGAAATAGCCCACAACGAAAACTTAGATCCAGTCTGGCCGATGCTAGCTTTGACTGCTGGATTCTTACTGTTTCATCTATTCGAAAAATTTGTACCCTTACATGAAAGCGGCGAAGACCAATATGCTCCTCACAGACATCCACGACTAGGAGTTGCTAGGGCGATGGCGCTTACTGGCCATAGCTTCTTAGATGGCTTAAGCATAGGTGTGGGATTCCAGGTGAGTCCAGCGGTCGGAACGGCTGTAGCAATAGCCGTAATTGGCCATCGTTTTGCCGATGGTTTTGATACGACAACATTTATGCTGTTTCACAAAAATAAGTTGACACATATCAAGATATGGTTGGCGTTAGTTATCTTTATGCCTATCGCTGGTGGCTTGGCTAGTTTGGCAATCAGTCTGCCCGAAGCAACATTGGCTATTTATCTCGGCTTTTTTGCCGGCATCCTACTCTACATAAGTGCAAGCAATTTACTGCCACAAGCTCATAGTAAGAATTCTTCAAGGCAAAGCTTCGGATTGACACTTTTGGGGGTTGGATTGATCTTTATCCTATCGCGAATCGCTTAACTTTGACATAAAGTGGTATAATTGGTTTGTTACTATAAAAATACATACATCAAACAAAAACAAAATAGGTTAAGATACAAGTCTGTAATATGCAGATAACCCCTATGAAAGCAACCACAATTCCTCGCCGACCGGCTTATTCACGGTCAACTAGCTACTCACACTATAGTTCAGGTTATAGTGCTGGCAGGCGTCCTGCGCATGCTCAAAAAAAATCCATTAATCGTAGCAAACTAATGATTACCTTGGTTCTGGCGGTCGTAATTGGACTCGGCGTATTCATAGGTTTTCGTAGCGGTAGTAGCAGTACGGCCATTTCGCAATCTTCGCAGAATAACGTACCGGTTATAACGCCTCAGAAGACTCCGGCCGTTGCACCTGCACCCCCTGTAAATCCTTGTGCCGGTAATCAGCTCGATAAATTTATCAAAATCAGCACCGAACAACGAAAGCTTTGGGCTTGCGAAGGCTCTAAGCTTGTATACGATGCACCTATAATTTCCGGTAAAGCCAAGCACGCCGAAACAATCACCCCAGCAGGTACATACAAGATTTACGGTAAGACGACAGATACTAGGCTAGTCGGCCAAGATAGTACCGGTAGCTGGGACAGGCCCGTCTCATACTGGATGCCATTCCTAGATAACCAGCACGGGACTTACGGATTCCACGACGCTACCTGGCGCCCCGACACTGAGTTCGGTCAAATTGACCCTAACTCCGAGGATGGTTCACATGGTTGCATAGAGTTGACTCTGGCTGCGCAAAAGTGGGTATACGACTGGGCACCAGTCGGTACAACGCTGACCATAGAAAGCTGATAGAATACAACCATGACTATTGCAGTGATCGTATTAGGTATTTTGGTTTTAGTTTTGCTGGTTGTTGTTTTGCGGCGCCCAAGCGCGGAGCAAGACAGCGGAAGCGCACTACTCCTTAAGCAGGACTTAACTAAGCTTAGTGACGATATAACAACTCTTAAAGATGGTATGCAGAAGCAAATGGTTGATCAGCAACGCGTCAGCCACAAACAGATGGCATCTCAGTCCGAAGCCAACGTTAAAATCCTGCAACAAGTCGCCGAGAAATTGACTAAACTCGAGGGCACTAACAAAAATGTTGGTGATATTGCTTCTGAGCTGAAATCTTTACAGAATGTTTTGCAAAATCCCAAGCAACGTGGAGTTATAGGGGAATTCTACCTAGATCAAATTCTAAAGAATACATTGCCGCCCGGTGCTTTTGAGCTACAGTACAAGATTGCCGACGGCTTAATCGTGGATGCTGCCATCAAGCTAGATGACAAAATTTTGCCCGTAGATAGTAAATTCTCACTCGAAAATTATAATCGCTTAATTGATGAAAAGGCCGAGAATAAGGAAGCTTTAGTCAAAACCTTCAAAAGTGATATCAAAAACCGAATAGATGAAACGGCCAAGTACATCAAGCCAGGCAAGGGGACCCTAGACCAAGCTTTGATGTTCATACCGTCCGAGGCCATCTATTACGACTTACTGGCGAATAAGGTCGGATTAGGTGCTGTCAGCGGCCGTAATCTCATACAATACGCCAGCGAAAAGAAGGTGACTATTGTTGGCCCGAGCACTTTATCGGCGATGCTACAGACTATTATGCAGGGACTTAGGTCTATGGAGATTCACCGAGACACCGAGAAAATCCGCAAGAATATTGAGCAGCTACAAAAACACCTGATTAGTCATAACGCTTACATGCAAAAACTGGGCAATAGCTTAGGTACAACCGTTGGCCACTTCAATACCACCTACAAAGAGCTAGGCAAGGTTGACCGCGACATTGTAAAAATTGCGCAAACAGAGGCTTCTGTCGACCCAATGCTCCTTGAGCGCCCAACCAACGACAACGACTAAAAAAACTTAAATACGCTCATCATCCCGAACTAACACCTCGTCATCCTGAACTCGTATCAGGACCCCATGCGGCAACCCATCAGCCGACGGCCGGCCGCTGTCATCTAGAGCTTGCCGAGAGATCTGTTCTAGATTCAACGGGATCCTGAAACAAGTTCAGGATGACGATTAACTGGGTCCCAAATTGAGTACGGGATGACTTAGGGTTATTTGGTTTTTAGAAGATCAATGGTTAGGGCGGCAGTCCATGAGAAGTTAGCCGCTCCGGCTGGTTCGCCGTTAAGGGGATCAAAATATTCATAGCAACCGGATTTCTCGACCATCTCAAGGGTAGATTCTGTTAAAGCCTTGGCGTGATCATCAAACCCGTAGCGCTTTAGTCCATCGATTATGAGCCAGTTGATATTTACCCAAGTCGGACCTTGCCAATACAGTTTGGGTCGAAACCAAAAAGAATTTGTTGGTACGCTTGGAACCGGATAAGGTGGTCCAAATGCATGTTGATTCTCTAGCATTTTTACTAACTGCGCAGCTCGTTCTTTTTTAATTGTACCAGCGTACAAAGGCAGTAAGGTGGCGATACTAGGGACTTTTAGTAATCGATGGGTTACAAAATCGCGTGAGTAGTATTGGCTAGAATACGGGTCCCATAACTGGTCTAGCGCTCGCTCAGTTTTGACCATGCAGTGCTCTAGCTCTTTAGGAAGTTCCTCTCTTAGTGATTTCGCAATATCTCTTAGGTGGGAATTGGCACGGATAAACATACTGTTGTAGCTTAGGTCTTCTATTGCGAACAAAGAATGGTTCAAAATTCGATCTATGTCGTATCTTTTGCGCCGTAATCGACGCTGGATGTCGAGCATTGCTAGCGCCTCTATAGTGGAGAATCTTTGCTCGAGTGGAATCTCCTTTGTATCGCGCCGAAACAAGTTAAGCACATGGTCTAGCTTTGTTTTTTCGATCAGCCTAATCCACATTGGTAGCTGATGATCGCGCATTTCTGACATCCAGGGCGGGGTATTATCTAGGCCGGTTTCCCATGGGTGAACTTGCAAGACTAGACCTTCACCATGTGGATCGCGATCGTTGTACATCCATGAATGGTAGGCGACTAGCGCAGGGTACACTGTTTTATACCATTGCCGTCTGTCAGACCAATCCATCTTTTTACCTAATTGGACTACGGCTTCTGCAATAAGCGGTGGTTGAGTTATGCCAGTTGTTGTTACATCATTTGGTGCATACGGATTAACCCAGCTTCGCCATGTATTTCGATCGGTCCGGTACTTTGGATCATCCCGGAAGATTATGTTTGGGATCATGCCGTTATGCCATTGCCCGCGAAGCAAACTTAATATTTCGGCTTTGGCGCGTTCTAAATCAATGTGACGCCAGCCAATCGCACTAAAACAGCTATCCCATAGCCACTGGTGCGGATATAAATTTGGACCCGGCTGGGTGTAGCTACCACGGTCGTTCATTTCTAATACGGCTTTGGCTTGATCGAATAAGTCAGGCTTGGCTTCGGTTTTGTCTTGCATATGCTTAAAAGTATAACGTAAATGCTAGCGGAAGTTGTTGAAGCTGAGCGGGAAGTCGAAGTCGGCGGCGCGGAGTATTTGCATAACCTCTTGTAGATTATCTTTGCTATTACTTGTAACGCGTACTGCGTCACCCTGGATTTGGGTTTTTACTTTAGGGAGCTTCTCGCGGATCAGGGCAGTTAGTTTTTTGGCCTTTTCTTGGTCTAGTCCCTGTTTGAACGGCACTTCTTTAGTTGCTTTAAGATTACTTTCTGTAACTTCTTTTGTGGTGTCTAGGAGCTTTTGGCTTTGGTTGCGAGCGGCTAATTTTTTGCGAACGATATCAAGTATGGCGTCAATCTGCCATTCGCCGCTGCCAGTTATCTTAAGGCCGTTTTTTTCACCATCAATCCATTCAACAGCCGCGGGTGTGCCCTTGAAATCATAACGCCCGGTAAGTTCGCGCTGAACTTGATCATAAACATTATTGAGCTCGGCCTTGTCATAATCTGAAACCGCATCAAAAGAAAAATTCGCCATACGGCTATTATAGCGAACGAGTTAGAAAATAGCCTAAAGTTCGAGCCTTTTATATTTCGAGGGGTTGAATAGTTGCTTTGATGGCCGGCCTAGCTACCTCTTCGTAAGAAACTCGGCCTGCAGCCAGCCTCTCTCTTAGATCTGCATTTAGGTGCTCCCAGTGAGCTGTGCCTTGTGCCGCCGCGTCCTTAGAACCTTCGCTACTCATTTCGATGATTTCTCTTAGTGTAGGGCCAAATGGGTCGCCAAGCGGTTCAACATGTTGACCATTGTGAAAAACCACCTCGATATTATACTTTTGGACCATCAGACCTCCATGATGTTTGTTTTTACCAAACGTCTACGCACAGTGTAGTCTCTTCAAGCCCAGATCCATGTGGCTTTTTGGACAACGCATCTGTGCAAAACCGCGCAGCGATTAACGGGTTGGGTCAAGGGGTGGCTGACTGGACAATATGTGGCCAATTGAGTGACAAATATTACGTAGATCTCGTCTTAATCCTTATGTAGCTATCAACAGGTGCACGTAAGGAGTTCTACTGGTATACTTGAGACTAATATATGAGTTACCAAAATACCCGCATTGCCGAGACTGCTGAATTACTTAAGGCCCGATTGGCCGGACTCGACAACAAACCCGATATTATGCGCTCGGTTGAACTTAAGGCACTGTTTGACGAACTAAAGCATTTACCAGCAGATAAGAAGGCCCAGTTCGGCCAAGAAGTTAATCAGTTGCGCCAAGAGCTAACAACATTAGCTAAGGCTGGGCAAGACGAGCAAGAATCTTTACCCCCGATTGATATAACCGCACCTTTTGACGTTAATGTGTCGCAGGCCGATCGTCCCCAGCTACTTCCCAGCGAAACCGGCAGTAAACACCCACTTATGACTGAGCTAGAAACTGTTCTAGACATCTTCTATCGTATGGGTTTTACGGCCGTAGAGTCGCGCGAGATTGATGATGACTTCCATATGTTCGGATCGCTCAACTTTCCAGAAGACCACCCAGCTCGTGATGATTACGACACCTTCATGACTACCCAAAAAGACAAGAATGGCAAGCCCTACATCGCACCAGCTCATACCTCAACCATGCAGCACCGCGTTTTAACCAAGCACAAAGCCAATTTAGATAAGGGGCGACCAATTGCTGCAGTCATCCCTGGTCGCGTATTCCGTAATGAAGACCTTGATGCCCGCCACGAGCATACTTTTTATCAGCTAGAAGGCGTTTTTGTCGGCAAAGGCATCAATGCCGGCAACCTAATCGCCACACTCAAAACTTTCTTGCAAGAATATTACGGCAAAGAATTGGATGTAATGACCCAGCCATTCTATTTTCCGTTCACCGAGCCGTCATTCGAGTTCGCCCTTAGCTGTCCGTTCTGCGACAAAAAAGGCTGCCATATATGTTCACAAACCGGCTGGATAGAGTTGCTCGGTTGTGGCATGATTCACCCTAACGTACTCAAAGAAGCTGGCATAGACCCCGAAGTCTACACAGGCTTTGCATGGGGCGGTGGCATCGAACGCCTTGTAATGATGAAGTACGGCATAGAAGACATCCGTCACTTCGAATCAGGCAAACTAGACTTCCTAAGGCAATTCTCATGAAGGTGAGCCTAAACATGATGAAGTGGTTCTTGGACTTTGAGTTACCATCTGTCGAAGATGCAGTTACGAAGATTGGTGCCCAGCTGGGGGCAGTTGAAGAAGTCATTGATCTCGGCAATAAATATCAAGGTGTCGTGATCGTTAAAGTAGTGAAATGTGAACCACACTCAAACGCCGACAAACTTAAAGTATGCATGATTGATGATGGTGGCGTTACCTCTAATGTCGATAGAGATTCCGATAATCTTGTGCAAGTCGTTTGTGGCGCACCAAATGTTAGTGAAAATATACTGGTCGCCTGGCTACCTCCCGGTAGCACAGTCCCAAGCTCATTCGACAACGATCCATTTGTATTGGATGCTCGTGAACTCCGTGGTGTAGTTAGTAATGGCATGCTGGCATCACCTAAGGAGCTAGCTCTTGGCGACAGTCATGAGGGCTTGCTTGTAATAGACCAAGATTACCAGCCAGGTGCAGATTTTGCCACAACACTTAACCTCAACGACACCATTATCGATATCGAAAACAAGATGTTCACCCATCGTCCAGATTGTTTTGGCTTTATGGGCGTGGCTCGGGAAATTGCCGGCATTTATCAGAAACCTTTTAAGGGCCTGGATTGGTATGTGACTAACCCCGAATTTCCTAACCCCGAAACCGCCGAACTCGGACTAACCTTTAAGAATGAATTACCTGAGCTCGTACCTAGGTTTACAATGCTAACGCTGAGCAATATAGCGGTCGGTCCAAGTCCGCTTTGGCTTGTTGATGGGCTATCTCGATTAGGTCAAAAGTCAATCAATAATATCGTTGATTATACGAATTGGTACATGTTGCAAACAGGACAGCCATTACATGCCTACGATTACGACAAAGTCAAAGCGCTAAGTAGTGATGAGGCAACGATAGTTGTGCGCAAGCCTAAAAAGGGCGAGAAGATTAAATTGCTAAATGGCAAAGAAATAGAGCCACGCGAAGAAGCTATTATGATTGCCACAGACAAGCAATTGATTGGTATTGGTGGCGTAATGGGTGGTAACGAGACTGAGGTTGACGAAAAAACTAAGAATGTAATTCTGGAATGTGCAAACTTTAATATGTACTCGATTCGTCGAACATCAATGACTCACGGACTTTTTACGGATGCTGTTACGCGTTTTACGAAAGGCCAGAGCCCACTGCAAAACCTAGCAGTTCTAAATAGAATTATTCAAGAAATAGTTGCTCCAGCTATAGGTAAATCTTCTGGCAAAGTTGCCGGGAAGGTTATTGACGACAACCATGTTGATAAAGGTGCATTAGGACGTAAATCCCTGCACCCTCCAGTAACGATTACTCCTGATTTTATCAATGCTCGATTGGGCTTGAGCTTCAAAAGTGAGCAGATTGTAGAAATTCTAGAGAATGTTGAGTTCAAAGTAGCGCAAAATGGCGAAGAGCTGACTGTAACAGCTCCGTTTTGGCGTACAGATATCGAGATCCCCGAAGATGTTGTTGAAGAAGTGGGCAGACTATACGGTTTTGATAAGCTGCCGATGGTTTTGCCTAAACTCGATCTTAGTCCAGCCGAAAAGGATCCTTTGCTTGGAGCAAAGTCTGCAATCCGCGACCGTCTGAGCAAAGCGGGAGCAAATGAATTATTAACCTATAGTTTTGTGCACGGAGATTTACTCAAAAAAAGTGGCCAAGACCCCAAAAAGGCATTTCAGATCAGTAATGCTCTAAGCCCCGATCTGCAGTACTACCGAATAAGTTTGATGCCGAGCTTGCTAGAAAAGGTTCACCTCAACGGCAAGGCTGGCTACAGCGAGTTTGCTTTATTCGAAATTGGCAAAACTCACTGCGTAGATCATGGTAACGACGACGAAGGACTACCACGCGAATTCGAAATAACAAGTTTGGTAGTGACCGCCAACAACCGATTAAAGAAGGTTGGAGCACCGTTTTATCAGGCGCGTAAATACTTGGAATCTCTAATTGGAGTTGAACTAGAATACAAGCCGGTCGGTGAAGATATGAAAGATTATCCGCTCTTACAACCCTATGATCTTAAGCGCTCAGCATTAGTTAGCGTTAAGGGTGGTGAGTTTCTGGGCATAGTTGGCGAATTCAAATCAAGCGTCCGGACTGGTCTAAAACTTCCAAATTACACGGCCGGTTTCGAAATTGACACCGAAGTAGTGCAAAAAGTACTAGCCCAGAATAGTGAATACGAGGCGCTGTCTCGCTTCCCAGTAGTCAAACAGGACATCACCCTAAAAGTGCCTGCCGATCTGCCATATAATCAGTTGCAAAGTTTTATAGCCGGAGAGTTGGAGCGTCAGCCTATCAAAAATACAACTCCAACCCTCGAACCGGTCGATATTTATCAGTCCGAACAAGACGCAGATCACAAGAACGTTACTTTCCGCCTCAGTATTGCCAGCCACGAACGAACCCTGACAGACAAAGAAGTTAATAATTTGCTTGATAATATCGCCGATAAAGCCAAGCAAGAGCTTAAAGCCGAAAGAATATGAGAAAAATTGGCTTAGCAACGCTGGTCCTTAGTTTTATCGCTATATTGGGCCTGCCGCATATGGCATCGGCCGGAGTCAACGATTTTACAGTTACAAATTTTAGCTCCGACCAGACCCTTACCAATAATGACCCACAAGGTGAATTAAAAATTGTTGAGCGGATAAGCGTAGATTTTACTTCTTTCAATCATGGAATACTGAGAGCGATACCACAGAAGTACAAGGGACATTCTTTGCAACTTCAGGTTAATAGCGTTAAATCAGAAACGGGGGCAGCCTCGGAATATACGACCTATACATCTAATGGCAATACCGTGCTCAAGATTGGCAGTCCGAGTCGTACAGTAACTGGTCCGCAAGAGTACACCATCGACTACACGGTGCGTAACGTCTTGAGCTTTTATGATGGCCGAGCCGAGCTCTATTGGGACGTCAACGGCGATCAGTGGCAACAGCAATTCAACTCAGTAGACGCAACGCTTCGTATACCCAAAGACTTAGCCTTAACTGAAACGCCAAGCTGTTACACGGGAGTATTTGAGAGTAAAGCTCAAGCCTGTACTGTTGAAAGCGACACCTCAACCATTAGGATTCGCACCACCCAGCCACTTGGGGCTAAACAAACGCTTACCTATGTAGCAAGCTTCAAAGACAGTGACTACTTCCATTCCTCGAAATGGTACGAAACACTTGGGGAATATTCTGCACTGATCGTTGGTGTCGTGGGTCCTACGTTAATAATTGGCGGATCTGCTTTATGGTATTGGTGGCGTAGGGGTCGTGACGCTAAGGGCACAGGAGTAATCGTACCTCAATATGATGCACCAGATAATCTTAAACCAATCCAAGTAGATGGCTTAATGGATTTTACGGTCGGGAATGCGGGCATCACTGCTACAATTATTGATTTGGCTATTCGGGGCTATTTGCAGATAATCGAAACCAAGCAAAACAAGAAGCTGCGCAAAGACACCATCAGCTACAGTCTTAAGCTGCTACGGTCCGACTTATCAGAACTTGACACTACTGAGAGAAGTATCTTGAAAGCTTTGTTTGGAAATACAAATAAGGGCAGCGTTGCGGATGTTGATAAGTTAAAAAACAAACTGTCCAGTACGGCCACAAAACTACGCAAAGACGTAAAAACCCAGCTGATGGTCGATGGATATTTTGCTGGCAATATAAAAGAAGTCAGTAGCAAAGGGCTGAAGTCGCTAAAAGTAGTGATTGCGATCATCGCCCTGATTGCAATCGGAATAATCAGCGGTGCCTACGCCATGATCGGTATCTTCTTGGGTGTGTTAATTGCCGTTGCATGTTTTGCTGCTATTGACGCCCGAACGGCAAAAGGTGTGGGCGCCAAAGAACACGCTGAAGGTCTTAAGCTCTATCTGAACGTGGCCGAGAAGGACAGAATCAACAAGCTACAAGCGCCTAATGCCGCGTATGCTGATAAAACCAAAGAACCGGTCAAGACTGTAGAGCTGTTTGAAAAGCTGTTGCCATACGCCATGGTATTGGGTGTTGAGAAGCAGTGGTCCAAACAATTCGAGGCTTTGTATACTACTCCCCCAGACTGGTATAACGGTAACTGGAATACCTTTAACGCTGTTTACCTAACGTCGCACCTAAACGACGGTATTGGTTCTGCGGTCAACACAGCGTTTACTTCACCAAGTAATAGCGGCGGTAGTGGTTCGGGTGGCGGAGGTTCCTCTGGCGGCGGTGGCGGCGGCGGTGGCGGAGGCGGATGGTAGTGTGAGCGGCACTCATTCAATCTATGCTCCAAGAAATACTGGGCGAGGTATCGTGATTCATGACGGCAAGATACTGCTGATTGAGCGTTGGCGTCCAGGTTTTCATTATTTTTCGATTCCAGGCGGCGGTATAGAAGTGGGTGAAACGCCCGAACAAACTGCAGTACGTGAGATTTTTGAGGAGACTACAATTGACTGTGACTTAGATCGGTTGGTATTTGTGATGCAAGACGGAACAATCAAACACCACATCTTCCTATGCAATTATTTAAAAGGGGAGCCCCTGCTACACGAAGACGCTCCAGAGGCACAAAATCCATCCCCGGACAACCGTTTTGAACCTGCGTGGGTGCCGATTGATAAATTAACTGATATGACATTCACCTACTGGGATCCGCTTAAACTTCCTATAGTTAACGGTCTAAAAAATGGCTTTCCCGATATTCCTTTAACTATTAGTATTAATAGCTAGTTGCGTTATACTAATACAGACGAACAAACGGAGGTAAAATGGTAAAAAGAAAAGACAGGGCAGTTGCGTGGTTCTTTGCGATTATATTCATAGTCTCATCATCGGCCTTAACAATAATCGTTATCCTAACAATGATCCAAGACAATAATAGTAAAAATGCTGCTAAATCAGCAGAAACAGCAACTCAGCAGGAGGCAAACCCAGTGGACCCAGCAAATAAATTAGAGGGCAAACCGTTAGCCGGATTTACTCCATTGGCGAGTATCCCAGCGCTACAAAAAATCGACACAACACCAGGTACAGGCAAAGAGGTTAAGGCTGGCGAAACAGTTACAGTTGACTACACTGGCGCAGTTGCAGCAACCGGCATAGTATTCCAAAGCTCAAAAGACACCGGCCAACCAGTACCGTTAAGCCTAAGCCAGGTTATCGCAGGCTGGTCTCAAGGTATTCCAGGCATGAAGGAAGGCGGCACGCGCCGATTGTTAATCCCGGCTAATCTTGCCTACGGTGGAACCCCACCACAAGGTTCTAATATACCGCCGAACGCAGATTTGGTTTTTGATGTGACTGTCAAAAAAATAGGTCAATAAGTCTACATCAGCCGTAGGTGTAAAACCGATCAAAAAGTGGACAAATGGGGTAAAAAGCACAATATATAGCGTATTGATTAAAGTTGATGCGCTATATATAATCATAGTTACAGTCAGATTTACTCTGCTAGAGCATCCAAAAGATGCAATATAAAAATATAGAAAGCGCGTCAGAAACCGACTGTAACCGTACCTGAGAGACACGGCGATGGTGGTCGACGCACCCATTAAAAACCATAACAAACGAGGGAGACCAACCAAATGGTCAAAAATATCACTATTTTCACTACTAATACTTGCGCTTACTGCCAGATGGTCAAAAAGTATCTGGGCGCAAAAGGAATGAATTACGAAGAAGTTAACCTAGACGATCACCCACATCGCCAGGCCGAAGCACTCCAGATGTCTGGCGCGATGACAGTCCCTGTGACCGTCGTAACTAAGACTGACGACTCACAAGAAGTAATTGTTGGATACAACCTCGCTAAATTAGCCCCTGCTGTCGCCTAAATAAGGTTGGTAATGGTGTAGTGTTCGCTAGTCCGTCATCCTGAATCTATTTCAGGACCCCATGCGAATCGGCACGGTCTTTGCAGAAAGGTGAACGGGTTTCTGAAATAAATTCAGGATGACGAGTGCTTACAACGTTTTAATGGATTATTGATATAATAGGAGATATATGGGAGAAACAAAAGCAATTCCGAAACATGACGTGATAATCATCGGTGCCGGTCCGGCAGCTCTGTCGGCCGCCATCTATACAACCCGAGAGGACATAGAAACACTGCTTTTTGAGCGTGCCGTTATTGGCGGTCTGGCCGCTGTTACGGATATGATCGACAATTACCCTGGTTTCCCTGAAGGAATTGAAGGTTTAACGCTAGCCAATGACCTTCATAAACAGGCCGAGCGATTTGGTGCTGTTATTGAGCTGGGCGAGGTAACTGCCATTCACGACGAAGGTGACTGGAAACGCTTGGAGACCACTAGTGGTGACATGAAGGCTAAGGCTGTTTTGATTGCTACCGGCTCTGATTATAAAAAGATTGGCGTGCCCGGCGAAGAAGAATATTACGCCAGGGGCGTGCATTACTGTGCGACGTGCGACGGTGCTTTTTACCGAGATAAAAAGTTGGTAGTCGTTGGCGGTGGCAATTCAGCAGTACAAGAAGCATTATTCCTGACCCGATTTACTTCACATATCGACCTTTTGGTTCGTTCTACCATCAAAGCCAGCGACGTTTTGCAGCACGAACTAACAAAAATGGTAAAAGACGGCAAAATCACAGTCCATCTAAATACCGCCACTGACGAAATAGTAGGCAAAGACAAAGCAGTTACAAAAGTTGTTGCCACGAAAGATGGTAAAAAAACCGAATTTAAAATTGACGGCGTCTTTGTATTTGTTGGACTTAAGCCAAATTCTATTTTCCTTAAAGACTCACCGATTCGCCTAGACGAAATTGGTTTTGTGATGACAGACGAGCATCTAATGACATCAATGCCGGGCGTTTTCTGTGCAGGTGACATCCGCTCTGGCGCAACTATGCAGATTGCCTCCGCCACCGGCGAAGGCGCCACGGCCGCCCTCAAAATTCGTGAATACCTCGAAGGTCGCAAACACCCCGTCCAAAATTAACAAGCTCTTGGAGCTTGTTATCCTGAGCGAGTACAGCGAGTCGAAGGATCTGTAAATATTTAATAATCTTGGTAATTTGGGAAGAAGTCTAGGACTAGCTGGGATGATTTAACTCCGGCTTTTTTGAGGTCTTTTTCTAGGGCTTCTACCATTGGTTCAGGGCCAGATACGTAAATCAGCGTGTTGTCGTTTGGTTTTTCTAGCCCTAGTATCATTTCTGCAGTGATGCGACCTCGTTCGCCACCCCAAGCCGATGATGGCTCAGAAACAGCAATAGTTGTATGTATCTTTGACTTCTTGATATTGTCTTGGAAAATAATCTCTTCTTCGGTGCGCACTCCATGCAATAGATTTATAGGACGCTCTTCGCCGCTGTCGATAATCCAGTCAAGCATACTCATAAAGGGGGTGATTCCGATGCCACCGGCTACAAATATTAAAGGAGTCTGATTGAGTTTGGGCATTACAAAATCACCCATCGGGTCGCTAATAGTTACTTCATCGCCCGGTTTTAGCTTCCAGAGTGCTATTTTGTAGCTGCTAGATTTTTCGTCCGCCATGCGGCTTGTGATGTTTATAAATTCGTTTTTAGGCGAAGAGGATAAGGTGAACCAACGTTTTTGGCCCCGACTGTCGGGCTTATCATGCTTAACTGTCAGCTCAACAAATTGGCCTGCCGTAAAGTGAATCGGCTCGTGAGGCCTAAAACTAAAACTTGTAATGTCTTTGGATCGGTCGTGTGCTTTATGAAAGGTTGCAATCATACAACTAGTTTAGCACTCGCCCCTCTTCCCTACGAAGTCGAGACCTAATCACTCGTCATCCTGAACTTGTTTCAGGACCCATACGGCAACAGTGGCCTAGATATCACCTAAA
>Ga0105047_10006565_pt1 | contig 19708 bp, 20 predicted proteins | sample MAT04_FD_78384 | JGI IMG/M metagenome (GOLD analysis project Ga0105047, IMG submission 78384) | Freshwater microbial communities from Lake Fryxell liftoff mats and glacier meltwater in Antarctica - MAT-04 (megahit assembly) | ecosystem: Environmental > Aquatic > Freshwater > Ice > Liftoff...
ATTATGATTTTTACACATTTTATTGCTACAACGTTCAGGAACTTAGGAAGTTTTCGGTCACTCATAATTTTCTGGTGAAAATTTGTGCGACCCCGACTCGCGCCGTCGCGCTCCGTCTCACGAAAACTATTTTTTGAGTTTTATATTATCACCATGCTTATGAGGATTATGATTTTTACACATTTTATTGCTACAACGTTCAGGAATAGTTTTCGTGCCTTCCATCATCAATGATCCGCATAAATCGCAGATATTTCCAGTTGGTTTGGCTTTGATGGCATTTTTGCAATCAGGGTAAATAGAACATGAGTAGAATATTCCAAATCGTCCCTTTCTCTCCATCATTTTACCTTTTTGGCAAATTGGGCAAGTGACGTCAGTCATCTTTCTTTTTAATTCTTCTTCGTCTTGTTTGATAAATTTACATTTAGGATAGCGGGAGCAAGAGATGAAAGTTCCTGTTCCATCTCGTCTTTCTCTTATTACTAATTTGCCTCCATGAACTTTTTTCTTTTTCTCTCCTGCTTGTGCAGGCAGACCACACAAAGGACACATCTCACCAGTTTCTTTTGGTCCTTCAAGCACTTCCCCTTCTATTGTTCGGGCTCCACTACACTCTGGGTATTTTGAACAAGAATAGAATTTACCTCCCCGAGAAAGTTTAACAATCATACTACTTTCACAAAGGGGACATAAAATATCACTTGGGGCATCTCCCATATTTGTAGCTTTGGCAAGTTTATCTTTTTCTTTAATTTCTTTTTGAAATGGAATATAAAAATCACTTAAAGTTTTTACATATTCACGTTTACCATTTGAGATGTCATCGAGTTCGTCTTCCATTTCAGCGGTAAAAGTATCACTAATGTAATTTGCAAAATTATTTTCAAGAAAACTAGAGACAACATCTCCTGTGTCAGTGGGGAACAATGTTCTTCCTTCTTTTCTGACATAACCCCTATCTTCAATTGTTTTCATTATAGATGCATAGGTAGAGGGTCTCCCTATTCCACGAGACTCAAGTTCTTTAATTAAACCGGCTTCAGAATAACGATTTGGTGGCTCGGTGTATTTCTCTGCGCTTGTCAATTCAATGAGTTTTAATTCTTCTCCTTTTTCAACATATGGAAGTTCTACATCTTCACCTCGAGCACTAGTATCACAGACAAGCCAACCTAAGAATAATATTTGGGATCCATTGGTTGTGAAATCAGGAATACCTTCTTCTTTAATGTTGGCTGTTATTTTAGTTTTTAGGAGTTTGGCGTCAGACATTTGCGAAGAGACAGTTCTTTCCCATATAAGCCGATAAAGCTTTTTTTGATCTTCTGTTGTTCCCATTGAAATTTGCTCAATATAAGTTGGTCTAATAGCTTCATGAGCTTCTTGAGCATTTTTAGATTTGGTTTTATAGAAATGTAATTCTGCATATTCTTTACCATATTTTTTTTCAATCAATGAAAGAATTTGGTTTTGAGCTTGAACAGATAAATTTGTGCTATCTGTACGCATATATGTTATATATCCAGCTTCGTATAATTTTTGAGCAGTTTGCATTGTTCTTGAAGGAGAGAATCCCAAACGGGAGCTCGCTGTCTGTTGAAGAGTTGAGGTCGTGAACGGAGCTCGAGGAGATCTTTTTTGTTCACTTGTTTTAATATCTGTGATGTACCATTTTTCTTTATTTCCTAATTCAAGTATTTTCTTGACTACCTTCTCATCCCGAGGTTCTTCTACACAGGTCATTATTAATTTATTTTTTTTTGTTGTCTGGAATGTCCCTTCTAAGGTAAAATATTGTTCAGGAATAAATGCTCGAATTTCTCTTTCACGTTCCATTATTATCCGAAGGGCCGGAGACTGAACCCGTCCAGCTGATAGGCCGTATCGAACTTTTTTCCAAATTATTCCAGATAAATCATAGCCCACTAGTCTATCAAGTACACGACGAGCCTCTTGAGCTTTTACTAAATTACTATCAATATCTCTAGGATTTTGTAGAGCCTCTTCAACTGCTTCTTTTGTAATTTCATGGAAAGTAACTCTTTTTATAATAGCCTTAATTTTCTTGTCCTTATCTAAGATTTCTTTTAAATGCCAAGAAATAGATTCACCTTCTCGATCCGGGTCAGTAGCCAACATTATTTCTGTCGCTTTAGTTGACAAGGATCTCAATTCACTAACAACTTTTTCTTTACCTTTTGATATTTCATAATGAGGAATAAAACCGCCCTCTATATCGATTGCATCTTTATTAGACTTTGGTAAATCTCTAATATGTCCAACCGAAGCACGGACAGTAAATGCCCCAGCTAAATATTTTTCGATAGTCTTGGCTTTTGATGGTGATTCAACAATTAAAAGTTTCATGGATTAGTTTATAGGTTCTAGTGATTAGTTTCTAGCTCCTAACACAAAGAATTACATGAAATCATTTTTTTTGCAAATATTTCACAAAAAACATATTTACATAAATGTACGCGACAGCATATGAAATATGTAAAATATTTTAATTTTTTCTTATTTCACCCAATTCTTCTTTTATTAATTCTTTGATTTCCATAATGGATAAAAGGGCATTAGCTTCGGCTATTTGCATTTTTGAAATTCTGATAAGCTCATCACGGTTTATTGGTTCTCGTAACAGATTTATTATTGCGAGTTCTTCTTTAGAGCAATCTTTGTATTTTTCTTTCTCACTTAATTTGGGCCTTTCTATCTCAAAACCTAGGGCCTCTAATACGTCATTGCTATTTGTTACAGGGACAGCTCCTTGTTTAATTAGCCAATTTGTTCCATTTGAATTTGAAGAAAAAGCAGATCCTGGTACAGCAAGTACATCACGATTATAATCAAGTGCCATCCGAGCGGTGATTAAAGTCCCAGATTTTTCTTCTGCTTCAATGATTAGGACGGCTTTAGAAATGCCAGCCATTAAGCGGTTTCGTTGGGGAAAAGAGTAAAGAGTAGCTCTGGATCCTGGAGTCATTTCCGAAATTAAACAACCACCTTTTTCAATAATTTCTTTGGCTAATTTTCTATTAGTTTGAGGGTGAAGAACTTCATTTAGAAGACCTGAACCAGGAAATGAAATAGTTATTAAATCAGAATCAAGAGCGGATTGATGGGCGATGCTATCTATACCAATTGCTAAACCTGAGACGATGACGATAGGGTATCCTTTTAAGCCACTGATTAATTTTTGACAAATTTCTTTTCCGTATGAAGTATATTTGCGTGAACCAACAACGGCTAAATATATAAAATCTGGACTTGGTAATTTTCCTTTTATATATAAAGTCCTTGGAGGTTGAGGTATTTCCAAAAGACCTTCTGGGAAATCTTTCTTTTTTAATTTATATATGTCCTCCATTGGATTAGTTGCTAGTTTATTGTATCATTTTTTATTAGTTTTGTAATAATTTTGCGGAAAATTATTTTACGGGGTATAATATATGAATGTTAGATATTAAATTTATAAAAGAAAATAAAGATATTGTCAAAGAAGGAGCTAAAAAGAAACATATAGAAGTAGACATAGATGAGCTTCTTTTGGTTGATGAAAAGCGCTTAGGGCTTCTTTTTAGAGTTGAATTTTTAAGAAGCGAACAAAATAAAGTTAGTGTTTCAATGGGGGGTACTTTAAGTCAGGAAGCCAGAGGTCAATTAATTGAAGAGATGCGTTTAGTTAAGGAAGAATTAAAAGAAAAAGAAGAAGAACTTCGTAATACTATAATAACTTGGCAATCATTAATGTTGAAAATTCCTAATATTCCTTCTGTAGATACCCCAGAAGGGCCAGATGAAACAGAGAATAAAGTTATACGTAAATGGGGAGAAATATCAGAGCCTCCATTTATCCCAAAAGAGCATTTTGAATTAGGTAAATCCTTGGGTTTAATCGATATTGAAACCGCTGGAGAAGTTGCTTCTTCACGATTCGCTTACTTGAAAGGTGATTTAGTTTTAATGCAGTTTGCTTTGATTCAGATGTGTTTTGAAATTCTGACAAATAAAGAAACACTTACTTTTATTGCCAACGAGGCAGGTTTGTCAATAAATCCCTTTTCTTTTATCCCAATAGTTCCTCCTGTTTTTATTAGACCATTAGTTCAAGTTAAAATGGCTCGATACATGACACCGGAAGAACACTATATTTTCCCCAATGATGATTTAATGCTAATTGGAAGTGCTGAACATACTCTAGGATCGATGCATATGAACAAAATCTTTTCCGAAGATGAATTGCCAATTAGATATGCAGGTTATTCAACCGCTTTCAGGCGGGAAGCCGGAACTGCTGGTAAGGATACTAATGGGATACTAAGGCAACATCAGTTTGATAAATTGGAAATGGAAGTTTTTTCACTTCCAGAGAATTCAATTCAAGAACAAAACTTTTTAGTGGCGATTCAGGAATACATATTGAGAACCTTGGGATTACCTTATCAAGTAGTACTTGTTTGTACTGGAGACATGGGATTCCCAGATACAAGACAAATGGACATAGAAACATGGATGCCGGGACAGAACAAATACAGAGAAACTCATAGCGCTGACTTAACAGGTGGTTTTCAAGCTCGTCGATTAAATACTCGGGTTCGAAGAGCAGATGGAAGAATTGAGCCAGTTCATATGAATGACGCGACTGTTGTTGCAATAGGTCGCACTTTGATTGCGATTATGGAAAACTACCAACAAGCAGATGGGACAATAAAAATTCCACAAGTTTTACAGAAATACTTAGGCAAAGAGTTTATCTCTTAAAATAAAAAATGAAAGATATTCAAACATCTCCACGAATTAAAGAGATTAAGCGTAATCGGCGTGTCAAACGATTTCGATTTGTTATACTTTTATTTATATTTATTTTTACTGTGATATTTGTTTTAGCTTTCTTTTCATTTAATCAAAAAATTACAATCAACCAAATTACCGTAGAGGGGACTCATGTCATAGACAAGGATCTCATTGAAAAAGAAGTTTATAAAAATATTTCAGGAAAATATTTTTATCTTTTTTCAAAAGCTAATTGTTTTATTTATCCACACGATAAAATTTATAATAATCTTCGGTCTATTTTTCCTAGGATCGAATCTCTTTCTATTAGTCGGGATAATTTTAAAACAATTCATATTAAAATAGTTGAAAGAAAAGGAACTTTTTTGTATTGTGGAAACAATATTCCTCAAAATGATGATGATGTTGGTGAAAATTGTTATTTTATAAATAATGATGGTCTGATTTTTGATAAAGCTCCATATTTCTCTGGTAATGTTTATTTTAAATATTATTTAAATTTAGAAGATAGTTCTAATTTACTTGGACAACAAATGATTGATGTTGATTATTTTCATAAAATAGTAAGATTTATAGACAGTATTACTTTGCTTGGATTCAAGCCAGTTTATCTAGAAATCAAACAAGATGGAACAAATTATTTGTATTTAAGCCAAGGACCAAACAGTACTGTTCCTAAAATAATTTTTAAAAATGATAATGATTTCGATATTATTTTAGATAATCTTTCTCTCTCGATGATGAAAAAAGAATTTGCTAATGAAATTAATTCTAAGTACAATACACTTTTATATATAGATTTACGTTTTACAAATAAAGTCTTGTATAAGTTTCAATAGAAGATAATCAAACACAACACAAATTACAAATGAAAACTAATGACATGAATTAAATTCGTATGAATTCGTAGATTAGTATCACATCAACATTTATGAAAAATTTCTGGGAAAAATTGCCAAAACCTTTTTTTTGTTTAGCTCCGATGGCCGATGTCACTGATGCTGCTTTTAGACGAGTAATAACTAAATATGGAAAACCAGATATTTTATGGACTGAATTTGTTTCAGCTGATGGTCTTGTCAGTAAAGGAAGAGAAATTTTAAAGAGTGATTTAATTTTTGATAAAAAAGAAAAGCCAATTATTGCTCAACTTTTTTCTTCAGATTACGACAAAATGAGGCAAGCCTCAGCTTATGTAGCCTCTTTGGGTTTTGACGGTATTGATATAAATATGGGTTGTCCTGATCGTTCAATTGAGAAACAGGGTTCTGGAGCAGCGATGATTAAAGATACAGAGAAAGCTAAAAAAATTATACAAGCAGTTAAAGATGGAGTTAAAGATGCTAAAAAGAATATTTCAATCTCAGTAAAGACTCGCATTGGATATAATAAAAATCAAATAAAAGAGTGGATACCATTTTTGCTATCATGCGATATTGATGCTTTAACTGTTCATGCAAGAACTCGCAAAGAAATGTCTAAGGTTCCAGCGAGGTGGGAACACATAAAAGAAGTAGTTGAAATAAGAGATAAAATGGGAGTTAAAACTAAGATTATTGGTAATGGTGATGTTTTAGATTTGGCTCATGGTTTTAAGCTTGCTAAAGAGACTGGTTGCGATGGAATAATGATAGGCAGGGGGATTTTTGGTAACCCATGGCTTTTTTCTTCTTTGCGCTCAGGACGTATCTCGAAAAGTACGAATATTTCCTTACTAGGAAATTTCTCTGCTCGAGCCAGTCGCTCTGCGCAAGGCTTTCCTCAATACGCCCCTTCGCTTCAAGAAAAATTAAAAGTTCTAATAGAACACACAAAGACATATGAGAAAATTCTTGGTAAAGTAAAGAATTTCGCTATTATGAAAAAACATTATAAAGCTTATTTAAATGGTTTTCCTAGATCCAAAGAACTACGAATTAAACTTATGGAAACTAATAATGTCAAAGAAGTAGAAAAAAATATTAAAGATTTTATTAAAAACAACAATTTGCTATAATGAAACTATGAAAGACTCAAATGTCGCTTTGTATCGGAAATATCGACCAGAGAATTGGAGTGAGGTAATTGGTCAAGACCATATAGTTAAAGCTATTTCTGGAAGTTTGAAAGTGGGTAAGGTTGCCCATGCTTATATTTTGTGTGGGCCTCGAGGTATCGGCAAGACTACTGTAGCCAGAATTATTGCTAAGGAATTAAATACTTCTGTTAATGATATTTACGAACTTGATGCTGCTTCTAATAGAGGGATTGATGATGTCAGAGAAATAAATGAGAATATTAGAACTTTACCATTTGATTCTAAATATAAAATTTATATATTAGATGAAGTTCATATGTTTACGAAAGATGCTTGGAACGCTCTTTTGAAGACTATTGAAGAACCCCCTTTACACGTAATCTTTATTTTAGCGACAACTGAATTAGAAAAAGTACCGGAGACGATTATTTCTCGTTGTCAGAGTTATGTATTTAAAAAACCTAATGATGCTGTTCTTTCATTGGTTGTTAATAATATTGCTAAAAAAGAAGGATATGATCTTGAGGAAGGTGGAGCTGAACTTATCGCTCTACTTGCCGGGGGAGCATTTAGAGATGCCATAGGAATTCTTCAAAAAGTTATTTCTTTTACTAAAGATAAAAAAATAAATATAACTTCCATTGAGGAAATTACTGGAGCCCCTAATACAACTCTTGTTGATAGTTTTTTAGATGCATTAGCATCGTCTGATATAGATAAAGGTTTCTCGTCTATTGAAAAAGCTGTTAGTCAGAATATTGATATCAATGTTTATCTTAAAATGATTTTACTCAAACTAAGATATGCTTTGATGCTTCGTTATATTCCGATAACTAGAAAACATCTTGAAAAGAATATAAGTGAAAAAGATATGACTTATTTATTAAATCTAATTGAATCAAAACCTGAGCATATATCATCAAACACTCTAGTTGTTCTACTTGAGGCATATCAATCTTTGCGTAGTGCAGTTATTGAGGAGTTGCCTTTGGAGCTTGCTTTAATTAAAATACTTAATGTTGAAAAATAATAAAATCTGGGATGTTATAATTATCGGAGGAGGATCTTCAGGAATGATGTCGGGAGCTGTTGCGGGGTCTCGTTCTTTATCTGTTTTGATTATTGATAAAAATAAATTATTAGGTGAAAAGTTGAAAATTACTGGAGGTGGTAGATGTAATATTACTAACAATGAGTCGAATATTCACGAATTGCTTAAAATTTACGGACCAGAATCTAAATATCTTTATACTCCCTTTTCTATCTTTGGAGTTAAGGATACTTTCAATTATTTTGAATCTAGGAGATTACCTCTTGTTGTTCAATCTCGAAATCGAGTTTTCCCGGTAACCGAAAAAGCTATTGATGTTTTTAATGTTTTCAATAAAGAATTAATTAAAAATAAAGTTGAAATAAAAAATAATTGTACCGTCAATAAAATAATTTCGGATGGACAAAAAATAATAAACATTAATACAAATCAAGGAAAATTTTATGCGAAGTCTTTTGTGCTTGCGACAGGTGGATTGTCTCATCCTGAGACAGGTTCAACCGGTGATGGTTTTAAATGGTTAAAAGATTTAGGTCACAATGTTAAAGATTCAAGTCCGACGATTGTTCCTCTTGGAGTAGCTGATGAATGGGTCAAAATACTTGCTGGTGTAACACTATCTTTTATGAAGATAACTTTCTTTAAAGAGAGGAAAAAGCAATTTTCTAAAACTGGAAAAATACTTTTTACCCATTTTGGACTCTCTGGGCCGTTGATTCTAAATTGTGCAAAAAAAGTTGATGATTTATTGCAAGAAAGTGGAGTAGTTAAAGCTTATATTGATTGTTTTCCAGATACAAACGAAGGAAAGTTAGAAGAATCAATAATCAAGATATTTGATACTAATAAAAATAAAATATTAAGAACTGTTTTTAAAGAAATAGCTCCTTCAGGAACAATTAAAGGTATAGAGATGATTGACTCCTCGATAGATTTTAATAAAAAAGTTCACAGTGTGACTAAGGATGAAAGAAAAAAGATTGTGAAATTATTAAAAGCTCTTCCCGTCACGATTACAAATCTTATGGGGTATGATAGGGCAGTTGTGGCTGACGGTGGAGTCTCACTATCTGAAATAGATATGAAAAATATGCGCTCAAAAAAGTTTTCAAATTTATATATTACAGGAGATCTATTACATTTAAATAGAAATTCAGGGGGTTATTCTTTGCAAATTTGTTGGACAACGGGATATATCGCCGGAATGTCGGTTTAATTTTTTAAACTTTTTTTATAAATAGATATTAAGCTGTAAAGTAGACTAAGAACAAGTGGTCCAATTAAGATTCCCAGTGGTCCGATTAATGATATTCCTCCGAGGATTGCAAAAAGTATAAACAAAGATGGAATTTCTGTGTCTTTAGAAATTATGTATGGATTTAAAATATTATCGATTGTCCCAATTAGTAGAATGGACCAAAGCAGAAGTCCAAGAGCTTGCATATTCATTCCATTGAAGAATAAGAAAAGTATTGCAGGAATAGCCACAATAGATGTTCCGACTGTCGGAATAAAGGAAGCAATCCCTGCGACAACTGCCCAGATGATAGCATTAGGAATACCGAAAATTATAAAACCAACATAAGCTAGGATCCCTTGAGCGATAGCGATAATGAATGTCCCTCTAAAGATTCTATTAATAGAATCTTTTAAATTTTTTAGAATTTCATTGGTGTTGTCGTCTGAAAGAGGAAAAATATTGATAAATCCTCTTTCCCATTTTTCTCCATCTTTTAATAAATAAAATAGAGCGAAAATCATTATAACAAACATAAAAATAGAATTGAATGTTGAAGTGAAGAAGCTCGCGATATTACTAGAAAAGGCAGAAATTAATTCTTTTATCTGAGAATATATATCGAAATTAAAACCGGATGGTAAAATTCTATTTATTGAATAATTTAATGATTCAATAAAATTGTTTGAACCAGTAGAGCTGACGATGTATTTGTACATCTCTTGAGTTTGGAGAAAGATTGCTTTACCAATAAAAAATAAAGGAACACATAAGATTATCAGAAAGAAAGTGACCGTTAAAATTGAAGCGATCCAAGAAATATTTTTCACTAAATGTTTTTTAATCCATAAATAAATTGGATTTAAAATAACAGCAAAAGCTGAGGCTAAGACAAATATAGCCAAAAACGGATAAAAAATTAAAAGAGTTAAGACAATGGTTATTAATAATAAAATAAACAAGAAATATTTTTCGGTTGTTTGCATGATAATATTATAACATAATTATATATTTGTTAGAAATAGGCTAAGACGCTTTTTGCTTGGGGACAGGGAATTTCTCGTCCTACGGTCGCGGGTACTTTTCCGCCTTCAGCAAGAAAAAGTCTTTCGAATCCCTGACGTGAATGAAGCAGTTCATTCACGTCCCAAACAAAAAAAGCAAAGCATTTTTTGCTTGGGGACAGGGATTCGAACCCCAATTAATGGCTTCAAAGGCCACTGTCCTACCATTAGACGATCCCCAAATATATATACAATATATAGAATACATTAATAGTAGTTATTTTTCAACCCTACTTCAATTATTGCTTTAATTATTAATATATTCTGAAAATAATGTTTTTATGTTTGTATATATTATTTTTATGTGCTAATCTAAAAATAGGTCGTATTTGTTATCTTAATTTTCAATTTACTTTTATGAACGACGAAACAACATTACCTACAGAAGAGACAACAGAACCTGTTGTTGAAACTCCAGAAACTGAGACTCCAGAAGAAAATCCAGTTGCTTAGTTTCTAAAATTGTCTATTTAAAAATTGACATAGCAAAAATCCACACAGTGTGTGGATTTTTGCTATTTATGATTGATTTAATTTATTTATTTGTTAATATTAAAAAATGGATAAAGAACATCTAGATTTATTGAAGAAGATTGAAGAGTTAACTGCTAATTTAAATAAACTATTTAGCAAAAATGGTAAACCTGTATTTTCAAGGTATCCACTGACCTTTGCTTTGCTTATAATATTTGGTGCGACAATGGTCGCTCAAGGAGTTAAAGATCTTATATTAAAGATTCCATTTTTTAATGATAGACCACTCCCAATGATTTTGATAGGTATAATTGTTTTGATCGTCACAGGCTCACTTTATAGAAAGTTAGATAAATAGATATTTTTTGACAAAATCTCTAAAAAATGTAATATATTAAGTATGAGAAATTTATATATTTTATTTAGTATTTTTATCACTTTTATTATTTTAGGAGTATTTATAGGACCTGGAAAGGCTCAAGCTTGTTATGGATATCAAGGTTATTGTAATGATTTTTCTTATAGTAACTATAGAAATTATAATAATTATTATGGTAATCCTTATTCACAGAATTCAGATTCATATAATTATGGTAATAATTATAATGGCGGATACAATAATCCATATTATAATATGAATTTGCTCTCGTATGGTTATATGAATAATTATAATTATAGAGGGTATAACTATAATTCTAATTATAATAATGGCTATGGATATAATTATGGGGGATATAACAGTAATTATGATAATGGTTATAACAGTAATTATGATAATGGTTATAGATATAATTACAACAATGGCTATTGTTCTTATGGTAGATGTTAAATTACTAAAATTAAAAACTCTCTATTAAAATAGAGAGTTTTTAATTTTCTTCTTGAATTTTTTCAAGACTGATTGTTTCGATTTCAATTGCCTCTCCGGTTATCCTCATGACATCTTTGTCTATTTTTCTAAATTCATGATTTGATTTAGAAAAATGACTAACAACAGTATTTATGGCTCCCCCTAGTTTTTGGTGGGCTTCCTCGTATGTTTTCAAATGGGTTCTTAGCTCTCCAACACGTTTAACTATATCCTTAGCACTTTCCTCTATTTGCATTGCTTTAAGCCCTTGAAGAACTGTTTGAAGATAAGCGAGGAATGAAGTAGGAGAGACAATAATAACTTTGTATTTACTAGCAGCTCGCTGGATTAAATTTTCAGTTTCTTCAGTGATTGATCCAATTTTGTTTATTAAGAGATCATAGTAAATAGCTTCATGAGGAATGAACATAAAAGCGAAATCCATAGTATTTTCTTTAGGTTTAATATATTTCGAAGTTTCATTGATTCTATTTTTTAAATCATTTACAAACACTTTTTCAAGACGTTCCTTTTCATTTTTATCATTTGTTTCTGATATTCGATTGTAGTTTTCTAGGGAGAATTTTGAATCAATAGGGATTATTTTGTCTTTAACAAAGACAACGGCGTCAACGATTGTGCCATCTTGGAATCCATATTGCATTTGGTATGACCCTGGAGGCATGGTGTTCTTTAAAAGAGTTTCTAAATAATATTCACCAAGAACTCCTCTTTGTTTTGGGTTTTTTAATATATCTTGTAAATTTTTCAGTTGATCCGTAAAAGAGACTACTTGTTTATTTGTTTCATCTAATCTTGTAATCTTTTCTGTAATATCAGCAATAATTCTAGAAGTTTCAGTTGATTGGTGCCTCATTGATTGAGTCATTTCTTTTTGTGATTCACCCAGTTTACTATCTATTGTTCTTGATAGTTCATTAATTTGAGTGAGTAGAAGTTGAGCAGAGTTGTCTGTTTTTTCTTTGGGTTTTTTAAGAAGAAAGAAAAATAAACCCACAACAAGGGCTATAAGTACTCCAAGAAAAATAATAATTAAAGTTTGCATTTATTTATTTTAGCATTTTCTTTTACTACATACTACTTACTACTTTATACTTATTAAAATAATTTGCCTAAGTTGTGTTTTAAAGTATAAATCCAATCTTCATCTATTTGGTCACTTTCTTCTTTTTGTTTTAATAGCCATTCTAGATATCCAGGATCAAGTAGGGCGACTTTAGATATTTCTTTACCACTATATTTTCCAAAGTTAATAAATTTAAAAAGTGAAGGATGAGAAGAAATCTCAATCATTTTGTTGATTACTTCAGTGTCTGATAATTTTTCTCCACTTGCGCTAGTAGAATTTTCTAACATTTTCTTTTTTAATCGCTCGAAAAGTTTCTCAAGGACAAGGACATCACCAAGTGCATCATGGGCAGTAGCCTCAATTTCAATCTCAAGCAAATAACGTAAATATTGTAAATTGTATCTTTCGATTTTACCATCAGGATCAAGATATCGAGCAAGACGCAAGGTACAGATAAAGTTTATCGGTTTAATATTTTCTTTTTTGATTATCATTAAATCAAATTGGGTGTTGTGAGCGACAACAACAGAATCTTCCTGCTCGAAAAGTTCTTTAATTTTTTTGTAATCCTTGCTCTCAGTAAAGGCTCTTTTATCGGAAACCATTTTATTAGTAATATGGTGAACAGCCGAGGCTTCAGGGGGGATTTTAATAGAAGGTTTATAAAGCTCCGAGAAACTCTCATCCCCATATTTATAAGCAATTTGGCATAAAACGTCTTTTTCAGTATTGCCAGTTGTCTCCGTATCAAAAAATATTATTTGTTTCATCTTCTTATTTTAACATAAACCACAAACAATAAAAATCTTATCTCCATCACCAGTCGGACAAAGGAGGATCTGTTTTGTTTGTTAATTAAAAACTGGTATACATTTCTCCCGGCCGTGAGAAATGTATACCAATAAGTTGAAATAGAAGAAATGAGCAATTTTATAAATATCTGGTGAAGTATAAAATAATTTGTTATAATAGATATATGTTATTACATGAAGAAATCAAAAACAATATAAAGAAATCAATGAAAGAAGGGGATAAAGTTCGTCTCGAAGTTATGAGAGGTCTTGTTACTGCTTTTACGAATGAATTAGTTTCTACTAAAAGAACTCCTCAAGATTTGCTTACAGACGAAGAAGCTATTAATGTCATTACTCGGGCTTCTAAACAGAGGAAAGATTCTATAGAACAATTTACAAAGGGAGGAAGAACTGATCTTGTTGATATAGAAACTGATCAATTAAGAATTTTGGAAGAGTTTTTGCCGAAATTAATGGAGAAAAATGAAGTTGAGAAATTTATTAAAGAAAAAATTTCTAACATGGGGGTCGTAGATCCTACGAAAAAAGGAATTTTCATGTCCTCATTAATGAAAGATTTAAAAGGAAAGGCTGATGGTTCGGTGGTTAAAGAAGTGGTGGATAGATTGTTTGGTTGATATTATTAACTTTAATTAATAAGAATAGGAAGTCAATGACTTCCTATCTCTAACAGGATGAAAATTATTTTACATTGGATTCTTATTTCAACTGCTGTCTATGTTACGACTTTTCTTGTATCAGGGATAACAGTCAATCCTATATGGGTTGCTTTAATTGTAGGAGCTTGCTTGACTCTGTTTAATATGTTTATTAAACCGATTGTTAATATTTTAACTCTTCCAATTAATATTATAACTCTCGGTTTATTTTCTTTAGTTATTAATGCGATTCTTTTTTGGTATTTGGGAACATTCATTCAGGGATTTCGTGTTGATACTTTCTTTGCAGCTTTTGTCGGAGCTCTTTTAGTCTCATTAATTAACTGGGTCTTAAAAAAAGTTTTTCATTTTGATTTGTAGTTATTATGGAGCATATATCAATTGGAGCTATTCGGCATTTTATTGAAATTCATGCAATTATAGTTTATTTTATTATCTTTCTTGGAGTCATTATTGAAGGTGAGATTGTTGTTATTTTTGCTGGAATTTTTTCTTATTTAGGATCTATAAATATCTTAATCTCTTTTGTTGCTGTCGTTTTAGGAGGGATTACTAAATCATTCTTGGGATATTCTATTGGTTTTTATTTAAATAGATTCCACTCTCATAAACCCCTAATGAGAAATATAGAGAAAAGAGTTTCATATTTTCTTCCTCGTTTAAAAGATAGACCATTTTGGTCAATATTTATGTCTCGTTTCTTTATTCTTGGAATTGGTTGGTTTACAGTACTTTTTTCTGGGTATAAAAAAATTCCTCTTAGGATATATGTTAAAGCTGAAGCTTTTTCTTTACTGTTATGGTCTATTGGAGTCTTGGCCCTTGGTTATTTTTTTAGTTATACCGCCTTGTCTATAAGTCGAGATATCCGCCATGTTCTTATTATGATTCTTGTTTTCTTTATTGTCTTTTTTATTTTAGAGAAAATGATTGCTTTTGTTTTTGAATTGTTTAATATTAATCAAGCGGAGGAAGAATTTTAAAATATATGTCAATTTTTAAAAAAAAGAAAATATGTGTTACTCATAATGGATCATTTCATGCCGATGATCTTTTTGCGACAGCGACACTTTCAATATTAAATAATGGAAACATAGAAGTAATTCGTACTCGTGATCCGAAAATTTTTGAAAAAGGCGATTATGTTTATGATGTAGGAGGAGAGAATGATCCAGAGAGAAATAAGTTTGATCATCACCAGAAGGGAGGAGCAGGAAAAAGAGAAAATGGTATTCCTTATTCTTCTTTTGGCTTAATATGGAAGAAGTATGGCGAGCAAATTTGTGGAAGTAAAGAGACGGCTGATAATATAGACACAAGAATAGTTATGCCTATTGATGCTAATGATAATGGTTTAGACATAGTCAAACCTATTTTGGAAGGAATTCATCCTTATTCTGTAAATTCAATATTTTTATCAGAATCACCTACATGGAAGGAAGATAATAGTAATATAAATTTTATTTTTATTAAACAAGTAAATAAGATTATTGAATTATTGAAAAGAGAAATAAAAGTTTCAAAAGATGATATAGAGGGTCAAAAAATTATTATCGAATCTTATAAAAAATCAGAGGATAAAAAAATTATATCAGTAGATTTTGACTTACCTCGTTATTTATTACAGGAAACTCTATGTAAGTTTAGTGAACCTGTTTATTTTGTTTATCCTAGTTACCGTGGGGGTATTATTACTGGATGGAAAACTGAGGCTGTAAGGAAATCAATAGACACCATGGAAAGTAGAAAGCTTTTTCCTGAATCATGGAGAGGCTTAATGGAAGATAGTGGAAAATTAAAAGAAGTAACAGGAGTATTTGACGCGCAGTTTTGTCATCAAAGCGGTTTCTTTTTAACTGTAGGTTCTAAAGAAGGAGCGATTGCTCTTGCTGAAAAAGCTCTAATAAGCTAAGTTGTATGTGTCCTCTTATATATTATTTAAATTAATTCCCTTACTGTTTACTACTTTCTACCTACTACTTATATATGTTCATCGATGAAATAAAATTTTTTGCAAAAGCTGGCCGTGGAGGAGACGGGGTTGTTCGTTGGCGCCGGGAAAAATTTATAGATAAAGGTGGCCCAAATGGAGGTGATGGTGGTCGTGGAGGAAATATTTATGCGGTAGCTGTGTCTGATATTCATTTACTTTCTAAATATAAACACAAAAAACAATTTTCGGCAGATAGTGGAGAAGAAGGAGCTGGTGGTAGTCGGCATGGAAAAGATGGCAAAGATTTAATTATTGAATTACCAATTGGTTCAATTTTGACTAATGTAGAAAGTGGGGGATTTGTTTCTCTTGATTTTGCTGGTCAAAAAGAATTGTTGTTGAAAGGTGGTTTAGGTGGCTATGGCAATGAACAATTTAAGACGTCTATAAATACTACTCCGACAAAAGCTACTAAAGGAAAAAAAGGAGAAGAGGGGAATTTCAAAATCGAGCTTGAGCTTTTTGCAGATGTCGGATTAATTGGGTTACCTAATGCGGGTAAATCATCTCTTTTGAATATGATTACAAATGCGACTGCAAAAATTGGCAGTTATCAATTTACAACTCTTGATCCTAATTTAGGTGATTTTTATGGATATATTATTGCAGATATTCCAGGACTTATAGAAGGAGCATCAGAGGGCAAAGGATTAGGAATAAAATTTTTAAAACATATTAAAAGAACTAAAATGCTTGCTCACTTAGTGTCACTAGAGAATTCAGATCCGATGAAAGTTTATAAACAAATTCGAAAAGAATTGGAAACATACGATAAATCTTTAACAGAAAAAAAGGAAATAATTATTTTGACAAAAACAGATGTAATAGAAGATCCTAAGGGCAAGGAATCTTCTATTGGGGCAATTAACAAAAATATAGAAAAAATAATGAAAAAATTTGAAAAACTTGGGAAACCAGTATTTACGATTTCATTATATGACGATGTATCAATAAAAACTTTTATGGACGAACTTGTAAAATTATTAAGAGTATAATACTATTTATATATGGAAAATTCAAATAAAAATCAAACAAATAGCCAGAATGGTTCAAATAATGGGAATATTAATAATAATACCAATAATAACGCTAATAATAACGCTGGTAATCAACAGCAAAAACAAAACAATATCCAAACAGTTCCAATTACTCCTGTTCAAAACATATCCAATATTCCCAACCAGCCTGTTCCTATTATTCAAGCGATTCCAATAGTCTCGGTTGATAAAAATATAAAAGATAATAAAACTGTTAACCAACCTACTCATGTCGAAAAAAATGAAAAAGTTTCTCCAACAGAATCTGTTTCAAACGAACCAAAGATAAAGAATAATAAATTAAATATAATCATGGGAGTGATCATCCTTGTTTTAATTCTTATTGGAACATCATACTTAAGTAGAAGTATTCTGGATCGCCAAAATAAAGAAAGAGAAGCCAAGAGTGATTATTCTTTGAATGGTATTACTTGTTATCTTAATGAGAAATATTTTGTTATAGATCGAACTGATTTATCTGGTGATGCTGGGGAAGATATTCTTGTTAAATCTAAAATGGATAATGATGAAAAATTGGATTGTAATTATGTTGTTGAAGAGGGAGATTTTGAATTATTAAATACTAATATTGGTCTTTCAAATTCTCAATATTTTTCTTATTTAAACGATAAATTACTAATATTAAACCAAGGAACGGGGGTAAGAAGAGATTTTATAATTTATGATTTAGAAAAAAAAGAAAAAGTTTATAGTGACAGTTATCACTCATCATTATTTGATTTAAAAGATGGGATACTTACTTATTGGCATATGACTAATGATATACCAAACAAAGAAAATTGCTCAAGAATTGATGAATATAATAAAATTGCTGGAGCACAAATACAAGGTAAGATTGTTCTAAATCTTTCAGACTTAAATGATAAAAATTATACAGAATTCCGCTGTATACAAGCAGAATAATTTATCTGTGCCCCGTGAGGGAATCTCGCCCTACGGTCGCGGGTGTTTTTCAATTTTGCTTAACAAAATAATGAAAAACCTTTCGCTTCCCTCACACAAGCAAAGCAGTTTGCTTGCTACGGGGCACACATAAAAAAACAACATAAGTTGTTATTTTTATTTGTGCCCCGTGAGGGAATCGAACCCCCGACCATCTCCTTAAGAGGGAGCTGCTCTACCAGCTGAGCTAACAGGGCGTGTTAGTTATGGTTATTATTACAGAAAAATTGTATTTTGTAAACTTAAAAATAATGATATAATATTTTATATGGGAATTGAACACAATAGAATAGGAAAATTTATAAAAGACGAAAATGGTCAAGTTATAAAAGTTAGTGATAATGGCCAAATTGAATTAGATTTTGATGAAAATAAAAAATTTATAGATACAACTAAAGTAGATGCAGACAAAGAGAGTCTTTTTGATTTAATATTTTCTGATTCAAATATATCAGATGAAAAAGATTCAGCCGAAGATTCAGCCGAAGACTTAGTTAAAGAGTCAGAAGAAGCCTTTGATATAAAAGAGGAGCTTTCTGTTGATGAATTGGAAGAATTAAAAGAAACAGATCTTGCTGAATATTCAAGAATGATGGAATTATTAGCTCAAAGAGAATTAGCTGAACACAATAAGGAATTAGACGAAATTATTAAAGAAGATGAAATGGAATCTAGGAAACAAGAATTAGATGAATTATATAAAAAACCAACTTCTCGTGAAGGAAGAAGAGACGATTATTTATATGGTCGAGATTAGATGAAAATCCTTCTAAACAAGGGTTTTTATCATCATAAATAAAAAAAGGGAAAACCCTTGACTTCTATTTGTATATGTATATAATAGAACCCACAGTCTGTTTAATTCGGGCTGTTTTAATTTCTTTGAAATTTTAATAGGTATGCCCCCACACCCATATTTTTATTGTTATGCTTTTTCAATAAAATATTATTTTAGTTTTATTGAAAAGTTTAAAAAATAAAATTCATAAATAGTTTTATAGCATAACAAAAAAGCAATGAAAATATAGGTGTGGGGGTAAAATCATAATTGACTAAATTTTTTCAAAATTTAGTCAAGCAAGCAAGAACTCTTTTAATTCTAATCACGGATTAATTGAGTATAAACCAGTAAAAATGAAACAAAAGTATTTTTTCTTTTGTTCCGTTCTATTCGTCACGTTATTAGTTTTACTAATTTACGTGATTTTTAAATAGAGTTTGATCCTAGCTCAGGATGAACGCTGGCGGCGTGGATAAGGCATGCAAGTCGAACGGACTTCATTTTTCCCAAGATGCGATTATATCAAGTCAAAGGTCGTTTGAAGTTAGTGGCGAACGAGGTAGTAATACATAGGAACTTCCCCCTAAGTCGTGAACAACTCACCGAAAGGTGAGCTAATACACGATAGTCTCTCAGGAGTAAAGCTAAGAAGAAATTCTGTGCGCTTAGGGAAAGGCCTGTGAAGTATCAGCTAGTTGGCGGTGTAAAGGACCACCAAGGCTATGACGCTTAGGGGAGCTGAGAGGCTGACCCTCACCGATGGGACTGAGACACGGCCCATACACCTACGGGTGGCTGCAGTCGAGAATCTTCCGCAATGGACGAAAGTCTGACGGAGCGACGCCGCGTGATTGATGAAGCTTTTCGGAGTGTAAAG
>Ga0105047_10006566_pt1 | contig 19706 bp, 13 predicted proteins | sample MAT04_FD_78384 | JGI IMG/M metagenome (GOLD analysis project Ga0105047, IMG submission 78384) | Freshwater microbial communities from Lake Fryxell liftoff mats and glacier meltwater in Antarctica - MAT-04 (megahit assembly) | ecosystem: Environmental > Aquatic > Freshwater > Ice > Liftoff...
ACCCCGCAGTCTCCTCCCCCACACAGCCAAGCCACATGGGGTCGAGCAGTGTAAAACCACCACTCCTCACTGTCAACGATCCGAAGCAGGTTTTTTCGAACTTGCTCTTCACGCCAAGCAGTATGGAGACATCCGGAATCGAACCGGAAACCTCCTGCTTGCAAAGCAGGCGCTCTGCCAATTGAGCTATGCCCCCGAGATTCGCAATCACGTCGTTGACCAGTGAACTGGTGTTCGACATTGTCGCATTTCATCGGCCATTCGTCGAGTGGGCGTACGTGGATTCGAACCACGGACCTCAGCTTTATCAGAGCTGCGCTCTAACCAACTGAGCTACACGCCCGACGCTTGCCCCGTCGTGGTTAGTGACGGGGCAGAAAGGTTAGTCAGTCGCCGCCCTGTTCGGCAAGTGATCCGAGCGAGAATCTTTTCTGCCTCTCGAATTCTGGTTCTCGACTCGGCACTTCCCCTTCGTTCGACTGATCTGCATCGGATGTATGACACGTAAAACTTTCAGGGAGTTCGCTGATCGCGCCGATCCGTTGCGATTGGTTTTTTCTTTTCGCTTTTGCAAGAACTCGCAGTTTGCCGAACCTTTGGCTAAGCTAAGCGTGTCTGGCTACCCAGACATTGGCCGCTTGGTGGAATTGGCAGACACGCCAGACTTAGGATCTGGTGCCGAAAGGTGTCGGGGTTCGAGTCCCCGAGCGGCCACCTCTGTTTTCTCTTGTTTTCTGGCTTTAGCGGCGAGCGTTTGACTGCGAGTGCTCCGCGGCGCTCTGATGAGTTTTCGCTTCTCTTTTGGCCAGACACGGCGATTTTCATTCGATGCTGACATCCCTGCTCTCCCCTGGTGCTGAGCGAGTCATTGACCGCCTGCAGCTCAAAGAGCTGTGTACTGAGTTTGATCTTCTGGAGTCATTGTGGCTCGACGAGAGTCGGGCACACGACTTGTTGAAGGTCGCGGGAGTCACGGAGGTGCAGGCGTCCGGTATCCTGCCTGCCTGCCGGTCGGAGACCGGTCCGGCCTGGAGCCTTTTAAATTTTGTACAGCAGGCGAGGCGATTGGCTGCCCAAGACGGTCGCGGGACGGAGACCCGTACCGAACATCTGCTCATGGCGGCCTTAGACATCCCCACGTTTCGTGACTTGCTGCAAGGCCTGGGGATTGACGCCGAGAGCCTCCGGTCAAAGCTCTTGCAACCGACCGTGGTCGCGGCCACTCCCATTGAATCCGATATCCAGCTGCGCCCAGCTGCGGTGATTCACAGTGAGTCGGTGTCGGTCCTGCGCATCTTGGATGCTTCGGCGAATCGTTGTCGGGAGGGGCTACGCGTGGTCGAGGATTACACTCGGATGATCCTCAATGACTCGCATTTGTCGCGGCAGATCAAGGAAACGCGGCACGGACTGGCTCCCCTGCTCTCTCGCCTGAATCTCGACCTCGCAGTGCAAGCGCGCGACACCGAGCATGACGTGGGAACATCCATTCACACTGCATTCGAGATGGCCCGGCCCTCGGCCTGGTCGGTCGTGGTGGCCAACCTTAAGCGAGTTCAAGAGTCGCTGCGGACTCTCGAAGAGTACGGGAAGACCGTCGATTCGCAGGCAGCTGCGGGCATCGGAGCGCTGCGATATCGGTTCTACACGATTGAGAAAGGGTTGTACGCCACACACGTCGCAATCGAGAAGCTTCGAGACTGCCACCTCTATTTGCTGGTCACCGATCACCTGTGCCCCCAGGGAGCGGGGCCCGTGGTGAAGGCGGCTCTGCGCGGGGGCGTCGATATTGTCCAGATGCGAGAGAAAGGGATGCCCGACCGCCGCTTTCTGGAACTCGCCAAGTGGATGCGAGAATGGACAGCTGATGCCGGGGCCTTGTTCATCGTGAACGACCGGCCCGATCTGGCGTGCCTGGCCGAGGCAGATGGCGTCCATGTGGGACAGGGAGATTTGTCCGTTCTCGAGGCCCGCCGCATTATGGGGGGTAAAAAGCTGATCGGTGTCTCCACGCATGCGATCGAGCAGGCGAGGCAAGCGGTGCTGGATGGGGCCGACTCCCTGGGAGTGGGGCCGGTGTTCACGTCGAAGACCAAGAGCTTCGACGAATTCGCGGGGCTGGGATACGTCGAGCAAGTGGCCGGCGAGATCGCCCTTCCCGCGTTCGCCATCGGCGGGATCGGGATCGAAAACGTGTCCCAAGTCTTGGCAGCTGGGGCCCGCCGGATCGCGGTCAGCAGCGAGATTTGCAGTGCGGAGTCACCGGAGCGGGCGGCGGCCAAGCTTAAAGAAATGTTGCTCATAATCCGCGATGCGGAAGCAGACGGAAGCGTTTATCCAGGCGGCCGCTGAATTCCACGCCGTGAAACGCTACGAGGGCGGGAACCCGCAGTTCCCACCCTCGTAATGTCATCACTGGATGTGGTTCAGTCACAAAAACTAGAACTGCTTTGCAGTCTCATTGGCCGGTGCATCGCAAGCGATGTCACACTGATTGTTGTCGCAGTCATCACGCTGATCTTCGAAATCCGAACCGTAGGTGACGGCATGAACGCGACCGTTGAAGTCACGCTTATGGAAACCGCTGAAGCTGTAGCACTGGTTGAGTTCGCCGATGGCGTCGGCGACGTCATTCAGCTCGGAAACGACAGCGTGCTGGACTTCGCTCAGGCCGACAATCAGCCCGATGACGAGCAGCGTGGCGACAAGGACGAGTTCTGCACTGATGATGAAGCCAGCTTCATCGCGCAAGAGTTGTTGCATCATTTGGACATTCCTTCTGGAAATCTGGAGACATGAAGCGCTGCCGGAAATGCCTCGCAACCCCTGATCCGGGCGCGGGCGGGCATGGCCATGGAGTGGAAGCCTGCGGGACTTCCGTCTTTATCTAATGCATGGAACGTGCCGGATGTGACGGTGCCTCCGAATACAGTGGATTATCCGATTTTCCGATTTTCGTGCAGCGGCGTAAGTCGAATCGCTGATTCACAATCTGGCAACCGCAAATCAGTGGCGGTGAACACCGACACATTCGCAGAGACGGATTCCCGCAACAACTCTGTTGATGGAGCGGAACACGCCACTCCACAGAGTGTCAAGTTTTTGAAACGGTCTATCGGCTCCGCGAGGACACGAGTGGTCCTCCACGGCTTGAATTGCGGATCGATCGAGCCTCATGGTGAGCCAGGCTGGGCGAGCGACGCCAATCACGTGAACATGTCCAGCCCGACCAGTCACCAACTTCGCCAGGAGGTGGATAAGTGCCAGATCGGATAGCGTTCTGCTCGACTCCCCAAGCCGTCAGGCCGCAACCGAATGGCTGTGCCTCAGTCGAAGTCGACGTTCTGTCGCCGATGTTCTGGCGAACGCGGCTACGCGGGAACAGCGACGCACTGGGTGATTCGGTCACTCGAAGCATCGCCATCATGTTCACAGAAGTGGCTTGACCCTCTCTCCCGCTCGATTCGAATATGAAGATTGAGCTGTCACCGAGAGCTACTTTAACTCCTGCAGCAGGGTGTGGAATTGAGCGACCATGTCCGGGCCATTCAGAGCCGGCGACATCGCCAGCGTGGCCTTCAACAATTGATTCGCCTGCTTTTTGAACTCGGCTTCCGCCTTCGCGTCGGGTGCGAAACGGGACTGCCCTTCCAAGCACTTGGCGGTGTTGTAAATGATCTCGTAGTAGGCGGGGGGTTTCTTCGCGGACCGCTGAAAGGCGGCTCGCAGCTTGGCCCACTCGGAGGTCGCTTCCGCAAACTTGGTGGGGTCATCCTCGGCCAAGCCCTGTAAGATGCGCGCCCGTTCGATCTTCGGATCCAACGCATTCGGGACACTCAGAATCAAGGCATCGACTTGGTTCAGAGCCTCTTGATACTGACGATCCGTTCGGAGCAGACCGATCAGCGCCGCCTGCACCCGGATGAGGGCTTGTGCCGCCTTGGGGTCCTTACCCGCGGCCTCCTGACCGGCTGCGAGGATACGCTGGTACGTGACCTTGGCGAGATCCTTCTGCCCCGCCTCGGATGCCGAATCTCCAATCGCCACCAGTTCCGGCAAGCTCAATTGCTGTCGCGCCGCCAGCTTCGTCAGGAAGTCGGCCAACGCCGCTTTCGACTGCTCCAAAGCCGCTTGAGCTGCCGTAATCTCATCGGTGGTTTTGCTGGCCGATTCGATCACCCGGGCCACGTCCCCCTTGTAAGCCTCACGCAACAGCCGAGCCACTGTGGTCAGGACCAGATTGACCTGCGGAATATCTTGACCCAGTTGCATCAGCAACTCGCCGCTGGCCTTGGCACCATCCATGTTCTTGTTCATCGCATGGGCCCGTACGGACGCGACCAACGTTCGCAGCTGAGGCATGTCGAGCGCCTGGGGATTGGACTCTCGGATTTTGGTTTCCAGAATGGCCAATTGCTCAATTGCCAGTTGTGGCTGATTTCCCTCCAGAAACATTTCGCCGAGGTAGAGACGGCACTCGGCGGCCACGGCTTCATCGGCGGCGTTGGTCGATTTCAGTGCCGCTGCGAGGGCTTGTTCGAAGAGTCCCTGGGCCGCAGTGCGATGGTGCGTGGCGGCGTCATCGACCGCTTTCGCCTGCTTGGCCAGCAGGTACATTCGCCAATGCGACTGCCCCGAGAGGTTCTGGGACTGAGCGAATCGGTCGGACGCCGAGTTGACCTTCTCATAAGCGGTGATCGCTCCCGGAAGATCGTTTTGCACCGTTTTGAGACGTCCCAAGGCAATGCGCGCGTCGTCGGATTCGGCTCGATTGGGCCAAGTTTGAATGGTGTAGTCGACGATCTCACCGAGTTGTTGCTCTGCTGCCGCACGATCCGTGCCCGTCGAGCACAATGCCAGCGCCGCATTGATCGCCAGCACTGCCGACGGGGGGCCCAACTTGGCGGTCGGGTTCGCTCGCGCAACCGCATCCGCGATGGCGAACGAGCCCGCTGAATCACCCGTCTGGAGCTTGGCCAAGGCCAGATGGTACTGCACCGAGGCCAATCGATCTGGATTCTTCTCCTGCTCCTGCAACTCGATGGCCCGCTCGTAGGCCTTGACCGCTTCCTGGAATTCCCGATTTGACGCAGCGGCATCTGCGATGGCTACCGCCTCGTCAAATGTCGCGATCTCAGTCGGCTCGCCGCCGCCCGCTTTGGCGTATTTGCGGTAGAGCAAGATCGCTTCGTTCTGCGAGGAACTGGAAACCTTGATGATATCGCGCAGTCCGCGAACGACCTTGTTCATCGTTTTGACTTTGTCGTCTTCGGCCTTCTTCTGCTCGGCTTCGTTCAGTGGCTTAGCATCCGGAGCGGCAGCGGGGCGATCTTCACTCAGAGCGAAATAGGCCTTCGCAACCTCCACGACAACGCCATAGTACGGATCGGTCTTCCGCTGGCTGTTGTCGTCCAGCCAGGCTTCCGCCTCGTAAATCAGATCCTTGCGACGATCCAACTGATTCAGCAACTTGGCTCGCTGAAGAAAATTCTCCGCATAAAAACCGGCGAGAGCGGGGTTGAGTGCTCGCCCCTCTTCGGCTTCGTTCCCGGTCACCTCGTCATAGATATCCAGAGCCTTGTCAAAGTTGCCGAGAAGTTCGTTGACCCGCCCCGTCCAGTAGTGAGCCAACAAACCCGGTAGCAGCCCCCGATAGCCCTGCCAGATCGCATCCAGCGACTTGTCGGCCTGATCCAGCAGGGGCTTCACGTCGGCATGCTTGGGATCGGCATATGTCTGGGCGACGTGATAGTCGACCATGGCCAAGTTGAAGCGAGAATTCAGCCAGTCATCTTCCGCCAAGGCCAACTCTCGGGCTTGCCGCTTCTTCGAGAGCCGGGCCTTCGCAGACTTCCGCCCGCCAGTTTCCTCGACGCTTTGAGTGAGTACGTCATAGCGATCCTTGAATAGCTTGGCCGCCTCCGCAAAACGCGGGCGGGCTTCTTCAAAGGCTGCTCGTGCCTGAGTCAGCAACAGGTCTTTACGCTTGGGATCTTTCTGGAAACTCGCCTGTTTGAGACTCGTGTTGCCGATCGAGAGCGACAGCACGCCGTACGTATCAAACGCAAAGCCAGCCTGTGGATGGGTGGCGTGGTCCTTCAGAAACTTCTCCAGCTGTCCTCGCGTATCGACTCGCAGCCGCTCCGCCTCGTCGACGTTCTCCGACTGCTGAGCGGCCACCTGCATGCACCGGGCGAGTTCCAAGTCGAAGGTCTCGGCCATACTGGCGGGGATCTTTTGCGTCGTTTCCAACTGTCGGAGATACTGCATTCCCATGTCGCCCAGGCCCTGCTTCCGCAGCCCTTCGACGAACTCCTGTTGCAACTCCGCTGCGGGGAGCGAAATCGAACTGGCGAGCCATGTCGCCGCAAGTAGAAGGAGACTGCGGCAGCACCTCGCACAGGAGATTCGGTCGCGACGCTGACCGGAACACAAGCCCTCGACAGCTCCCCATCGTCCCACTGGAAGATGACATTCGATATCCTGCCCTAGGTAACGACTCATCGACAGTTCCTCTTCGTCGCGGATGAACTCAGAACGGGGGTCATCGATTGTGGTTGATTTCAACGTTCACAAGAGATGAACGCCGGAGACCGGGAGCGCGTGCGTGACTTGGATGAAGTCGGCAGGAAAACGCCGACTCCGAAGACCGCGTTTGCGACCCGTTCTCGCCGTCTCGATCATCACTCATCAAGAGTCGTTTTTCAACCGCTTCGCCCCATTCGACCCGGACACCGTGTGTGCATCCCAAACGTCGGTGGCGATTCTCCGGCTCCCGCTCCCCCACTGGCGACCTGGCCGGCGGTGACAACGCCACTGAGGTGAGGAGGGCTGGGGTGAGGAGGGCAAGGCGAATCTCGATGTGGTCCCTTAACCCCCACCCTCGCCTCTGAGATGACGAACACGTTGGACGTCACGCCGAAGAACTTGAGTTCAAGGGGAACGGAACGGGAACACTAAAGCGGTTGCCTCTCCCGTGCTTACACATTTCTGTGAGCCGCCAGGCGCTAGCTGCGAGTCCCTCAACACGCGGAAGAACCCGCGGCTAGCGCCTCGCGGCTCACAGACAGGGACGTTCGTCATGTCAAGACCTGCTGAGGAACCGCTCTCGTGTTCCTTGTTCCTTAACCGTTCAGGCATCAATGGCAGCGTGAAACAGTCGATGAGTGGAGATTAGTATTCCTTTTTCCTGACCCCTCACGTTCCTGTGAAAGAGTAAACACTCGGACCTCATGAGCCCATGAGAAGGCATGACGACTGGCCAAGCGAAAGTCGACGGTTCACTGCTCAGCTGTGGGATTCCGGGGTGTGAACGGTTACCGATCCAGTAGCGCACAAGCGCGGGAACCACCCCAACAAGCGCGGTGGCGAGTGCTTTGATTTCCCTCGGTTGCCCCATGAGGCGCGGCTTAAAAAACCACACAACAACACACCGTGCAACTCGTCACTCATCTTCCCCGCACCGGCCACACCGCCTGGTCCCCGACCCGGCTCACTTGCCATCGAACTTGGGCTTTTCCATTTCCTTCTCGCCGGTCTTATCCAGCTTGTACAGCGGGAGGAACCGGTAGTAGACCTCCAGGCTCAACGTGTTCACCGACGTAATCAACAGCCGCCCCCCTTCGTCTGCCCAGACATCCTTGGTTGGCAATTCCGGATTCCAACTCCCGGCAGCACAGCCTTCTTTTTCCTGAGTGCCGATGATGTAGCGACGTGTCGCGCGGTTCCACTCATCCCACTCGGCCCCGGGAAGATTGTGCATCACCTGCGTGGCGTAGTAGAAGTAATAGGAGTCCCGCGTATATTTTCCGGGCAAGTACTGCATCATAAACTTCATCCCTTCCGTCATCCCGGGATCGCTCCGCTTGACCCCCAGGAACTGCTTGCTAAGCAGCCCCACAGATGTCATCGCCGGGGTGGGCCCCGATTCGACCGAGTAGCACCCCAGTCCTCCGGATTCTCCCTTGGAAACCGATTTCAGAAACTTCATCGCCCCCGCCAAGACGTTGGGTTCCACTTTCAAGCCGGCCATCTTGGCACTTTTGAGGGCCATCAGCTGCCAACCCACCACGGACAAATCGCCAGCTGTCGGAGGGTCTTCAGGCGTGCAGTAGTGCCAGCCGCCAAGTTCCGGGTGCTGCGCAGAGCAGATGTAATCGATCGCTTTCTGAGCGGGGAGCCGCAGCCGCTGATCATTCGTCATGCCGTATGCCTCGCACATGACAATCGTCGCCACGCCCTGGGCGTACATGGATTTCACCCCGCCCTGCAAATCGCCGTCCGGCTTGGCGGTCCGGCCCAGATACTCGATCCCCTTAGCGATGGTGCCTTGATACGGCCCCTTCGATTTGTGGGTCTGACCCGCAGCCAGGAAGGGCAAAATCGCAAAAGCCGTCGCAGCTGCGTTCGAGGTATTCTTACCATCGCAAGTGCAACTGCTGTCTTTGCAGTGTTTGGAGTGCCCGTCAAAGCTCCAGGAGCCATCGGCGTTCTGATGCCGCGAGAGCCAATTCAATCCGCCGCCGACGGCTCGCTCCGTCCCCTTGGTCCCGCCGGATGAGCCGACCATCGCTTGTCGTTCGCCCGAGCCGCGACCGCCGAACCCCTCGCCCGAACCGCCGCTCCCCGCATTGGTGCCAGTTCCGACCCCAGTCCCGACTCCCCCGCCGCCGGTCATCGCCGCTCCGGCACCCGTAGCGCTGATCGTGAACCCCCCGAGTCCGCCGAAGTCACTTTCGGTTGCGGTACTTGTGCCACCCCCGGCCTCTGAGAACTCCCCCGAGCTATCGTTGAACTGGGCATCCTGTGCGATCGTCGGGGCTTCCGTCATCATCAGCGACTCGGTCGTCAGCTCGGTGACTTCGAGCGGAGCATTCGTCATCTCGAACTGCGTCAGATCCGAATCGGGAATCGCCGTGTCCATCACCGATTCGAACAACGGCACTTCTCCGTTGTTCATCACCACCGCCACGGTTCCGGCGAGCAGACCGACCAGCCCCAGCGCGAGTACATGAAACAGAATCGCCATGCCCCACCACTTGGCCTGGATTTTGGCGGTCTCCAGAAAATCCTGGATCATCTGATTTGTCACGGATGGAGCTGGCGTCGACATCGTATTCACTCCCAGACAGAACGCTGGCCTTGATCGAAAGGTGACTCAATCATCACCCGTGATGACTATCGAGTCAATCCGGAGGGTGCCGTTCTGGAGTATTGGGCGGCGGAGTGGGCGGCACTCCCGATTCCAGATCGTCCAAAAAGGCATCGACTTTCGACTCGTCGACCATCGGCAGTCGCGGCCCCGAGGGGGAGACGCGAGCCCACCACTGGACCGTCAACACCAACGACAGCAGCCCTCCCACGATCCCCAGAATCCACGACAGGCTCAGCCCCTCGTCGGCGACACTCTGTTTGGCGGTCGCCTCATCATAGAGCATACGCCCAATCAGCAGCGGTGCGGACCGTTTCGTCCCCGTCGCATCCTCGTAGGCGAGCTTCTTGAGGTAGAACCCCACGAACCGGGCATCCATGAACACGGTCGGCTTGACCTCGACCCCCGGAGGAACATCGACGAACACGACACAGTACGGGAACGTCTGCGAATCCTCCGTCGGCCCCCACGCCTCGTACACCCGCTTCACATTCGCCGAATTCTCCGGTGCGTCATGCTGCAAGATGCGCCGCACACGCAGCCTCACATTCACCAGCTGCCCGCGGTGCTTGTCCGAAGCCTGGAACAAATGGGTAAACGTCAGATCGGTGCGGGCCTGCGTCCGCAGCTCCTCTCCGGGAACCGCATACGCCCATTTCACCAACCGCCAGTAAGCCGGCATCTCTTCAGCTGCCAGCGGCGAGAGATCCGAGATTGCTTGCAACTCCTCCTTGAGAGCGTCGATCTCTTCGAAATCGGTATGCCCCGGGTGCGGGATGACCAACTCCTTCCAAGGAGTCCCCGGAGCAATCACCGGTGCCGCAGAATTCGCCGCGGCTTCCTCCGCTGCGATCGTCCGCCACGAATTGGACTTCTTCGTCTGCAAGTACAGCAGGCCCACGATCCCGAGCAGGAAGATCGCCGAACTAAGCCGCAACAGCTCGCGCGTCGTAAAGAAACTCGTCGATCCACTGGTTGGCGACGGTCGCATGCTACGGTGCTCCTGCCCCTCCTTCGGGGAGTTCCACAAAACTCAGCTTCGTCAGTGGCTCCCCGTTGGGGAGTTTCTGACGGGTGCAGACATCAATGAGCTTCATGAGTTCATCATACCGCAGCCGCGAACCGACTTGCAGAATGACTTGCTTGAACGGAACATCGGGATCATCGAGGATCACGCGCAGCCGGGCCTCCAGAGCTTTCGCCTTGTCGGGGCTATTCTCGCCCACTCCGCCCTCGCCGACCGCCAGCGATTGAATCGACCCATCCGGGTTGGCAAACGCACTGATGATCAACGACTCGATTCCTTGAATCGGGTCAGTATTGTTCTTGTCCTCGCCCGCCGGCGTGTTCGACTTCGCTCCCGCGACCGCTTCCGGCGGAGGCAGCCGGAGCATGATCTGCCCCTCAGCCGGGTCGGGCTTAAAGGTCAACACAAAGAACGATAAGAGCTGAAACGCCATGTCGAGCATGGCGGCCATGTTGAGTTTCGCATCGCTCGGTTTGCTTCGTCGTCGGCGCATGATTTATCCCTTCGCCTTAGCCTTCAGAGCGAACTTGCGATACCCCTTTTTCTGACACGTCTCGATCACGCGATACAAATCCTTAAATCGGGATGTCTCGTCGGCGCGAATCACAATTGTCGTCGGCAATTCGTCGCCCGATTTAATGTCCAGCCCCTTGCTCTTCGCGGCCATCCGGCTGACTTCCGCTTCCACGGCGATGTAGCCTTCGAGATTGACCTTTTCCCCGTAGACGGTCAGATCACCCGTCGGAGAGAGATTCAAAATCAAGAGCTCTTCCTGGCCACCCGTATCGACTGGCATGGCGGAACCGACCACCGGCAGCTTGAGTGTCATGTCGAGCGCCGCTGCCTTGAAGTTCAACACCAACATGAAGAATGTGATGAGCTGAAACACCATATCAAGCATCGGGGTGAGGTCGGCTTCACCTTCTGATGATCCAGACATGACATGGCTTTCTGACGGATGAAGGGAGTGCGAATCGTTCCGAGCTGACCGAGATTTGCGTGAATCCGAGTGGCGTTTATGCGGATGGGTTCGCTGCCTGAGCCGCGGGAGCAGGTCGTTTGGCGATGCTGGCGACCTTGGTCACCAGTTCCTCGGCCCGCGTGAAAGCTTCATCGTTCAGTGAGCTGATTTTGTTGCGAAACACAGCATGCAGGAAGATCGCAGGAACAGAGAGCAGAACCCCCTCGAACGTCAGAACCAGAGCCGTCGAGATTTCTCCAGCCACTTCGCTCGCCTTGAGGACCGATCCTTCGCTCATCGCGATTTTGCTAAACGCACCAATCATCCCGAGCAACGTACCCAACAGGCCAATCATGGGGCCGAGTGTTCCGAGAACCGCCAACATCGAAATTTTACGCTCACCCTCGGAGTGAATAACTTCGAACGTCCGTTCCATCGCGGAGCGAGCCTCGGAAATCCCCGCAGGAAGCTCAGCAATTCCCGCACGAACCAAGCGGGAATACTCCGAATCGTCTTCCTTCACCACAGCATACAGCCCCTTCAGATCCCGCTTCTCCAACGAGGCAGCACATTGATCGGTGACTGCCGGTGGCATCACCTTCTGATGACGCAGTTCTGTGAACAATCGAAACGATGTCGACAAAAAATAGACAGACAGAATCAGGAGAAACGCCCCAATCCAGCCGGAAGTCTCAATGAGCCAGAGGATGAAACTCTTGGATTGCGGATGTACCTCTGCTGCGGGCGCTTGTGCCACGGCCGGGGCGGCGGCGGCGGGCTCCACCGGGGCCTCGGCTGCCGGAACTGCTGCGTCCTGAGCGTTTGCAAAATTGCTCACCAGACTGCTGCCGACCGCCAAGCCGAGCAACATCAAACAACCCCAAAGCAGCCAGCGTTGCATCGTCTTCGATCCCGTGAAATGGCCGTACCAACCTCTGAATGGAGGTGACCGTCGATTGTGGATTGCGGTGAGAGAAGACCGAACAAAGTAACGCCCTGTTCGTCGAAATGCAACAAATCCGAGGAACTCGATCCGCGTCATACGCGAACCCACACAGCGGCCTTGTTGCAATTTTTGCCGTTTTCGATACCCTGTCGCACTTGCGGATTCTCGACTCATCCCCGCGGAGAGACTTCTTCTCTTCTTGTGGGGAGTCGATTTCGCATGATGGCGACGGTGTAGACCGATTGTAGCGGTCTCCGCGCACAGAGTTTCGTGAACTCGGAGAGGTCGACTTGGACATTCTTTCGGCAATGAAAGACAGCCCGACATTCGGGCGTGAAGAAGTCAAACGCGTCCTGGGAGCTGCCATGGGCCCCGGAGCGGCGGAGTTCCGCCGTGTGGTCGACGAGGTCCACCGAGATTCGAGCAGCAACCCCGGTCTCAAGGTCCGGGCCGGAATCGGCTACTTCTTCCTCGGCCAGCCGGACAAGGCCGCCGAAGTCCTCGAAGGCTGCAAAGACGCTCACGGACGCTACTTCCGCGGCCAGGCTCTGTCCACACTGGGCAAGCACGAAGAAGCCGCGCTCGACTTCGACGAAGCGATTAAGCTCGGCGAAAACAAGGTCGAATGCACCCTCCGCAAGGCGGGCGAAGTTCGCAAACAGCTCAAGCTCGATGAAGCCGAGCAGATCATCCGCAGCACCGGATCAGAAGGAGCCCGCCAAGCGGAGTACTCCTACCAGATGGGCTGCGTCATGGCCGACCGAGGCGACACCTACGGCGCCATCGAGTACTTCGAGCGTGCGGTCGATATGGACCCGCATCACCAGCGGGCTCTTTTCGCACTCGCTCTTCAGGCCGCACGCCAGGGCAACGACGAAGAAGCGATCCAGCTCTACGAGCGCTGCCTGTCGAAGCCCCCGTACTACCTCGGTGCCCTGCTCAACCTCGGCCTCCTCTATGAGGACAAAGAAAACTACGCCGCCGCTCAATACTGCTTCGAGCGCGTCCTCCGCTACGACCCGAACAACGAGTGGGCCCTGCTCTACCTCAAAGACATTGAGGCCACCAGCAGCATGTACTACGACGAAGAGACGCTCAAGCAGCAGCAGAAGCTGGAGCATCTCCTCAGCCGCCCCGTCACCGACTTCGAACTCTCCGTCCGCAGCCGCAACTGCCTCGCCGGGATGGATATTCGCTCACTCGGCGATCTAACCAAGATTAACGAGCCCGACCTGCTGGCTGGTAAGAACTTCGGCGAAACCTCGCTCAAGGAAGTCCGCGAGCTGATGGCTCTGCACGGTCTAAAGATCGGTCAGAACATCCTGGAAAAGTCCCACGAATCGGGCGGCGGCAACTCCGACTTCCGCGACCTCAGCCCCGAAGAGCAAGCTGTCCTGCAAACGCCGATCGCCGACCTCAACCTGTCGGTTCGATCTCGTAAGTGCATGACTCGCCTGAACATCACCACAGCTGGTGAACTCTGCCAGCGGACTCCCGATGAGCTCATGGGAGCCAAGAACTTCGGCGTGACCTCCCTCAACGAAGTCCGCGCCAAGCTCACCGAACTCGGCATGCGGCTGCGAAACGACTGATTTCGAAGCCCACGCATCCCGAACCGACTCACGGGAGTGTCCGCCACGCGGCCACTCCCGTTTTCGTTTGGCGGGCGGGCGGGCGTCAGCCCAATGGCGCTTGGTTTAGATCAACAACCAGATGCCTGAGCGTTAAACCACAGAGAACGTCTTCCCTGGCTCGCCCTCGCTGACGCTGCGGGTGACTACAGCAAGTGCCATTGGTCGTCAGCCGCCCGAGTTCCCACCGACCCCTTGTCCCCGACCCCAACAGGGTCCAAGGGGGCGGGTGCCCGGATCAGCTGCGCAGCGAACGGCCCGGACGGTCACCCGCATCACACGTCCACACTTCCGGGCCTTCCGCCAAGCCTCCAGACCCGGCCACCCCTGCGGCTGCCCTCTTTTCGGTGAGGCGAGGGAGTCGAGACCGCGCCTCAACCTGCCATAGGTGAAGCGATCCACTTCGCCTGCCTGTCTATCATCACCTTAACCTTACGGAGGTTTTAAAATGGATTCTACGGTGCTCCGGCTCGCGCCTTTAACGCTGTCAAAAGCTCAGCCAACTCCTGGGGAACTCGATTGTTAGCGACTTGCCACTCGCCGACTGCTTTGCCGAGGTCATCGTCGCGCAATGCTGACGATCCGGCATTTGGCGGATTCTGGTAAATCCAATCCCGAACGTGCCGAAACAGTTCTTTGCCTGGAAACTCCTTCAACCAATCTCCAGTATTGATCCAGCCCTCCACCGTTGCGTGATGCCTCACAAGCTTGGCATTCAGATTCCCGGCAGTCAGTGACGGAGCAAAAGCTTCCATACTCTTAAACCATGGTTGTGCTGCCAGATAGGCTTCAGCAGTCGCTTGATCAACAACCGTGGGATACCTTGGATGTTTAGGGAAATCTTGGTGAATGGTTCTACGAACCTCGGAAACAACGCCCCGCCCTGCCATCCACCAGGCCAAGTTGGTCGCATGATTTGTCAATCGGGCCGTGATCTCTATCGCAGTCCGACCAGCTGTATTTAGCGAGCAGCCTGCCAACGCGTCGGCATCCAACAAATGATTCTCGACTTCATGCACTGAACTGACAAAACGTTTGCTCCTCGCGGGATTGTTCCAATCTGGTCGGTTTGTAATTCCGAAATCTCGGTCAATGGACGCGAATACATTTCCAAGCCCAGCCAGCTCCGCCTCTTCTAGAACTGCGGAAACACCAACATTCCCTCCTCCCACAAAGAACATGATGGACGGATCGTCGTTCCACGCTTTTCGCAAGTAGACTTCGGTCAGTTGATCTTCAACCCATAGATTGATCGCCCCCCGGTAGAAGCCGGGCAACATCACAGTTGCTGTCATTTCGACACGTCCCCCCCGAAGCCAGCAATCCACCCTTTCGCTCTGGGATCACTCTCTGGCACCAAGAAGTTCCGTTCAAACGATTTGACTGAATCAAATATCTCTGGTGAGTGGGTTGCAACGAGGATTTGTGAATCCGGTTTCAGGTCGAGCAGAGCCTTAAGTAGTGTCCTGTGCCACTGAGGGTCAAGATGCAATTCTGGCTCGTCAATCAGAATGACTCCCTCTTTAAACTCCTCCAGCGCTAGCCCACCCGCGAGCATGAAGATTTCGAGCTGACCGGAACTCAACACATCGATTGGTAGTCGCATGTTGTCGCGCACCAAAAATACATCGAATCCATCCTCTGGTTGTTCACCGACCGGCTCGACGACGAAAGACTGTCCTGGGAAAAACATATTCCAGACATGATTGACACCAATAGTGATCGCTTCGTATCGAGAGGTTACCGGCTTTGACGAACTTGGAAAAAACTCGTGCGCGCGAGCGTTGATCAGGAACTGCTTGACGTTCAGAAGACGATTCTGATCATTCTTTGAGGGGCGCTTCCCTCTCTTGCCGGCGGTGATGCCCAACGATCCAACCAGTTGCGGTGCACGCCAAGATGAAAAGTAGGCAAATGGCACCACAGACCGTCCCGTAATGCGTGCGTTGGCATGGACCGGCCACGTCTGATTCCGATCCTGAATTGTGATCTCAATCGTGTAATCGCGAGCACCAATACGAATGGCGTCTGCTCCGGCCTTACCTGATACGAGTTTCCCATGCCCGGCAGCTAGGAGGCACGCCTCGAGGACCGCAGTCTTGCCCGAACCGTTTGGTCCTCCAATCACCCCCACTTGGGTGGGATAGCCCGAGGGTTGACGAAACGCGAGCCGAAGATTCTCGATTCCTCGAAAATCCTTGATGACAATCTCGCTAATTCCCGCATGGCGTTCGGACATCAATGAAACCAACCTTTCCTCAGTCCCTACTTTTTGAGCTAGTCGCTGGTTGCGACGTTAGCGGTAGGCACGTTCTGTGAGTGTCTCAACAGCCTCGTCGATCACAGAACGCCAATTCCAGAAGCTTTGCTTCGCCAGTCTGCGGTGGTCGGCTTTCCAGAAAGTGTGGTCAGACGAGGGCATGGTCGCAAGGGATAATTGAAAAGAGGGAGATCATTGGCTTGTGCTGCGTAGATTGCCCCCTACTTCCGCTTCGGCCGGTACATATGCGTGGCTTGGCTGAACGACGACTCGGCGGCCTCCATCAGGGTTTCGGAGAGGGTCGGATGGGCGTGGATGCTTTCGGCGAGGTCTCTCGCGACAGCTGCGGTTTCGACGGCGAGGACGCCTTCGGCGATGAGTTCACCGGCTCCGGGGCCGACGATGCCGACGCCGAGGATGCGTTCGGTCTTCGGTTCGATGATCATCTTGGTCAGGCCCTCGGTGCGGCCAATCGTTTGGGCCCGACCACTGGCAGCCCACGGGAAGCGGGTGACGATGACCTCGCGACCGGCGGCTTTGGCTTCGGCTTCGGTGATGCCGCACCAGGCGATTTCCGGGTCGGTAAAGACCACAGCTGGGATGGCCACGTTGTCGAACTGCGCCGGTTCGCCCAGCAGCGTCTCGACGGCGACCTTGGCTTCGCGGGTCGCCTTGTGCGCCAGCATCGGCTCCCCGGCGACATCTCCGATCGCCATGATTTGGGGGTCAGCTGTGCGCATGTTGCGGTCGACCTCGACGTAGCCGCGATCGGTGACGACGGCCTTGGTGTTCTCCAGCCCGACGCCCTTCCCATTCGGAGCGCGACCGACCGCCACCAGCACGCGGTCAAAGGTCTGCGGCGTGGTCACTCCCTCGCCGCTCAGCTCGGCCAAGATCCCTTCCGGAGTCGCCTTCAAACTCATGACCTTCGTATTCACATGGATCGCCGCGAACAGCCCGGCCAGCCGCTTCTGCAGCGGGTTCACGAGGTCGCGATCGGCAGCCGCGAGGAGAACCGGCAAGGCCTCGACCACGGTGACCTTCGACCCGAGAGCGGCATAGACCGACCCCATCTCCAACCCGATGTATCCGCCGCCGATGACCAGCAGCCGCCCCGGAATGTCCTTCAACTCCAGCGCCCCGGTCGAGTCCATCACGCGCGGGTCGCCGATATTGAACACCGGCGGCATCGCGGGCCGCGACCCGACCGCCACGATGCACTTATCAAACGTCAACTGGCTCTGCGTTCCATCGGGTGCTGTCAGTTGCAGCGTCGACGAGTTCAGGAACGTCCCGCGGGCCTGCACCAGCTTGACCCCCCGCGCCTCGCACAGCTGGCGAATGCCGCCAGTGAGTTTGGTAACGACCCCGTTCTTGAACGACCGCAGCTGGTCGAGGTCGATCTTCGGCTCGGCATAGGTCACACCCCAGTGGGTCGACTCGCGGGCCTCTTGAATCAGCTTGGCGACATGCAGCAAGGCCTTGGAAGGAATGCACCCGCGATTGAGGCACACCCCGCCCGGCTGGACATCTTGGTCGACCAGCACGACCTGCATCCCATGATCGGCGGCCTGAAACGCCGCCGGATACCCGCCAGGTCCGCCGCCGAGAACAACCAGTTGAGCATGAGAAGTGGCAGCAGCCATGAGGGGCATCCTGATGAGGGTCGATCGATACCAGTGAATGATAAGGGATGAGGGCGTCGACGCAAATCGGGCCTGCCCGTCGCCAGGATTCGAAGAGATTGCGGCGATCGGGTGACACGTTCCTCGAACGAGCCGGAAACGCCAGTGCCGGGAGAGAACGACGCTGGACGCAAGCTCCGGGCGCTGACGCTGCCGGCTCGTTTTCGACGTTTTCGGTAAACGATGGAACAGGTAGACGTAGCTGTCCGGCAAGCGGCGGTGTCGGGCAGATTGGTACTTTCCACTTGCCGATTCACGAGTCGAAAGAGAGTCGGCTGCCTGACAAACAGGAGTGTGCCGACTCGCAGGTCAGGCTCTGCCTGACGCATCGCAGACAGAGAGCAATCGCAGACCAAGACAACGATCAGGCACATGGCCTGATCTACCTTGCTGGATACAGAAGGCAATTGTCGAGACGGTTTGCGGGAGGGGGTGTGTTGGCACGCGGGCGAAGCAGAACTTCGAGGATATGCGGTTCTAAGCAGGAGCTTGGGGGCTAAGGTCCAAAGAGGATCACGGTTATTCTCGGCAGACTGACGCCTGCCGCTCGCTGGGGGAGTGAGCGCTTCGAAGAGAGCGCTTCGCTGCGCAAGGCCTTCGCGGCGGGGCTAAACGGCGGGGGGTTATCCGTGGGGAACCCGCTTGATCTGTCCACTCGTCCGGGCCTTCGCAAAGCCTCCGACCCGGCCATTCCGTCGAACACCCAGGGAAAGTCCACCGACGCATGCCCTCGCTGACGCGTCGGGTTCGTAAAATCAGCGCCATTCGGCAAACGCGTGTGATTGATCGGCTGGGATTCTCTGGCCGATGGCTGATAGCTGAAAGCTGACGGCTGTTCGCGGATAGCTCCCCACTTACCCGGCGTCGCGTTTGGAGTGCGGGTGGGCGCTTTCGTAGGTTTCTTTGAGGCGGCGGGTGCTGACGTGGGTATAGATTTGGGTGGTGGTCAGGCTTTTGTGGCCGAGGAGTTCCTGGACGCTGCGGAGGTCGGCGCCGCCGTCGAGCAGGTGGGTGGCGAAGGTGTGCCGCAGGGTGTGCGGGGAGACGTGTTGTTGCAGGTGGCAGGTCACGATGTGCCCCTCCAGCATGCGTCCGATGCTGCGGGTGGTGAGTCGCTTGCCGAACTTATTGAGGAAGATCGCGGCGACCTCTTGCGGCTGACCGGTGGGTGAGGGGACGCGGACCTGCATCCAGTCGTCGAGAGCCTTCGCCGCGAAGGTGCCGACGGGGGTGATGCGTTCCTTCTTGCCCTTACCGCGAATGCGCAGGATGTTGGCGTCGCGGTCCCAGTCTTCGACGTTGACGCCGACGAGTTCGGCGACTCGCAGCCCGGAGGAGTACATGACCTCGAGGATGGCTCGATCGCGGAGACCCGCTGTGGTATTCGCGGGTGGAGCTTCCAGCAGCTTGACGATGTCCTCGGTGGTGAGGAAGTTCGGGAGCTTGCGACCCACTCGGGGAGTGCGGAGTGCCTTGGCGGGGTTGTTCGGCGTCAGTCCCTCGCGCGTGGTGTAGCGGAAGAAGCTGCGGAGGCAGGCGAGTCGGCGGGCGATCGTGGTGCGTGCGTATTGGCACTCATGCAAGTAGGTGACGTAGCCGCGCAGGACGGGGATCGTGATTTGGTCGGGCGGCGGTTCGAGGCCGACGCGCTCGGTCATATATTCGCTGAAGCTATTGAAGTCGTCTTTGTAGGACTTCAGCGTATGCTCGGAGGAGTTTCGCTCGATGCGCAGGTAGCGGAGGAAACCTTGGACGGCAGAGTGCATGGGGGGCCTGAAGCTGTCAGCTGTCAGCCATCAGCTGTCAGCCAGAGTGTGTCGGGCTCGGGTTGGGCGAAGCGAGTGAGTGGCCAGGCGCTCGCTTAATGGTGCTTGGTTTAGACCAACAACCGAATGCGTGAGCGTTAAAACTCGGAGAACGTCTTCTTTGGCTCGCTTCCGCTGACGATTCGGGTGAGTAAAGCAAGTGCCATTGGGCGAGCGTCCTGTCGCCCACAAAGATCATCACCTCTGGCTGCTGGCTGCTGGCTGCTGGCTGACAGCTGA
>Ga0105047_10006569_pt1 | contig 19702 bp, 16 predicted proteins | sample MAT04_FD_78384 | JGI IMG/M metagenome (GOLD analysis project Ga0105047, IMG submission 78384) | Freshwater microbial communities from Lake Fryxell liftoff mats and glacier meltwater in Antarctica - MAT-04 (megahit assembly) | ecosystem: Environmental > Aquatic > Freshwater > Ice > Liftoff...
TCACGTTGCGCTGAGCTCGACGCCTCCCCGACCGGCGATGAGATCGGCGATGGCGTGGGCGGCGCGCTCGGCTGCTCGACCGTCGGTGCTGTGCGTCTCGCTCTCGGCCAGGTGTCGGGTGGCGGCGATCGCCGCAGCTCGGGCTTCGGGATCGTGCACGAGGCGGCGGAGGACCGCCACCAGCTCCGCCTCGCGGTGGACGACAGCCACATCGGGACCGAGGTCGAGTCTGAACGGCAACGGCAGGCTCGTCATGGCCACGACCGGCACGTCCAGGAGCAGCGCCTCGAGGCTCATGGTCGAGAAGGCGGTGAGCAGCACCGACGCCACTTGCAGGACGGCCTCCGGCGCCACGTCCTGCAAAATCACCACCTCAGGAACCACCTCCGCCAGCCGGGGGACCAAGGCGGACAGCTGGTGGTCGCGCGGGTGGCCCTTGACCACGAGCGCGACGTCGGCGGCACGACAGGCGGCGGCCACGGCCACGAGGTGCGCCACCACCACATCGTCCGGCAAGTTCACGGGCTGGGCCGCGTACAGCGCGAACGGGCCGTCGGGGAGGCCATCCGCTGGAGCCGCGAGGACGCCGTCGTGATAGCGGTCGTAGAGGGGAAACCCCGTGCGCACCACCCGCGACGGTGGGACACCGGCGGCGACCAGCTCGGCGGCGAAGCGGTCGCTCATGATCAGGATGCGGTCACAGCCGCCGTGCCCGTAGTCGCCCGACGACAGCACCGGGTTCATCCAACGCAACCGGACGGCCAGCGAGCGGTCGGCGCGGGGGGTGGGGCGCAGGCCGTCCTGCAAAAGCACCGTGCGCAGGCCGAGACGACGGGCGGCACGGAGAAGCGCCTTGCTGGATGGCCGGGTGTCGTGGCCGACGACGACGACCGAACAGCCCGAGGCTGCGAGCCACGATGCCACCGCACGTGTGCCGGCCACCGAACGGAACTTCCGCCGACCGGGCAGCACTCGGTCGACGCCGACACGTCGGAACGGCAGCGACGGTGCGTGGACCCCGAGATGCTCCCATGCCTGAGACGCCTGGTCGCGAGAGGCGCGCAGGTGGTCGGCAGATGCGGCCTTCCACCCAACCCCCCGAGCCTCCAGCGCCTGGCCGACCAGCGCCATCTGGCGTGCCTGGCTGCCCGTCTGAGGAACGAACAGGATGGCGTCAGCCACCATCGTCCGCCGAGGGCGCGCCCCCTCGGCGAGCGGAGCCCACCGGGACGGCGAGCGGAGCGTCGCCATCGTCGGCCGGCATCGGCTCCGGCCGAGGATCGTCGCCCTTGCCCAGGGTGCCCACGAGCACGAACACGAGCCACGTCATCTTCTCGTCCTCGAGCGAAGCGAACAGTGCCACCAGTCCCCACGTGCACAGCAGGAGGAGGCCTACGAGGCGCTCTTCCCGCTCGGCTCGGCGGAGGTGGCCGAGGTCGTAGACCACCACCGCCAGGAACAGGCCCAGCCCGACCACCCCTAGCTCCACGAGGAGGCTGACATAGGAGTTGTGGGCCACGATCAGTCGGCCGGCGTCGCGCTCGACCACCACGGCGTAGGTACCGGCGCCGAATCCCGCCACCGGTCGATCCCAGAAGGCCTCCCACCCGTACTCGAGCGCGTCGGCGCGCGAGTCGAGCGAGCCTCCGCCCGGTCCGGTGGTGTCGCCGGAGACCGTCTGCAGACGATCGAACGACGCCTGCGGCACGTAGGCGACCAGCAGCAGCCCACCCACGAAGAGCACCAGGATCGCCAGGACCCGCCCGCGCCCCGAGCCCCGCAGGGTCGAGAACAACAAGACGGCGGCGATGGGGAGGCTCGCCACGAAAGCCGATCGGGAGGCCGTGAGGAGCACGACCAGCGGCGACAGGATCAGCGAGGTCAGGTTGATGCCGCGCCAGAACCGCGTCGTCATGGGCAACCGGAGCAGGTACCACGCCATGACCATGCCCAACACCACCGTGGCGCCGGTGCGGTTGGGGTTGGCCAAGCCAGCGGCGAAGCGGCCGACGGCCAGGCTGGCGTTGGCGGCGTCGCCCCGGACGAAGTTGCGCAGGACGTCGGCCACGATGAGCAGCGTTCCGGCCACGAACGATTGAAAGGCCAGTCGCCGATCATCGAACGAGTGCAGGAGTGCTGCCAGCATCCCCACCACGAGCAGCAGCGACAGGTACGTCTTGATCCGCGCCACGGTCAGATCGGGCTCGACGCTCCAGAAGTACGACAGCACGACCCAGATGGTGAACAGCAGCGCGGGAGCGAGCAGCGCCACCGGGGGCCGGACCTTCAGGCCCTGAGACAACACCATGAGCGTGAGGACGACGCCGATCAGCGTGGTGGCATTGGTGACGGGCCCGACCACCGGGAGGACGATGAGCTGGTGGAGCGGGAAGCTCGCGCACAGCAGCACGACGGCGAGCTTGGCCAGCACGGGCGACGGTGGCGAGCCCGGGTCGACCGCCACGGGGAGCCGAGCCGCTGCCCGGGCGCGCTCGTCGGTCACGGCCACGAGTAGCCCAGCTCCCGGTTCAGCGCGCCGCAGCGCCGCTCGATGATGCCGAGGTCGGCATCGGTCAGCACCGCTCGCCACCGCTCGTCGAGGCGCACCGATCCCGTCTCTCCCAAGCGCATGTCGTTGCCCAGGATGTGGTGATCGACGTCGCGGAAGTCCGATGGCAGGGGCGCTTCGGGCAGGCCGAGGCCATCGCAGATCACGTCGAGCGTTCCCTGGGCGTCGGCACAGAGGTCCTCGTAGCGCACCGTGCGCCGACGTCCGTCGGGAAGTGCCGACAACACGCGCCGCGCTTCGGTGTTGGCGCGGAACCAACGCTTGGCGGCGTCGTCGGTCGAGATGCCCGGCACATGGCGGAGGATGCTGGCCACGTTGCCACGAGCGTCGCGAACCAGGTGCAGGCCGTGCACGTCCAGCCCTGGCGCGCCTTCGAGGTAGCGGGGTCGCATCGGATCCCGCGAGGAGTCGATGAACGTGTCGACCTCCTCGTGCTCGCACACAGCGCGAGCGAGAGCGATGTTGTAGTTGGTGATGGTGTCGCGGCGAGCGCGCGCCCTCGGCAGCCGCGCCACGACGGCATCGCGCAGATCGTTGGCCGTGTCGCTCCGCAGGGATCGGGTGGCGAGGACGTTGAGGACGCGCCGGCGCGACACCCGATACGCCGTCGGCCACGGCTTCGACGACGGGTGGAACGGGTAGCCGCGCCCGGCCATCGCGTCGGACACCTCCTGCCAGAACTCGCAGTCGGCGAGGAGCTTCCCGCACGAGCACCGGTAGGACTCGGGGTCGGACCCGGGAACGATGCCCGAGGCGGCGCCAACCGACACACAGCTCGGATGCGCGTTCAGCAGGAACCCGAGCAGGGTCGAACCCGTGAACGACTGGCCGGGCATCAAGACGTAGCGCAGACGTTTCACCGTTGCTCCTGTGCGGCGCGGACCAACGAGCGTAGACGGCGACCGGTCACCGTGACCATGCTGCCACCGCCTGGTCGGCCGCCTCCCGCTCCCACGCATCGAAGGCGCCCGGCTCGACCCGCGACGCGGTCCAAGCCTCGTCGACCAGCAGGCGTGCCAGGTCAGTCGGATCTCCGGCCAGGGCCTGGGCATAGGCCATCCCGGCCCGGGGTGCGTGGACGCCCGTGGTGGCCAACACCGGCACTCCGGCGGCCAGTGCCTCGGCCAGGACGTTCGACGATCCCTCCGACCGCGACGGGATGAGGACACCGTCCACCGTGCCGGCGACATCATCGAGCCAGGTCTTCGATGGCGGGCGCCACTCGATCGCCGCGTCGACGCCGAGCGACAGGGCCAGATCGCGATACCGCTGCAACGCGGCGCCGTGCTCGTCGTCACGCCCCACCACCACGAGCTCGAGATCGGCACCGGCACCGCGGGCCTCGGCCAGCGCCCGGACGGCGACGTCGATGCCCTTCACCTGCTCGAGTCGACCGACGACGACCAGCCGACGCGGACCTTCGCCCTGTCGCGTGGCCACCGCCCGGCGCGGGGGCGGGAAGTTCTGGGCGACGCGGACGTCGAACCGGCTGGAGACGGACCGCCATTCGCCGGCGGCTTCCTCGGAGTTGGCCACGATGCGGTCAGCCCGACGGGCGACGAGCACCTTGGCCCGGCGCCAGGTCGGTGGGTAGCTGGCGAGCGCGTTGCGTTCGGCCAGGTACAGCGAGGGGCGGCGATCGATCTCGTGCAGCACGCCCCCGAGGACCCAGGAGGCGCGGAGCCAACCGACCACGACGTCGGGCGCGAAGCTCCGCAGCCGGTGGCGGGTCGCCGCCACCTTGGCACGTCGCCCGGATACCGCCAACGCGTCGAAGCGGAGGTTCGGAAGCGTCGGCGGCGCCTCCGCCTCCACGGCGCCGAGGCCGGGGTGGTTGGCCAGCACGAACACCTCGTGTCCGGCACCGTCGGCGGCCAGGGCCGCCGCCGTGCGGACGAGTTGCCGCTCGGCGCCGCCAAGGGTGAGCTGGGAGATGAGCAGGGCGATGCGCACGATGTCAGGTGATCCCGGCGTGTCGCAGGGTGTCGGCGTAGAACTCGCTCTCGCCTCGCAACTCGTCGATGGGCCGCAGTGCCTCGACGTGGCCGTCGCGCAGCACCAGGACCCGATCGCACAGCTCGAGCGTGGACAGCCGGTGGGTGATGAGCACCAGCGAACGGGTGCCGGAGATCTCTCGCAGGGAGTCACGGAATCGCGACTCGCTTCGCAGGTCGAGGGCACTGGTGGGCTCGTCGAGCAGCAGCAGGTCAGGGTTGGCGGCAAGCGCCCGAGCGATGCAGATGCGCTGACGCTGCCCACCCGACACGTTCGAGGCCCGCGGCCCGGTGTGGGTGTTGTAGCCCTCGGCGAAGGCGAGGATCTCGTCGTGGATCTGGGCCATGCGCGCCGCATGCTCGATGGCCTCATCGTCGAGTCCCCGGTAGAAGTCGATGTTCTCGCGAATCGTCCCGACGATCAGTCGCGGCACCTGCGGGACCACCGCGACGTGGTCGGCCCAGCTCGCTTCGGAGTAGTCGGCGGCCTCGACCCCGTTGACCAGATAGGCGCCCGAGCCGGGGATCTGCAGACGCAGCAGGATCTGCATGAGCGTGGACTTGCCGCTGCCCGATGCACCGATCACGCCCAACGTCTCACCGCGAGACACCGTCATCGACACGTCGTGCAGCACGTCGCGACCGGGCACGTAGGCGAAGGTCACGTTCTGGAACTCGATGGTCTGGACGGGGGCGAGCACGGCCTCGCCCCGCACCCGCTCGTTCTGCGCGTACCGCTCGCCGAGCCCGTCGACGCGCTCGACGTTCGGCAGCATCTCCACAAGGTTGTGGTAGCTGCCCTGCGCCCCCTGCCCGTAGGTGACGGCCCGGACGAGTAGCACGACCACCGTCCCGATGGCCGCCAGACTGCCCTCCGACGTGGCCGCGAACGCTCCGAGGCCGGCCACGATGAGCAGGCCGGCGATGCCCTGGTAGAGGCCGGGAAGCGCACGAACGAGGAAGCGACCGTTGCGCCACGGGCGACCCACGTTGTCGACCAGAACATCCATGTCGGCGGAGACCGCCGGGCTGACGGAGAAGGTCTGGTACTCCTCCGCCAGGCCGACCGTCTCGGCCACGGCCGCGGCGTACTCGTAGTTGGCCGTGAGCCCCTTGCGCGCCTCGGCCTTGGCCACGCGGGACACCGGTCGCAACAAGAAGAACAAGATGAACACGGGCACGACGATCACGCCGGCCGTGCCCGGGTCGACGGCGATCGCCGTGACCAGCAAGGCGAGGAAGTTGAGACCCGACGTCATCGTCTGCGAGAAGAACTGGCTGGCCAAGCCGACCTTCAGGACCTGCGTGGTCATCGTCTCCTGGAGCTCGCCGACCCGTTCGCCCGACACCACGGGCCACGACGCTCCGAAGAACCCGTGGAGCATCTCCTTCCGCACGCGACCCATCACGCTGGTGGCGATCTGGGCCGAGTTCCAAGCTGCGCCGATGGTCACCACCATCTGGATGACCAGCACCACTGCGGAGGCCACGAGCAGCGAGCTGAGCGGGCGCACGACCTCGTAGCCAGCGAGCGACACCGTGACGTTCTCGGAATCGCCGCTCGTGAGACCGACGGCGACCTGCAGGATGAGCACGAGCGACAATGCTTCCGCCACACCGCTGGCCAGGCCGAGCCCGACGAGCGCCGCCAGCTGGAGCCTCGATTCGGCCAAGTAGTTCCCCAACAGGCGAAACGAGGCCCGCGACTGCTTGCCCTTGCCCACGGCCGCCGGGGCGGGCGCGGCGTCGGCCACCGGCGACGCGGCCGGCGCAGCCGATGACGTCGTCGTCGGTGGATCAGTCACTCGTCACCTCGGGTCCGCTCGCCTGCAACCGTTCGGCCAGGAGCCGCTCGGCGCGCTCGAACCCGACGAGGTCGTCGATGTCCACCGCGTCGCCCTCGGGCGTGTAGATGGGCATGATGCGGCGACCGCAGATCGAACCGCCCAGCAGCACCGAGGCGCGCACGACGTCGAGGACACCGTCGTGCACCCACGCCTCCGGCAGGTTCTGGCGGGGTTGGTTGAAGAGCTCGTCGTCCCAGGACCCCAGCAGCGGCTCGAGCAGACCGTCCTCCGTGCGCCACATCTTGTAGGGCGTCTTGTCCGGCCGTGACACCGAGCGCAGACTGTCCACATCCGGATGATCGCGCAGCGCCCGAACGGCGTCGTCGATCATCGAGGCCTGTCGCAACGGCGAGGTCGGACGAAGGTGGACGACGATGTCCACGTCACCGCCGCCGTCGAGCACGTCGAGCACGTGGAGGAACACAGGGAGATCGGTGGTGCCATCGGCTGCGAGCTCCGGCGGACGTCGGAAGGGGACCTCGGCGCCGGCATCACGGGCGATGGCAGCGATGTCGGCATCATCGGTGGACACGACCACGCGATCGACGGTCGACGCGTCGGCGGCGGCCCGGATGGACCACGCCAGCAAGGGGATGCCCCCGAACGGTCGGATGTTCTTCCCGGGCAGGCCCTTCGACCCGCCTCGCGCCGGCACGATGGCCAGGACCGTGCCCGCATCAGTACCCATAGCGGCCTCGCAGCGGTGCGGTGATGGCCCGAACGAGCCGCGCCTGGCGGGCCGTGATGGGTCGCTTCGTGCTCGACGACCCCGTCACGCGGGTGGGACCGTCGAGCCGCACGGCGTTGCCACCGATCATGTGGCCGAACGAGAGCGCCCCGCCCACCGCCACACGGTTGGCGCCCTCGGCGAGGTCGCGCCCGGCAGCCGTGGCGACGGCGGTCACGACGGCGGCGGGGTCGTCGCACAGGTCCTCGTAGCGCACGAGGACGACGGGGACGTCCGTGCGGCGGGCGACCACCTCGCACAACAGGTTCGTCACCAACCACCCGACCGACGACAGCACCAGGAAGGGGAGTTGGTGGCCACCGGTGGGGATCTGTCGACGATGGAAGCGGAACGTGCCGTTGCGGATGCGATGCAGGTCGGAGGCGGCGACATCCACGGGGTCGCGGCGGAGGTGGACCAGCACGACGTCCGCCACGAAGCGACCGAAGAACAGCGCCCGGGTCACCTCCTTCGACGAGTCCACGACGGTCTCGACTCCGCCGACGGTGCGGATGGCCCGCAACGGCGCGACCAGAAGGGTCCGACGGCGGAGCCAGCCCGGTGTCCGGTGCGTCTCGATCAGGGTGGCCGGGAACCGCGGCACCCGTGCCTGCGCCCGATTCACCTCGACGATCTCGGCCCAGGAGGCGCCGCTCTCCCGCTCGGCCTCGGCGCGCACGCGGGTCCAGAACGGGCAACCGCCGATCGTCTCGCCGCACGAGCAGGGCACCTCGTAGCGGCCCATGCCCGAGACCAGCTCGCCGACGCCTTGGACCGTCGGGTCCGCAGACAGGACGCTGTCGAGCAGGGTCGAACCGCTGTGACCGCGCCCCATGACATAGATCAGCACGAGACCGGTTCCACGACGTCGCGCCCGAGGCTGGTCAGCAGTCGCCGGGCTTGTCGGACCGGCGAGAAGCGCGACGCGTCGCGGACCGCCCCGAGGCGCAACAAGGCGAGGGCGTCGTCATCGAGCGACGCCAGCCGATCGGACAGGCCCTCGACGTCCCACCCGATGCCCGCCGCCTGCACCACGAGTCCGTTCTCGCCGTCGCGGACGATCTCGGGGAGGGCTCGGAACGCGGACACGATCGACGGCGTCCCGACGAGGAGCGACTCCGTCACGAGACCGGAGATGCCCTCGCCCGGATACGACGACAGCAGGATGCTGAAGTCCGCATCGCGGAGAGCCTCGAGCACCCCTCGGGGCGACTGGGGTCCGAGCAGGGACAAGCCTGGCGTGTCGGCAACGACGGACCGGACGTCGGCCTCGTGCCCATCCTCGGCGTTGCCGATCAGATCGATCGACACGGATCCCGCCGAACACGCGCACAGGCGAGCCAGGTCGTGCAGGCCCTTCTCGGCGTAGATCCGCCCGGCGTGGACGAGCCGGAGGGGGCGCCCGGCCCGAGGCACCACGGTGGTGCGGGCGGCGATGCCGTGCGTGCTGCGGGTCGCCCCGATGACCTCGACGTTGCCCAGCCCGGCGCGGGTGGATTCTCCTGCGGTGAGGTCGCTCTCGACGAACACGGCACGCGCCGCGCCGAGCCACCGGACCCGGCGATCGACCGGACGGCCGGCGTCATCGCAGAGGCTCTCGCCGAGGAGCCCGCCGAACGCCACCAGGCTCACCGGAGCTGCCCGCGCCAGCACCGGCACCAGCCAACCGAGCGTGCGGACCATCCCGGCGCTGATGAACCACACCACCGGCGTGCGGGCACGGATGTTCCGAAGCGCGCACACGAGGATCCGAAGCGCCACGAGCTCGCGGTAGCGCGCTCCGAAGCGCGCCGGCACCGAGCCCGGCGCAGTGTCGACGACGGCCCAGCGCACCCCGCAGGCGTCGAGGCCGCCCCGGAACTCCTCGAAGGTGCGGATGGCACCGCCGTTGCCCGGGGGCATCGGACCGATCACGACCACATCGGCTGGCGATCGGTCAGCCATCAACGCCCAGCGGCCACGGCGTCGACGCGCGCCGCCTCGAGGTGGCCGGCCAGGTCGACGGCCAACGCCTCGATCTCGTTGGACAGCCCATCGACCGGCCGGCGCGTCACCGATCGAGCGGAGAGTCGTCCGACGGCGTCGGGCGGCGCGGTCACGCCGAGGAACCCGAAGACCCGATCGAGCTGCGCGGCCGGCTCGCTCACGAGCTGCTCGTAGCTGACCAACAACACGCGCGGGTCGTCGACCAGGCCGAGATCGAACGGCAGCCGGTTGCGCATCCACCAGACCAGACCGGCGCCATCGGCCGGCGTGCGGACCTCGGTGGCCTGGACAGCGGCGAGCGTGGTGGGCGCGATCCGCTCGCCCCGCCACCCAAGCTCGACGTAGCGCCCTTGCTGGAGGTTGCGGACGAGCTCGAGCTGGTCGTCGCCCCACTTGGCCAACGCCGAACGAACCACGTCTCGGTGGTCACGGTAGATCCAGATGGCCTTCGACCCGTGGTGCTGATCGAGCAGCACGTCGGTGAGCTGGGCGTCGCAGATCGGCTTCATGGCGGACAACGGAGCCGGACCGGCGTGGATCACCTGCGCAACGCGGTTCGCGTCGCGCAGCCGGTAGTTTCGCAAGGCGAGGTTCGTGCCTTCGCCGTAGGTGATGATCTCCGGAGCAACGGCCAGGGTCTCGATCAGCATGGACGTGCCGGAGCGCTGGCAGCCCATGACGAACGCGGCCCGCTTGTCGCTCGGAGGCACGTGGCGCCAGCGTCGAGCCGCGGCAGCAAACACCGTGGCGCGCCTCGCACGCCGCGTCACGGCCGCTTCCACCCGCTCCGCGCTCCAACTCGTTGCCAACCCGCTCATCCCTTCCCAGCTCGACGGGGAACCCTACTCCCCACCCACACTCCATTCACGACCACCAGACGTCCGACGGACCCCGACGGTGCACGTCGCCCGGTGGGTCGGGGGTAGTGTCCGCGCTGTTCCAGGGTCGGATGTCGGCGCGTCGAGGCGGGGTGAGCAGTGCACGTCGTGTGTGTGGCCGGAGCCCGGCCGAACTTCATGAAGGTGGCGCCCGTCATCGACGCGCTGGTCGCCACCGGCGTCGAGGTGACGCTGGTACACACCGGTCAGCACTACGACCCGGCCATGAGCGACGTGTTCTTCGAGGAGCTGGGCATCCCGGCACCCGATGTCCATCTTGAGGTGGGCTCGGCCTCGCACGCCCAACAGACGGCGAGGGTCATGGCGTCGTTCGAATCCGTGATCACCGATCGGCGCCCCGACGCGCTGGTGGTGGTGGGCGACGTGAACTCGACGTTGGCCACGACGCTCGTGGCTGCCAAGCTGGGCGTTCCCGTGGCCCACGTCGAAGCCGGACTGCGCAGCCGCGACTGGTCGATGCCCGAAGAGCTCAACCGAGTGGTCACCGACCGATGCAGCAGCTGGCTCCTCGCCCCCAGCGAGGATGCCGTGATCAACCTTGCCATCGAGGGCTTCCGCCCCGAAGCGGTGCACCTCGTCGGCAACGTGATGGTGGACACCCTCCTGCGCAGCCTGCCGCGCGCCCAGGCCCGCGGCGTTCCCGAGCGACTCGGCCTCACGCCCGGCGGCTACGGCCTGGTCACCTTGCATCGACCGGCCAACGTCGACGATCCCGCCATGCTCCGCTCGATGCTCGCCGCCCTGCGTCGGATCGCCCGGACGCTGCCGCTCGTCTTCCCCGTGCACCCTCGCACGCGGCCGCTGCTGGCCGACCTCGGGGGGGTGCCCGACGGCATCACCCTCATCGCGCCCCTCGGCTACCTCGACTTCGTGAGCCTGGAGGCAGGCGCTGCGCTGGTGCTCAGCGATTCGGGTGGCGTCCAAGAGGAGACGACCGTCCTCGGCGTGCCCTGCCTGACGCTTCGGGACAACACCGAGCGCCCGATCACCGTGACCGAGGGCACGAACCGGGTGGTCGGCACCGACGCCGAGCAGATCGTCGCCGCCGCCGCCGCCGTGCTCGCCGATCCGCCGCCGGCGCGTCGACCCGCATTGTGGGATGGTCGAGCCGCCGTCCGGATCGCACGGGTGCTGGCGGAGGAGCCAGCCGTCGATCCGATCACACCGCTGCCGACCTGACGCCGACGGGTCAGTGGGTGTCGGGCTCTTCGTCGCCAGCATCCTCGCCACCATCGTCTCGCGCGCCGCCGCCACGGCCGAACCAACGCCCGTCTGGCTTCACCTCGCGCTCCTGAGGGCCATAGCCATACTGGTAGCCGTAGCCGACCGCCGAGCTGGCCAAGTTGAGCACGGTACCGAGCAGGGGTGCCTCGACCTGCTGCAACAGCTCCACGGCGCGGGCCACCTCACGACGCGACGTGTTGCCGGCGGCCGACACGAGCACGACGCCGTCGACGTGCTCGCTCAGCACCAACGGGTCGGACACGGGCAGCACCGGCGGCGAGTCGATCAGCAGCAGATCGCAGTGGTCGGCCAGTCGTTCTATGAGCGTCGCGGCCCGCTTGGTGGAGAGCAGCTCCGACGGCGCCGGTGGGATCGGCCCCGCCGCCAGCACCACGAGGCCCTTCTGCTGGGTCGGCCGGAGGGCATCCTCGAGCTTGACCTGGTCGAGCAGGATCGACGTGAAGCCGACCGAGTTGTCGAGACCGACGAACTGGTGGACGCGGGGCCGGCGCAGATCGCAGTCGACGAGGATCACCCGGAGACCGGCGCGGGCGAAGGCCACGGCCAGGTTGCAGATGGTCGTGGTCTTTCCGTCCTGAGCCCGTGGACTGGTCACCTGCAGGACGCGCAGCCGCCGCTCGATGCCCATGAACTGCACCGACGTGCGCAAGGCGCGGTACGCCTCGGCCGGCGGGCCGTTCGGATCCTCGAGCGAGGCCAGCACCGGCTCGGTCCGGTTGCGCCAGCCCGGGAGTCGGGGCACGAGGGCGAGGGTGGCCAGGCCGCCCGTGGCCGTCTCGAGATCGTCCTTGTTGCGGATCGAGTCGTCGAGGTGGTCGACCAGGAAGGCCAGGCCGAGCCCGACGAGCAGGCCGGCCAGGCCGCCGAGCATGGCGTTGCGCACGGGCGTCGGACGGAACGGGTTGTTGGCGGCTTTTCCCTCGGCGATGACGGTGGGACCGCCGCCCTCGGCCAGGTTGGCGCTGAGCGTGAGCTGATCGACCTGCTGCTGGAAGTTGTCGAGCTGGGTGGTGAGCGACGTCTCTTGGCGGCGCAACTGCGCCACCTGCGCAATGTCGCCGGCGGCGTCGGCAGCAGCCAACTGCGTGGTCACGGCGGTGAGGTCGGCGTTGAGGTCACCCATCTTGTCCTGCACGGCCTTGGCGGTGGCCGAGAAGTCGTTGACCGCGTTCTCCCGGCGGACATCGAGGTAGGACCGGGCCAGGACGTTGGCCTCTTCGGCGGCGCGATCGGGGTCGGCATCGACCGCCCGCACGATGAGGACCGTGCCCGATCCACCGACGGTGGCCCGCACGTTGGCGGGACGACCGAGTCGCTGCTCGGCTTCCTCGCGGACGCGCTGGCTGGTCAGCAGCTGCAGCTCGACCTCTGTGGCCAGGTCGGTCTTGAGCGCTTGGCCCGTGTTCGGGTCGAACAGCGCGGACGAGGACTGCTGGGCCACGAGGATGCGACTGGTCGACGCGTAGAGCGGCGTCTGCACCGCCGACAACAGCAGCGCTCCGACGATTCCGACCACGGTGGCCGACGCCACGATCCACCAACGACGGCGCAACACCGCCAGGTAGTCGCGCAAGCCGTTTTCCGACAACGAACTCATGGTGCTGCTCACTTCGCCTCACGCCTGGACAGAGCGTACGACCTTACCACTGCGGTCCGCGCCGGGAAGTGAACGGTCGCGCGCATCCGACGACGAGCACCGCGGCAGACGCCACCGCCTACGCTGCGCCCGTGCTCGCCTGGATGGACCTCGAGATGACGGGGCTCGACCCCACCACCGATCGAATCGTGGAGATCGCCACGCTGATCACCGACGACGACCTCAACATCGTGGCCGAAGGGCCGGACCTGGTGGTCCACCAACCACCCGAAGCCCTCGCCTCGATGGCCGACGTCGTGGTGGCCATGCACACCAGGAGCGGCCTGCTGGCGGAGATCGAATCCTCCACCATCTCGCTCGACGAGGCCGGAGCGGCCACGCTCGCGTTCCTCCAGGAGCACATCCCGACGGCCCGGACGGTCCCGTTGTGCGGCAACTCGATCGGTACCGACCGACGGTTCCTGCTCGCCTACCTGCCCGACATCGAGGAGTTCCTCCACTACCGATCCGTCGACGTGTCGAGCATCAAGGAGGTGCTCAAGCGGTGGAACCCGAGCCTGCTCGGCGCCGCCCCGAAGAAGGCCGAAGGGCACCGAGCCCTCGACGACATCCGCGAGAGCGTCGCTGAACTGCGCTACTACCGCGACCACGCCTTCGTGCTCCCGGCGCCGACGCCGGGCTAGGAGCGCCGATGTGCGGCATCGCGGCCTACGCCCGCCTCGGGGGCGGCCTGTCACCGGCCTTGCTCGAGGCGCGCGTGTCCCGCATGACCGACACCATCGTCCACCGGGGTCCCGATGACCACGGCACCTTCGTCGACCCCGAGCTGGGCGTGGCCCTCGGTCATCGGCGGCTGTCCATCATCGACCTGAGCGCCGCCGGACACCAGCCGATGGCGACGCCGGACGGCAGGCTGATCCTGTCCTACAACGGCGAGCTCTACAACCACGGCGCGCTGCGAACGCAGCTCAGCTCGGCCGGGATCAACTTCACCGGCCGATCCGACACCGAGGTGCTGTTGCACGCGCTGGCCACCTGGGGCCTGCAGGGCGCGCTCCGGCGAGCCGACGGGATGTTCGCCTTTGCCGCACTCGATCGCCTCGGCCGTCAGCTGTGGCTGGCGCGGGACGCGTTCGGCGAGAAGCCGCTCTATGTGGGGCGCTGGGCCGACGACGTCGGTATCGCGTCCGAGGTGCAAGCGCTGCGAGCGGTGGCGGGTGCGGCACTGCGGGTCGACCGCGACGCCCTCGCCACCTTCATCCGCTACGGCTGCATGAACGACGGCGGGAGCATCTATGCCGGTGTCACCCAGCTCCCGGCGGGTGGCTGGATGAAGATCGACCTCGCCACCGGCACGACCACATCGGGCCGCTGGTTCGACGCCGCCGCCGAGATGGCATCCGCCGTCGCCGACCCGTTCCCGGACGACCCCGTCCTCATCGCCGACGAGGTCGCCGTCGCCGTGCGCTCGGCCGTGCGATCGCGGCTCGACGCGGACGTCCCACTCGGCGCCTTCCTCTCCGGAGGCATCGACTCGTCCCTCGTGGTGGCCATGCTGGCCGAAGAGGTCCGTCACCCGGTCCAGACCTTCACCATCGGCTTCGACGACGGCCCGTACGACGAGTCGGCCGCCGCTGCCGCGGTGGCCCGCCACCTGGGCACCGACCACCACGAGCTCATCGTCCGACCGGATGACGCTCTCCGGGCGCTGCCGCTGCTCGCCGAGCGCTACGGCGAGCCCTTCGCCGATGCTTCGGCCATCCCGACCGGCATGGTGGCGCAGCTCGCCCGAGAGCACGTCACCGTCGCGCTGTCGGGCGACGGTGGGGACGAGCTGTTCGGCGGCTATGACCGCTACCGACGAACGCTGCGGCTGTGGCCAAAGCTCGCTCGCGTGCCCGCACCCCTGCGCCGGTTCGGCGGCAGCGCCATCGACGCCGTTCCCGATCGGATCGTCCACGGACTCACCCGCGGTGCCCGCGGCACCTTCGGCCCTCGCGCCGCCGCGCTCACCGCCGAGCGCGTCGACCGCCTGGCCGGGAGCTTGCGGGCCCGATCCGTCGACGAGCTCTACCGGAGCATCCGTTCAGATGCACTCGACCCGTCGCGCATCGTCATCGGGGGTCACGACCGACCCACGCCCTACGACGACATGGCCCGCCACGGCAGCCTCGACGCGCTCGAGCGCATGATGCTCGCCGACACCCTGGCCTACCTTCCGGCCGACATCCTGACGAAGGTCGATCGTGCCGGCATGGCCGTCAGCCTCGAGACGAGGGTGCCCCTGCTGGATCCGGCGCTGGCGCGCGTGGCCTGGCGGATCCCACCTCATCGGCGGGCCACGGCGGATCACGGGAAGCTCGTGCTCCGAGGGCTGCTGCGACGGCACCTGCCGGACGAGCTCGTCGATCGCCCGAAGCAGGGGTTCGCCGTCCCGGTGCTGTCGTGGGTCCGCGGCCCGCTCCGCCCGTGGGCCGAAGACCTGCTCGCCCCCGATCGACTCCGCGCCGAGGGGTTCTTCGACGTCGACCTGGTGCGTGGGCTGTGGTCGTCGCACCTCGGGCGCCAGGATTCGTCCGGCTACTGGCTGTGGAACGTGCTGAGCTTCCAGGCATGGCTGCGCGCCTTCCCGACCACCGGATGATCCACATGGCCGACGACGAGGTGGGTCCGTGACCACGATCCGAACGCTGGTGGTGTGCCACTACTTCCCGCCCGAGGTCGGCGCGCCGCAGGCTCGCATCTCGGAGTCGGCTCGGGCCTGGGCGGGCTGTGGCGAAGACGTCACCGTGGTCACGGGCCTGCCCAACTATCCCAGCGGCATCGTCCCCGACGAGTACCGCCGCCGTCGTCGGCGGCGAGAGCGCGTCGACGGCTACCGAGTCGTGCGGCGGTGGATGTACACGACTCGCAACGAGGGGTTCCTGAAGCGGACGCTGAGCCACGTCTCGTTCGCCGTCTCGGCTGCGGCCACGCCCAAGCGCCAAACCGGGCCGGCCGACATCGTGATGGTGTCATCGCCACCCTTCTTCGCCATCCCCGGCGCGTGGCTGCTGGCCCGGCGCCACCGGGCGGCCTTCGTCGTCGAGGTGCGCGATCTGTGGCCCGACATCCTGCGCGACCTCGGCGTGCTGACCGACGAACGGATCCTGCGCGCCCTCGAGGCCATCGAGCTCTGGTGCTACCGCCAGGCCGATGCGGTCGTGACCGTCACCGAGGGCTTCCGGGCCGACGTCATCGCTCGGGGCATCCCGGCGGAAAAGGTCCATGCCATCCCGAACGGCGTCGACCTCGAGCGGTTCGGGTCGCCGCCGCCACCCGACCCCGACCTCCGTCGCCGCCTCGGCGCCGGCGACGACGACGTCCTCGTGCTCTACCTCGGTACGCTGGGGATGTCACAGGCGCTGTCCACGCTGGTCGATGCCGGCGCGCAGCTTTCCACCGACCAAGGGACCCACCGCGTGCACGTGGCCATCGTGGGCGACGGAGCCGAGCGTGAGCTCCTGGCCGAGCGGATCGCCGGTCTGGGCGGCGACGCCGTGAGCCTGCACCCCAGCGTCGGGCGAGAAGACGTCCCGGCAGTGATGGCCGCCGCCGACGTGTGCGTGGTACCGCTGCGAGACGTGCCGCTGTTCGCCAAGACCATCCCCTCGAAGTTGTTCGAGCTCTTCGCAGCCGAACGGTGCGTGGTGGGCTGCCTGCGGGGCGAGGCCGCGGCCATCGTGGACGCCGCCGGAGGTGTGTGCGTCACCCCTGAGGATCCCGCCGCGCTGGCCGGGGTGCTGCGGGACCTGGCCGACGACCCGACCCGTCGACGCCAGATGGGTGTCCAGGCCCGTCGCTACGTGGCCGGCGCCTACGACCGCGCCGTGCTCGCCGAGCGCTACCGCAACCTGCTCCACGCGTCGGTGGACCGACGGACGGGCGGCTCGTCATGACCCGCGTCGCCGTCGCCGGGTCCTCAGGCTTCGTCGGATCGGCGGTGGTACGTGCCTTGCGCGACCTCGGCCACGAACCCGTGCCGCTCCCGTCGTTGCGGCTCGACCATCGCACCCTTCCGCCGATCCGGCCGCCAGGCACCGGTACGGAGGCGGCCGCAGCCAGGTGGCGGGAGCTCGAGCCCATGACGTGGGAGGCGCTGGTGGCAGTCCTCGGGTCGACGGATGCGGCGGTGAACGCGGCCGGTGCCGCCGAGCCCGGCTCCGCCGATCTGCCGAACCTGCTGGCAGCCAACGCCATCCTGCCCGCGCTCCTGCTCGCCGCCGCCGCCGAGGCCCGCACCCGCCGACTCGTCCACGTCAGCAGCGCCGCCGTGCAAGGCCGCCGCGATCCGCTCGACGAGACGGAGGAGACCGAGCCCTTCAGCGCCTACTCCCGATCCAAGTCCGCCGGCGAGCGCGCCGTGCTGCATCCGACGTCGCCCGCGTCGCGGGCCGTGCAGACCGTCGTCTACCGACCCACATCGGTGCAGGGCCCGGGCCGAGCCATGACCGCGCAGCTCGTGCGACTCGCCTCGCTACCGGTGGCCCCGACCATGGGCCGGGGTGGCGCACCGCTACCGCTCGCCCATGTCGACAACGTGGGGTTCGTCGCCGCCAGCTTGGCTGTGCACCCGACCGCGCCGCCACCGATCGTCCTTCACCCGAACGAAGGCGTGACCACCGCCGACGTCTACGCCCTGCTGGGTGGCCGGACCCGCACCGTGCCCCTCCCCCGACCTGTCGTCCGCGCCGCCATCGGCGCTGCTCGCGCCGGGGGCCGGCGCTCTTCGAGCCTCGACGCCATCGTGCGCCGCCTCGAGCTCCTCCTCGTCGGACAAGGGTGCGACGCTCGCGCCCTGACCGACCTCGGGATCGCGCTCCCCCTGGACCCCGACGCCTTCGGCCAGCTGGCCGGGGCGACGCCGACGCCCTGACCGCCGGATGCCGGGCGCGCCACGGGGGCGCCCCGAAGGACGCCCCCGTTGGCGGATGGCTCGGAATCAGATGCTGCCGGAGAGCACCGAGTACTGCAGATGGTTGTCGCGCCCCGAGGTCTCCTCGTTCACGTGGACGTGCTTGACCTGCTGGTAGGCCCGGAAGCCCTGGGTGCCGAGCTCACGACCGATGCCCGACTGCTTGTAGCCACCGAAGGGACGCTCCGGCGAGATCATGTGGTAGTCGTTGATCCACACGGTGCCGGTGCGCATGCCGGCGGCCACGGCCTCGGCACGGTCGAGGTTCGACGATTGCACGCCGCCGCCCAGGCCGTAGATCGAGTCGTTGGCGATGGCCACGGCCTCGGCGTCATCGGAGAACGGGATGACGCACAGCACCGGGCCGAAGATCTCCTCTTGGGCGATCTTGGCCGAGTTCGGCACGTTGGAGAAGATCGTCGGGCGGTAGAAGTTGTCGGCCAGCAGGCCATCGGCCAGGCCCTCCGGCTTCGAGCCACCGATGAGCGGCTCGCCCACCTCGTCGCGACCGAGGGCCACGTAGCGGGCGACGGTCTCGGCCTGCGAGCGATCGACCAGCGGGCCGAGGTCGGTGCCGAAGTCCATCTGGTCGCCGATGACGAGCTTGCCGGCCTTGTCCACCAGCATCGACACGAACTCGTCGTAGATGCTGGCCTGGACGAGGGCGCGGGTGCCGGACTCGCACACCTGGCCGTTGTGGAGGAAGGTGCCCCACAGCACGGCGGCTGCCGCCTGGTCGAGGTCGGCGTCGTCGAGCACGATGTTGGCGCTCTTGCCACCCAGCTCGAGGGTCACGGGCTTCACCGATCCGGAGGCGAGCTGCATGATGCGGCGACCGACCTCGGTGGAGCCGGTGAACGCCGTCTTGTCGACCATGGCGTTGACGGCGAGCTCCTCGCCGACGGTGCCGCCAGGACCGGAGATCACGTTGAGCACGCCGGGCGGGAGCAGATCGGCCTCGGCGATGAGCTCAGCCAGACGAAGGATCGAGAGCGACGTGTACGAGGCCGGCTTCAGCACCGACGTGTTGCCGGCAGCCAGGGCCGGGGCGATCTTCCACGACGCCATGATGAAGGGGAAGTTCCACGGGATGATGCCGGTGCAGACGCCGAGCGGCTCGTAACGCACGTAGTTGCGCGACGCCGGGAACGGGCCGCCGCTGAGGTCGACCTTCTCGGGCTGCGTGGCGGCCATCTGGGCGAACCAGCGGAAGGCGCCGGAGCCGCCGGGGATGTCGGCCAACATGGCCTTGCGGATGGTGCCGCCACCGTCGCGGGCCTCGATCTGGGAGAGCTCGTCGGCGTTGGCATCGATCAGGTCGGCGATGGCCGTGAGCTTGGCGGAACGCTCCTCGGCCGTGGTCGTGCTCCACGTCCCGTTGTCGAACGCGTTGCGAGCGGCCTGGATGGCGGCGACGGCGTCCTCACGGGTGGCCTTCGGCACGTCGGCGATCAGCTCGCCCGTCGCCGGGTTGTAGGTCGGGAAGGTGTCGCCGTCGCTCGACGCGCGCAGCTCCCCGTTGATGAGCAACTTGTAGTCGGCCATACCGATCCCCCTGGTTGGTGGTGGGGGCGACCTTCAGCGTCTCAGCCCCCCGAGGCCACCCAAGGTAGCCGCAGGTCACCGGGCTCGAAACCGGCAGATTCGGCCTGTTGCCGCGCCTTTCCGCCAACGGGTGTCAGACGACGATGTAGGACGGCGCGTGGTTCAGCGGCAGCTTGCGCACGGTCCACCCGCGCTCGCGGCACGCCTCGTCGATCGCCCGCGTCGCGCCTTCGACGGCGCAGTAGTCGTCGACCACGATGAGCCCACCGGGAACGACGCGGTCGGCGAGCAGGTCGAGCACCACCACCGTGGGCTCGTAGACGTCGAGGTCGAGGTGCA
>Ga0105047_10006571_pt1 | contig 19701 bp, 13 predicted proteins | sample MAT04_FD_78384 | JGI IMG/M metagenome (GOLD analysis project Ga0105047, IMG submission 78384) | Freshwater microbial communities from Lake Fryxell liftoff mats and glacier meltwater in Antarctica - MAT-04 (megahit assembly) | ecosystem: Environmental > Aquatic > Freshwater > Ice > Liftoff...
CGATGAATACGTGCGCCCGGTGCCGCCGCATCGCAAGTGGTCAAGATATTGCTGATAGGGGCGCGGGAAGCTGGAGGAGTTCGCCTCATTGACAGAGTAGTAGGGCCCACTCTCCGGCATGGTCATGTTGCTGTGCGTTAGCACGTACGCGCCAAAAGACGGGTCGAGCGTGAATCCATGCACGCCGGCGCCGGTGCTGTAAACGAGCATCGTCGAGGCGCCGTACAGAACATAACCGGCCGCCAACTGACGCAGGCCTGGTTGTAGGACGTCGGTCGTCGGATCGGTGGCGCCGGAGTTGGGATCGCGGCGCAGAATCGAAAAAATCGTGCCGACTCCGGTGTTGACGTCGATGTTGCTCGATCCATCGAGTGGGTCGAAGATCACCACGTATTTGCCAAAGTGAGGATCGCTCAGTACGACGACAGGCTCTTCGTTCTCTTCCGAAGCCAGCACGCCCACATTGCCGCGATTGCCGAGACACGAGATCAACGCGTTGTTGGCCAGCAGGTCGAGCTTTTGCACGGCCTCGCCTTGCACGTTGGTGGACCCTTCAGCGCCTAGCACATCGACCAGGCCGGCCCGGCGAATCTGCGCCGCGACAATTTTGGTGGCCAGCGCGATCCCAGAGAGAAGCCAGCTGAAATCGCCGCTGGCGTTAGGAAAGCTGCGGCGCTGTTCTTGTTGGATGTGCTGTTCGGCGGTGACGAAAACGTCGGGCTGCATCATGGCGCGTGGTGCTCTGACTACGATGGTTTTGGGTGACAAGAAATCGCTCCGCCTGAGCGGGTGTCATCTTGCGCGGCGACCGACGTTTCGTCCAGGTCTAACATCCTGGAATTGGCCTCAATTCCGTTTCTGGTCATTTATTGATGCTGAGGCGACGGATGGGCTGGGGGCTCGGGTCAATGGCCCGCGTTTCCTGAGCGTCCGATGGTCGCATCTCGTTCAATTATCACCCTGGACTCAATAGGTGGTTAACTTTCCAGTGTTTTTGCGGAATCTACATAGAGCCGAACGAAGTCATCCGCTGGGGGAATCGCCATGAAGATCGTTATCCCGGGAGGAACAGGGCAAGTGGGCGTTGTCCTTTCGCGCGCATTTTATCGTGCTGGGCATGAGGTTACCGTGCTCAGCCGCCAGGCTCCCGTTCCTTCCAACCGTGCGCCTTGGTCGGTCGTGGCGTGGGACGGCAAAACGCTTGAATATTGGGCGAAGGAGTTTGAAGGAGCAGACGCCGTGATCAATCTCGCGGGGCGAAGCGTCAACTGCCGCTATGGCGCCGCCAATCGGCGGGCGATTATGGATTCTCGCGTTGATTCCACTCGCGTCATTGGCCGCGCAATCGCCGCTTGCAGCGCTCCACCGCGCGTTTGGTTGCAGGCCAGCACGGCTACGATCTACGCGCATCGTTTTGACGCGCCCAATGATGAAGCCACCGGCATTCTTGGTGGGAACGAACCGGGCGCGCCGAATACCTGGAACTTCAGCATCGACGTCGCCAAGGCGTGGGAACAAGCCGCGGAAGAAGTCTATTTGCCAGTTACGCGCCTCGTGAAACTACGCTCGGCGATGATCATGAGCCCGGACGCTGGCGGAATCTTCGACACGCTTTTGCGACTGGTCCGGTTCGGCCTGGGAGGAACCGCGGCCGATGGCCAGCAGTATATTTCCTGGCTGCACGAGGAAGATTTCATCAGCGCGATCTATTGGCTGATCGAGCAGGAGCACCTCTCAGGGCCTGTGAATCTTGCGGCGCCCTATCCGCTCCCTAACTCGCAGTTCATGCAGACGCTGAGGGCCGCCTGGGGACAGCCGATCGGCCTGCCGGCGACGCGCTGGATGCTGGAGATCGGCGCGGCGATTCTCCGCTCGGAAACGGAATTAATCCTTAAGAGCCGGCGCGTGACGCCCGGTCGATTGCTGGCCGACGGTTTTGAATTCCGATTTCCGCATTGGTCCATGGCTGCAAAGGACCTTTGCCACCGCTGGCGCGCAGGCGAAAATGCCAGTCTTGCCGAACGAGTCGGTCCTGATCATTGCGTTGAAACCCAGACGTCGCGCGGTAGCCGGTAGAGAACGTGCCGCCGCAGCGGATCACCTTCCGGAAGAACGGGATGGTCGAAATCCTCACTTGCGTTTCGCTGCATGCCAATTCGTTCCATGACGGCGCGCGATCGAACGTTCATCGGCACGGTATACGAGACGATCTCCGGCAGCTCTAGTTCAATGAAGCCATGGCGGAGTGCCGCGCGGGCGGCCTCGCTTGCGTAGCCCAAACCCCAATGCTCGCGCGCCAGCCGCCAGCCGATTTCCACGCATGGCGTGAATGGGGTTTGAAACGAAGGAACCAACAGCCCGACGAATCCAATAAACGGTTCGCCACCAGCGACGGTGACCGCCCACAGGCCAAACCCTCGCTGAGCAAAGTGCGCGCGAATGCGCGCCGCCATGGCGTCGCTTTCCTCTTGGCTGAGCTGTTTGGGCAGGAACTCCGTTACCTGCGCGTCGGCGTTGAGCGCAGCAAACGCCGGCAGATCGACGTCGGTCCACTCGCGGAGTACCAATCGCGGGGTTTTGATTTCTGTGGACATGCGCTTGCGCAGAGTTTGGATAAATGAAGTAGATGAAAACGAGAAGCGGAGGCTACTATCGAAAGGGACAGACTATCTATCCGCGCAGATACTTGCCGGGACCGTGCTGCTGGCTGCCGCCGGGCGGAATAGTGTGCCAGCCACTTTCGGGGCGCAACCAGCGAGCGAGATAGAGAATCTGCCCGGCGTGGTAGGCAGTGTGCGTGGCGCTGCGGATCAATGCTTGCAACACGGTGTGCGGCTCGCCACGAATGGTTATCTGTCGAGTAAGGTCTTCGTCGCCCAGGCTGGCCAACGTGTCCGTGACAATTTGCCAGGCGTTTTCCCAAGCCGCCATCAGGTGTGGCCGGCTGTCCGCTGGCGTAATCAAAAACTCCTGGTCCCGCTCGCGGTTGGGCTTATCGCCGTCGGTCGTCAAAAAGTCGCTCCAGCGTGAAGCCAGGTTACCGGACATGTGTTTCACGATCAGGGCGATCGAGTTCACGGCCTCGCCTGGCTTGCGAAAGAACTCGTCATCGCTGACGTCGGCTAACGCCTGTTCCGTCAGTCGACGACTCCGCTGGAAATCGTGCTGAAACGCCGCAACCATACTTATCTGCCGGCTGTCTGTCATGATGTCCACCATTCTAGCGGGGCGCTCGTTTTGCGTCAGCGGACGTGGCGCATTGGCCCGATTGAAGACGCGGAAACGCTTGCAGCCTGCCGATGATCGCATTACAATAACAGGTGACGGGATTTGCGGCCGCTTGCAGCCAGTAACTGCTAAAGAGCCATCGCCAAGCTGAGTGAATTTGCGCCATACAAAGCGCCTGTTTCTTAACTTTGCGATTCAGCTTGATCAGTGAAAACCGCGACCGCCCACAAGCGGTTTCGCGGTTTTTTTATTGGTCGACGAAATCCCAGCCGCACGCGTCGCTTGGCGCTGCGCACTTGTTTCGTATCCGGGAGATCGTCTGATGACTGACAAGCAGCAACCTGTGCCTGAGGACGCGCGTCCGGGGCTATCGACCATTGCCGTGCACGCTGGCGAAGAGCGGCAAAAGCATGGTAATTCGATTACGGATCCCATTTTTTGCGCGTCGACGTACACTTTTGCGGACACGCAGTCCGTGATTGACTTCATTGAGCAAAAGCAGCAGCGCGAAGAATACGGCCGCTACGGCAACCCCGGCGAGAAAGTCGTCGAGGCCAAGCTAGCGGCGATCGAAGGGGGCGAGTCCGCGCTGCTGTTCACTACCGGCATGTCCGCCATCGTCGGCCTGCTGATGACCAAGCTGAATGCCGGCGACGAAGTGGTCTTTTTCGACGAGTGTTATCACCGCAGCCGCGAGTTCTGCACCAAGCACCTCTCGCGATTTGGCGTGGTGACTCGCCAGGTCAAAGCCTGCGACTACGACGCCATGGAAGCGGCAATCACTCCGAAGACGAAATTCCTGATCAGCGAATCGCCGACAAACCCGCATCTGAGCGTGGTTGACCTCGATCGGTTTGTCGCCATCGGCCGCAAGCATAAGGTCGAGACACTGATCGACGCTACGCTAGGGACCCCCTACAATATTCGCCCTCTCGCCGCCGGCGTGGACTACGTGCTCCATTCGGCCACCAAGTATCTGGCAGGGCACAACGATCTGCTGGCCGGCGTGATTATTTCAACAGCCGAGAAGCTGGAGCCGGTTCGCAAGCTGCGCGGTATTATGGGCGCCATCAATTCGCCCCATAACATGTATTTGCTGGAACGTGGCCTAAAGACGTTCGAATTGCGGATGGAGCGTCACAATCGCAATGGGCTGGCGGTGGCCGAATATCTAGCTGCGCATCCCAAGGTCGAACGCGTCTATTACCCTGGACTCCCCAGTCATAGCTATTACGAAGTCGCGCGTCGCACCATGCGCGGTTACGGCGGGCTGGTTACGTTTATGGTCAAGGACGCCGATTGGCGCGCCACGGCGCGAGTGGTCGACTCGGCGAAATTGCCCCGTATCGGTCCCAGCCTGGGTGGCGTGGAGTCATTAATCGAGCAGCCGCTGGTGATGAGCTACTACGAAGTCCCGCCTGAGGACCGCCGCCGCTACGGCATTTCGGACAACATGATCCGCTTGTCGTGCGGGATTGAAAACACAGAAGACTTGCTGGCAGATCTCGCCCAGGCGCTTGAGCAAGCGTAAGGCCGATTGCGCCGCCTAGCGCACCACGTTCTTGCTTGTGGGCGGCTGCAATCGTCCCAAATGCAACAGCGGTGGGCATTGCTGCACGCGGGCGGTGGCCAATTGGCGCGCGGCTTCCCATTCCTCGGGCGTGGTTTGGGGCGAACCTTGCAGGAGTCGTTCGTCGACAATCGCCGCCAGACGGACGACGGCGAGATCGCAGTATCGCAGCTTGACTTTGCCGTCCCCCGGCATGCTGCGTTCGTCATTCAGCAACGCCGCCATGAAGGGGACGCGGTTCATTGTGTAGCGCGATGCGACGCCGGAAACAATCGCGCGATATTTAGGCGATGGTTCCGGCGTGGCGATCTCGGCCTGAATAAGCGTCAGCAATCGCTGTTGCTGTTCTTCAGTTCCAAAGTCGGCCACCAGCGATGCGGCCGCAGCAATATCTGTCTCGCTCGAATCTGGTTGCTCCAGGCACGCGGCGCCGGCATTCGCTGCCACCGAGTCTACCGCGTCGTTCGGATCGTCCAGTACTCGCACTGCCAGCGGCAAGGCGAAAACGCCTCCCGATTCCAGTTGCTCTGCCAGGCGGGCATTGATTTGGACTTCGTTCCGCCGACGCCGCAGCGCGACCACCAACGTTTGATAGTCAGTCAGCGCAACGCCTTCGCACAGGTTGGACCAGGCGGCATGAAGTTGCGGCCACTGGTGCGCTGCAGGAAGCGGGCGCGGCACGTAGGTCCGCAGGTTCATTTCCTGGAGAGGAACCGGCTGGCCAAAATGGAACGAATACATCTCCGTTAGCACGCGCTCGATCGGCCAGCGATCGTACTCCAAGCGAAACAGCGCGGACATCGTGCCTGTGCGATGCCGACCGCTGACGCAGTGAACAACGACCGGTAAGTTCTCCGGGTCGTCCATCAGGTGGAAGAATTCTTCGAAGTGCCAGGGCGTTGCCCAGGGCCAGTAAGCTTCGGGCCCCATCGGCCATTGCAAACTCTTGGCGCCCAACGTGGTGGCGTATTCAGATTCTAACGGGCCTGTGTCGCTGCGGAGCGCCAGTATCCCGCAGCGAAGTCGCTCGTCCTCTGTCCGCAAATTCAGAATTGTCTTCACGCCACGCTGTCGGACCATGTAGTCCACGCCCAACTGACTGGGTTGCGCCACGCGGTAAAGAACGCCTTCGCGAATCACCTGAAAACGCCGCACGTGCTGGCGCCAGGCAAAGTGGTAGGCCGGCCAGGAGAGCGCCGCCAACACCAACAGCGCTACCACCACGCTCCGCCGAGAGCTTAGAGCAGCGATTCGAACTTTGGTGCTTGCAGTCTGTTGCATGGAAATGTTACCGAACGGGTCGGTTTACCGCAGAATCGACTTTTGAGCCAGCCTGGGACTATATCCGACGACAGCGCATCGCAATCGCCAGGCCGGCACGGGGACTGCGCGGCGGAGGACGGTATCAGAGTGCGTATTCAGCGTCAACGCCGCTTGCGCCGACTGCTGCTAGCAACTCTGCTGAATCTCTCGAAAGGAAGCTAGCTGGTCCGAACGCTTGTCTTGCTTTAGATCCGCAGGCAGTGGTACACTCCGCGGCCCGAAGTCAGGGCAGAGCCCAGCCGTTTTCGCGCGATCGCATTCAGCGGTCCGCGAGAGTGGCCGGGCGCCGAACGTCGGAACGCGACAGGGAGGTCGCCTTGTTATCCAAATGGCCAATTCGTGGCAAGCTGCTGATTGGGCTGGCGCTATTGCTGGTCATCGTCTGCACCCTCTCCTGGGGCGGATTGCAGGGGCTCTACGCCTACCGCGCGCTGGTCGTCAATCTTCACACTCGCGTTGACAGCGAATTGCCGCTGGCCAACGACTTCAGTCAGCGGCTGAGCGATTTGCGCGAAGCCTTCGGCAACACGCACGAAGAGCAAGTCGTTAATCCTGCGGCGCTGGTGGCCGCCCGCGCTGATTTCGGCCGCAAGCTCGAGGCGCTCGAAGGGACGTTCGATCAGTACCGTGCGCAATTAACGGATCATTCGCCGCATGCGCAGACCGTGCAGGAAATCGCGCAGGCTTTGAGCGAGATTGCCATAGTCCAGAAATCAGGTGACTGGACAGCCGATCCTCCTGCGCGGGAACGGTTGAATAGCGAACTGCGAGACTTGCAACGCCTGGCCGGAAAGATGCCGCTCCACCTCAAAGGGGTGATTGTTCAAATGGCGGACGAGGCCCGCGCGGAATATCGAAAGGCCATCAATATTACCTGGATCACCAGCGTGGCCGCGGCCGTAATGCTGGTGTTGTTCGTCCGTCTGTTCTACCAGTGGATTTTCCGCCCATTGAAAGTGCTGATCAAAGGCTCGCGCCGCGTGGCCAGTGGCCAGTTTCAATATCGCATTAAGTTGGAAAGCAACGATGAAATGTCGGAACTAGCGGCCGCCATGAACGACATGACCGCGCGCTTTCAGGCGATTCGCGATGATTTGGATCGCCAGGTACAAGTTCGCACCAAGCAAGTGGTCCGCAGCGAGCAACTGGCCAGCGTCGGCTTCTTAGCCGCGGGCGTGGCCCACGAAATCAACAACCCGCTCGCTTCGATCGCGCTCTGCGCGGAATCGCTTGAAGGGCGCTTTGGCGAATTGGCGCCTGCCGACGACGACCAATACGCCGTCATCAAGCACTATCTGCGAATGATTCAGGACGAAGCCTTTCGCTGCAAAGACATCACGGAACGCCTGCTCGATTTCTCGCGGATCGGCGACGTCAAACGTCACACCGCGGATTTGCGCGAACTAGTGCAAGGCGTGATCGAGATGGTTGGACATTTAGGCAAGTACAACGAAAAACACCTGGAACTCGCGCCGGGCGAACCGCTGTTCGCCATGGTCAACTCGCAGGAGATCAAACAAGTTCTGCTGAACTTAATGACCAACGGACTGGATAGTCTCGATCCGGGCGGACTGGTCCGCGTCGAACTCAATCAGCGCGATGGGCAGGCCGAAATAACAATTAGCGATAACGGTTGCGGCATGACCGCTGAGGTGCTCGAGCAACTCTTTGAGCCGTTCTTCACGCGCCGCCGCGGCGGGCAAGGAACCGGTCTAGGGTTGTCGATCGTCTACCGAATCATCGCAGATCATGATGGGTCCATTGACGTCCATAGCGACGGTCCCGGACGCGGGTCGATCTTCCGCGTCCGCTTTCCGTTAGCCGTCGCAAAGAAGGAGAAGAACGATCGCTACCAAATCGCATAAACGGTTGAAGCTGCTCTTCGCCGATGATGAAAAATCGTTGCAAGGCTTGATGAGCTTGGAACTGCCGCGCATGGGACACGAGGTCACCGTCTGTCCGGATGGGCTAACGGCTGCTGCTGCGCTGGAGCGCAATACCTACGATTGCATCCTGGTCGATCTCGACATGCCTGGCCTCAACGGCATCGAGGTGATCGCCCGCGCCAAGCAACTCTCGCCAGACACCGAGGCCGTGGTGTTGACCGGCAAGTCCTCCATGGAAACCGCAATCGCGGCAATCCGGCATGGCGCGTTCGACTATTTAACTAAGCCCTGCAAGCTGGTTGAGTTGGAAACGCTGCTGGCCCGCGTGACCGAAAAGCGCGAGCTGACCAATAAGTACCGTGCGCTCAAACGGCAAGTTGAGCGGCTGGAAGGAACGTCCAACCTGGTGGGCGATACGCCCAGCATGCACAAAATTCGCCAGTTGATCGCCAAGGTCGCTCCGACGAACTCCACCGTGCTGGTGTTGGGCGAGACCGGAACCGGTAAGGAGCTGGTCGCCCGCGCCGTGCACGATCAGAGCATGCGCCGCGAGATGCCGTTTGTAGTGGTCAACTGCGGCGCTCTACCAGAAAGCTTGATCGAAAGCGAACTGTTTGGACATCGTCGTGGTGCGTTCACTGGCGCGGACGAGCACCGGGTGGGCTTGTTCGAAGTCGCCAATGGTGGCACGATTTTTCTCGACGAGATTGGCGAGCTACCGCGCGCCATGCAAGCCAAACTGCTGCGCGTGCTAGAGAGTGGCGACATCCGCCGCGTCGGCGACAACGAGTCGTTCGTGGTCGACGTCCGCGTGGTTTGCGCCACGCATCGCAATCTGGAAGAGATGGTGGCCGAGGATCAATTCCGCGAGGATTTGATGTACCGCATTAACACCTTCGAAATTCACCTTCCGCCGCTGCGCGAGCGGACGACTGATATTCCACCGCTAGCGCGTTATCTGTTGTCTCGCTTTCGGCCGCAATTGAAGCCGGCAGACGAGGCCTTTACGGCCGACGCCATCGCAGCACTCGTGGGTCATCGCTGGCCTGGCAACGTCCGGGAATTGGCCAACGTGGTCGAGCACGCGGCGATCCTCTGCGACGCAGGGCCGGTCTCGGCAGCGCATCTGCCAATGAACTTTGGCCATCGCCGCGTCTTGGGACCGCAGCTGAAGTCCGTGACGCCGCAGACGCTGCACGAAATTGAGCTGCAAGTGATTCAGCAAACCTTGGATCGGCACTCAGGCCATAAACCGGCCGCCGCCAAGGAATTGGGGATCAGCCTCAAAACGCTTTATAACAAGCTCCATCAGGCCAGCCAGTTGGAAGAATCGGCGTAAAACACGACGGGCCCCCTTACCCGCCCATTGCCGAAAATGCTGGACAGGCCTTCGTGCTCGGCGGATACTGCTCTGCGCCTACCGGGGCGCATGCGCGATAGCGCCGCCCCAACCCTGCCTGTTGGAGCACCCGCCATGAGTTTGTCATCGTCGCGCCGCGCATTTCTAAAACAGACGTCCGCCTACGGACTGGTCGCCGCCGGCGCCACAATCTGGCCGCGAGCAGTCGCGGCAGCGCCGGAAACCATACGGCTGAAAGTGGCGGCGGTGATAACCGAGTTCACGTATCGCAGCCACGCGCACGTGATCTTGGAGAATTTTCTTAAGCCCTATTTGTTCAACGGTGAGTGGGTCGAGCCGAACTTCGAAGTCACCAGCTTTTACATCGATCAGTTCCCGGAAGGCGAAATGTCGCGCGATGTCGCGGGCGAATTCGGAATTAAAATCTATCCAACCATTGCCGAAGCCCTGACTGCCGGCGGCAAGGAAATGGCCGTGGACGCGGTCCTCTCGATTGGCGAACACGGCAAATACCCGGTCAACGCCAAGGGGCAGATGGAGTACCCTCGCAAGCGTTTCTTCGATGAGATCGCCGCAGTGGTGCGCAAGACCGGTCGGCCCGTCCCTGTCTTTAACGACAAGCATCTCTCCTATCGCTGGGATTGGGCGAAGGAGATGTACGACACGGCCAAAGAGCTGAAGATTCCCTTCATGGCTGGCAGCTCTGTGCCCCTCGCCGAGCGCCGGCCACCACTGGAGCTGCCAGCCGACGTGGAACTGGAAGAAGCGATTTCGATCCATGGTGGCGGCGTTGAGAGTTACGACTTTCACGCGCTCGAAGTTCTGCAATCGATGGTCGAAGGTCGCAAAGGGGGAGAACGGGGCGTCGCCAAAGTTCAATTCTTGGATGGCGATGATCTCTGGAAGGCAGCAGACGCGGGTCAGTGGTCGATTCCGCTGGCTACAGCGGCAATGGCCGCCGAATTGGGCGCCGACCATGAGCTGACGCGCGCCGTGGCGCTCCGTGGCAAAACGCCCAAGGGAGACGCCGTGCCGATGCACGGGATTCGCATCGAGTATCGCGATGGACTGCCCGGTATGATCCTGACCGTGGGCTCAAGTGCCACTCGCTGGAACTTTGCTGCAAGAATCAAAGGCAAGAGCGAACCCGTGGCGACAGCCTATAACGTGGGCCCGTGGCAGAATCGCAACTTGTTCAAGGCCCTCTCGCACGCCATTCAGGCTCACTTCCGCACTGGCCGAGCGCCCTATCCCGTCGAGCGGTCGCTGCTGACATCGGGCGTGCTGGATGCAGCGATGGATTCGCGTCAGGCGGGGAACATGACCCTCGCGACTCCACAGTTAAACGTGGAATACGCGGCCAGGGATTTTCGCGATATGCGCGAAATGGGCGCGAGTTGGAAAATCATCACCGACGACGTCCCGGAGCCGAAGGGAATTAACCCTGGCGGCAAGCGCGGCTGAGTCACGGCGATCATACGTCGCGCAGCTCGATTTCTTGTGCAACGTAAACGTTGTCGTTTTGAGCTGCGCTATGCCAGATTCGCGTAAGCGCCGCCAAAGTAGAGGAGCGGGCGGCCTTCGCGCGTTTCGCCCGCCACGATTTCGCCGACAAAAATGTCGTGATCGCCGCCAGTCAGGATCTCGACGACTTTGCAATCCACGTAGCCCAGCGTGCCATCCAGAATCGGCGCGCCGGTCGCGCCGATTGTGTATTTCAGGTCTCCGAATTCTTTCGGCCCGCGCGTGGCGAATCGCTGCGATAAGTCCGCCTGATTTTCGGCCAGAATATTCATGGCGTAAACCCGCCCCTTGGTCATGTAGGCGTGCGAGTGGGCATTCCGCTCCACGGCCACCAGCACCAGCGGCGGCGACAAGGACAACGATGCGACGGCGTTGGCCGTCAGCCCACTGAAGACGCCATCGTGCACGGTTGTGACCACGGTCACGCCGGTGGCAAATCGGCCCATGATTTGTCGCTGCAATTTCGAATCGAACGTCACGCTGTTTCTCCGGCAATTTCTCAGTGGCGATCTGCGAGGAATCCGCAGTTTACCACAACGCCGAAAGAGATCGAACTGCCCCACAAGGACTAGAACTTCATGGACTGCCGCCGACTTGGCAAATAAGATGGTGGGCACTGCCAAAATATCACTTTTGGCGCGGTTTCGATCGTCCGTGTTGGCCGCGTCCCGTTCCCTTGCGAATACCTTTCATGCCTCGATCGTTTTCAAACGCGCTGACGATTGCCGCGATGTTGATCGTCGGTGGCGTTGCGCAGGCGGACGAGGCGCCCGACTTTGACAGGCAGATCGCGCCGATCCTTGTATCCCGCTGCTTTGAGTGTCATCAGGGCGACGAGGCCAAAGGGGGCCTCGATCTCAGGCGCCGAGAGAAAGCCATTGGCGGCGGCGATTCCGGCGCAAGCCTGGTTGCTGGTAAGCCGGGCGAGAGTCTGCTCTGGCAGCGGGTTTCCGCCGATGAGATGCCGCCCAAAAAGTTACTCTCGGCAGACGAGAAGAAACTGATCGAGCGCTGGATTGCCGGCGGCGCCAAATGGGGAACGGATCCGATCGACCCATTCCGGCTGACGACGTCGTTTCGCGCAGGCTACGACTGGTGGTCGTTGCGACCCGTTGCGGCGCCGGCGCTTCCGGAAGTTAGGCAGACGGAGTTCGTCCGCAGCCCGATCGATCGATTCATACTGGCTAAGCTAGAAGCAGAAGGACTTTCGCCCTCTCCGGCCGCCGATCGCCGGACGCTGATCCGCCGCGTCTATTTTGACGTAACTGGATTACCACCTACGCCGGAAGAGGTGACGGCGTTTGTCGCGGATCCGAATCCGCAGGCTTATGAGATACTGGTCGATCGCCTGTTGGCTTCCCCCGCTTATGGCGAGCGTTGGGCGCGCCACTGGTTGGATTTAGCGAGGTTTGGCGAGAGCAACGGTTTCGAATACGACGAGCCACGGCAGAACGCCTGGCCCTACCGGGACTGGGTGATCGCCGCGCTCAACGCGGACATGCCGTACGACGAGTTCGTCCGTCAGCAGATTGCCGGCGACATCCTCAAGCCGGACAATCTGGCGGCGATCCGCGCGACGGGCTTCCTGGTTGCAGGCCCCTACGATACCGCCGGACAGAATCAGCAGAGCGCGGCAATGAAAGCCGTGGTCCGCCAGGACGAACTAGAAGACCTGGTTGCAACGACCTGCCAGACGTTCTTGGCGCTCACGGTGAACTGCGCCCGTTGTCACGATCATAAGTTCGATCCCATCCGCCAGTCCGAATACTACCGGCTGACTGCGGCACTCGCCGGCGTGCGGCAAGGCGAGCGCACTTTAACCGAGCCCGAGGAACTTGCCCGCTGGAAGCAGGAGTCCGCAGAGCAGTCGCGACTGGGCGACGAACTAGCGGCCAAACTCAGAACGCTCGAAGATCCCATTCGCCAACAGATCCTGGCAGAGCGAAAATCACAGGGCGAATCGCGCCCGGCGCCCCCAGCGCCTCTGGCGCGCTGGGAATTCAAAGAGGACCTGCGCGATTGCGCATCGGGTTTACATGCCGCAGCACATGGCGGCGCGGCGATCAAAAACGGTGCCCTTCGCGTCAATGGGCGGGATTCTTTCGCTTCCACCGTTCCTTTGGAAAAAGACCTGCAAGATAAGACGCTCGAAGTTTGGGTCACGCTCGAAACACTCAAGCAAGCCGGTGGCGGCGCAATCAGCGTGCAGACGCCCGATGGAAACCAGTTCGACGCAATTGTCTTTGGCGAACGAGAGCCAGACCGCTGGATGGCTGGTAGCAACGGATTCGTCCGGACGCAAAGCTTTGATGGCCCGGCCGAGGTCGAGGCCGCCACGCAATCGGTCCACGTGGCAATCGTCTACGACGCGGACGGCACGATCACCGCGTATCGCAACGGTCAGCCCTATGGCAAGTCGTATCGAACGACGCCCCCTGTTGTATTCAAAACGGGGCATGCCCAAGTTGTGTTCGGCATGCGGCACGCGCCGGCCGGTGGAAACCGGATGTTATCCGGGGCAATTCATCGCGCCCAACTTTACGATCGCGCGCTTTCGGCCGACGAAGTCGCCGCGTCATTCGGCGGACCAAACGAATTTATTAGCGAGGACGCAATCAACGCCCGGCTCACCCTGGAGGTCGCCAAGGAACGGCAGCAGTGGAAGAAGGACCTTGCGCAGTACCGTGCGAAGACCGAGCCGCCCAAGTCGACAGCGTACGCAGTCAAACCGCGGCAGCCTGAGATTGCGCACGTATTAGCGCGTGGAGACACGCGCGCACAGGGCGAAGTCGTTTCGGCCGGTGGCGTGGCTTCGCTGGTGGGTCTCGACGCGGAGTTCGGTCTGGCGCCGGATGCCCCGGAAGGAGAACGGCGCGTGGCCCTGGCGCGCTGGATTACCAGTCCGCAGAATCCGCTCTTCGCCAGAGTGGCGGTTAACCGGCTGTGGCACTACCACTTTGGCGCCGGTCTGGTCGACACGCCCAATGACTTTGGTTTCAACGGCGGTCGTCCCACGCATCCGGAATTGCTCGACTGGTTGGCAGACGCGCTCGTCGCGCGCGGTTACAGTCTCAAGCAAATGCATCGCGAAATCCTGCTGTCAGGCGTCTACTGTCAGTCAGGCAAAGACAACCCGACCGCGGCCAAGGTCGACGCGGGTAATCACTGGCTGTGGCGAAGGGCGCCGCAGCGGCTCGAGGCCGAGGCCGTGCGAGATGCGACGCTGGTTGTGGCCGCGGAGTTAAATTCGGCCGGTGGAGGGCCCGGCTTTCGCGACACCCGCCAGGTGCTGCGTTCCGGGTCGTATTCCTATGTGCCGACGTTCAATGTCGAACCAGAGTACATGCGGCGGAGCGTCTACCGGACGTGGATCCGCGGCGGTCGCAATGGATTGCTGGACGTCTTCGATTGCCCAGACCCATCGACTACCAGCCCCAAGCGAGCAGTGACGACCACACCGCTCCAGGCGCTAGCACTATTGAATAACGCGTTTGTGCTCCGAATGGCGGAGCGTTTTGCCCTTCGTATAGAGGCCGAGGCCGGCGCAAACGCCGAAGACCGGGTGACCCGCGCGTACCAGTTGGCCTACGGTCGCGATCCAACGGACGAAGAACGGAACGTGGCTGCGAAGGTTGTCTCCGAGCACGGAACGGCGACGCTCACCCGAGCGATCGTCAACAGCAACGAATTCCTGTACGTTGATTGATGCCAGGCGTCAGCAGAATTGAGCGTGCCATGAACAAGCCTGCAGAGATAGCATCCATCGCGGACGCGCCGCTGGACCGTCGTGGATTTTTCTCCTGGGCCGCCAGTGGTTTGGGTGGCGCGGCGCTGGCCAGTTTACTTGCGCGCGGAGAAGGCGCTTCTGCAGCGCCGCTGGCGGGCGAAGCGGCTGATCCGCCGCCGCACATGTCGCCCAAGGCAAAGCGGGTGATCCATATCTGCCTGTGCGGCGCCCTGAGTCATGTCGACTCGTTCGACTACAAGCCGGAGCTTGCCAGGCTACATGGGCGGCCGATGCCCAGCGAAGAGAAGCCCGACGTTTTTTTTGGTCAGGTTGGCCTGCTACGGAAAAACGACTGGGACTTCAAGCAGCGCGGCAAGAGTGGTCTATGGATTTCGGAGTTGTTTCCGCAGATCGCCGGTGTTGCGGACGAGTTGACGGTGATTCGCTCGATGTTTGCCGAGACTTCGAATCACACGCCCGCTACGTTTCAGGAGAATACGGGTTTTCGACTGAATGGATTTCCGGTTTTCGGTTCTTGGCTTTCGTATGGTCTGGGCTCCGAGACGGACGAGCTTCCGTCGTTCGTGGTGATTCCGGATTCGCGCGGATTTCCGGCGGGTGGGACCATCAATTGGTCGAACGGGTTTCTGCCAGCCCGGCATCAGGGCGTAGTCTTCCGTAGCCAGGGGACTGCGATCGACGACTTGCAGCCGGCGATCCCCATCTCCGCCGATCGCGAACAAGCGACTCGCGCGCTGCTGTCCGCGATGAACGAGCGACACTTGGCGGCCCACGCCGCGGACGACGCCTTGAGTGCGCGCGTCCGCAGCTATGAGCTGGCCGCAAAGATGCAGCTCTCCGTTCCAGGCGTTACGAATCTCGAGGGCGAAACCGCCGCGACGCACGCGATGTATGGGTTGGACGCGCCGGAGAGCGCGGACTTCGGTCGTGGCTGTTTACTTGCGCGTCGACTGTTAGAACGCGGCGTGCGATTTGTGCAACTCTTTTCCGGCGGATCGTTCGGCAATCCTCGGATTAACTGGGACGGCCACGAAAACATGCTGGCAAACCACGGTCAGGAGGCGCCCCGAATCGACCGCCCCGTCGCCGGTCTGCTCAAGGATCTGCGCCAGCGCGGACTGCTGGACGACACGCTGGTGCTATTCACCACGGAATTTGGCCGGACGCCGTTTGCACAATCGGCCGCGGACACCGTCGGTCCCGGGCGAGATCACAATCAATACGGCTTTTCCGTCTGGATGGCCGGCGCCGGGCTACGTCACGGGATCGCTCATGGAGCGACGGACGATTTTGGATATAAGGCCGTGCAAGATCGCGTTCATTGGAACGACTTTCATGCCACGGTGCTCCATCTTTTGGGCATCGATCACGAGCGCCTGACGTTCTACCACAACGGCATTCGCCGCCGCCTGACGAACGTCGCCGGCGAGGTCGTCCACGGCGTGTTGGCGTGATTCTGCCAGCGCGATCGTAATTACGGTTTGTCCGACGGATGATACTCGCGGATCAACTGCGCCTGGATCTCTTCTTCCGTGAAGGCCGCTGGCTTCATCTTGTTCGCTGAGAATAGCGGGGCTTGATCAGCGAAGTGAGGCGAGCTTTTCGTATCGCTCTCGCTGTATGCGACCACGGTGAACGCCTTGGGGGGCTGGCTGAATTCCACGCCAAAGACCCAACTATCGCCGCTGTTGGCCGCCAACTTGTTGTCCGCGTCTTTGCGGTATTCCAGAACGCGAAAGCAACCCATCAGGCCCGATCCGCCACTGACTGGCAGATCGACGTTTCCCTTGCGAATGCGATGGACCTCTCCCCAAGCCACGTCAGGTTTCTGATAAAGGCGATTGACTTCGGCCAGCGCCGCCATGAATGTCGTTACTGCGCGGTCCGGGTCCGCCAGTCCGCGCGGCGTTGCCATTGGCTCGTCTGCGTTCCAAGGAACGGCGAATTTGCCGATCCCTTTATCGGAATATCGAACCCACCAGTTGGCAAACAGCGTTCCGCCGCGACTCTCAGCGGCAACAGTATTATCCCACTTGGTGATCGCCTCGATTGCGGCATTCAGCTCCGCGGTCGCCGGCGCCTTACGCAGCGCCGCCAGCAGATCTTCTTTCACTCTGTCCGCCAAGATCATTCGAGGACTGTGCTTCAGTGCGCAGATCTCCTGGAGCGTGAATTTGCGGTCGTTATGAATCAGTTGCAAGCTGTGTTGCGTGCGCAGGCTGACGTCGTTGGCGCCAAAATACGCAGGGTATTTGGCCGGGTCCAATAGTGCGGACAGGTTGGTTAAGTAGGGGGGCGAGTTGCAGTTCTGCACGTAGCCGTTCGGTGGATTAAAGAGCTGCGGCAAATCGGCCGTGGGGTGTATTTCGGTCCAAACATCGGCGCTGCGCGCAGCGGGGACGGCCTCGGCCTTATGGGCCGCGTGCGGCAGCTTGGGGACCGTGCCATTCCAGAGGAAGAATATGTTGCCTTCGCGATCCGCATAACAAATGTTGAACATCGGCACGGCATTTTGCTCGATCGCCTGGCGGAATTCCGTATAGTTCTTGGCTTGCGTCATGCGCAGCCACTGCGAATATGCGTTTTGATTCTCGTAGCATGCGCTCCGCAGCACGTACGCTTTTTCCGCGGTGCGGTGGACAACTGGGCCCAGCGGCGAGTGCCAGAACTCGCGCACTTCCATGCGCGGTTGGTCTGGGCCGGAGACTTTGAGCGCCACTGTGTCCCGATGGAGCGGGATCGATCCACCATCAAACAGGTAGTGATCTTCCTTAGCCGGATCGAGTGTCAACTCGTAGATTTCTTCCAAGTCTGGATAGTTGACCGTGTGGGACCAGCCAAGATGCTCGTTCCAACCACTGGTTAGAATTGGCCGGCCGATAAACGTCGACCCGTAGAAGTTCAACTTCCCAGGCACAATCAAATGCGCCTCGTAGTAGGTCGAGACCGGCGCCCAAGGTTGGTGAGGGTTGCCCATGAGCAGCGCGTTGCCCGACGTGCTCCGACTGGGAGCGACCGCCCACATGTTGGACCCCAGCGTTGCTTCGTCTGCGTCAGCTACCAGGCGTGCTACGTCCTGGCCTTTAGCCTTTAGGAAGTCCTTGAGGATATTGCCGCGGTTGAACGCAAATCGCATTACGCCTGCTACACCGTAAGCAGCCACGTCGTGCGCTGTTACCGTTGGCGCCCATGCGGGCGCGATTCCTTTGTGCTGCGCAACGTAATAGTTCAGGCCGCAGGCAAAGCCTTGGCACGCGGATTGATAGTCGGGGTCCATCTGGTGGTATGTTTCGACTGCCCTGGCGTGGATGCGAAACTGTCTCGCAAAAAGATCGGCGTTGACATTCTGATTGTCGGCGCCGGCGCCGAAGGTCTGCGATAGTTCGCCCCGCGCACCAAGAATGCCGCGCAGCACGTTCTCCAGATGGTCCTCCGCCTGGCAATACGCAAAGCCAAAAGAGACGGCCTCGAACGTAGGGCCGGAAATATGCGGCACGCCGTATTGCGTCCGCCGGATCGTGACCTGTGACGCCAGGCGTTTGCTGTCTTCGGCGCGGGCCGCCGAGACAGCGGTCGCACTCAGCGCCGACAACAGGCAACAAGTTTGCAAGATCCAGTTTGACAAGAGACAGTGCTTGGAGGTTTTCATGGCGAATATTGGCCTCGGGGAGCAGAGATCGGACAAGATCGCAGAAGAGGCGACGTCAGAGGCGATTCTACATTGGCGCCAGAGCCATGGCGCGGGCCTGCTGGATCACCTCCTGTCGAACCGCTGCTGCGGTTGCTAAGGTAGAATACGTCAGTTCGCGGAATAATTAAATCATTGTCGACGAGTGAGGTTGCGGCATGCCCCAGGCGCTGGTGTTGATCGACCTGCAAAATGACTATTTTGGCGGTGGTAAGTGGCCGCTCTTCGGTATCGACCAGGCGAGCGCTCAGGCCGCGAGGCTATTGGATCACTACCGCGCCGCCGGCGGCCGGCTGATCCACGTGCGGCATGTCTTTGAGAATCCTGCGGCTCCCTTTTTCTTGCCTGACTCGCCCGGCGCTGAGATCCACGCCAGCGTTGCCCCGTTGGCGGGCGAAACGGTCATCACCAAAAACAACGTCAACTCATTTCATCAGACCGATCTCAAGGCGACGCTCGATCGCTGGGGTATCGATTCGCTGCTGATTTGCGGTGCGATGAGTCAAATGTGCGTCGAAGGGACGACACGCGCCGCGGCCGATTTCGGCTATCGCTGCCAGGTGGTCCACGACGCCTGCGCGACGCGCGATCAAACATTCGGCGACCGAACGATTCCGGCCGCCGACGTCCATGGCTCGGCGATGTCCGCGCTCGGTTTTGCGTATGCCAACGTACTCTCGCTGGACGAATGGCGCCGCGCGCTAGAATCTGGAGCAAAGTCTTGAAACGTTCCAATCAAATTGCGATTGCGGTTTGTGTCGTTCTATTGACGTGCGCTTCGGCGCCTACTTTGGCCGAAACGCCTCCAGAAAAAGCCATCGCCGACGCGTCGGCCGTTGGCTTTAAGAAGCAAACACTAACGCCTCAATACTATGCCGATGGAATCCACACCGGCGATTTCAATCGCGATGGCCACGCCGATATTGTCGCGGGTCCGTGCTGGTACGAAGGACCGGCATTCACGAAGTCGCACGAGTTCTATCCGGCCGTGGCGCTGCCGCCCGAAAAGAGTCCATCGGATAGTATGTTCTCGTTCGTGCACGATTTCAGCGGCGATGGCTGGCCAGACATCCTGGTGCTGGGGCGTGTCCATCTCCATGCTGCCTACTGGTACGAGAATCCCCAGGGGGCCGGCAAGCCTTGGAAAAAGCATTACGCGTTTGAGCGCGTGCAAGGAGAATCGCCAACGCTGATCGATCTCGACGGCGACGGACACCCGCAGTTGGTCTGTCACTGGGAAGGTCGTTGGGGTTGGATTGAGCCCAATTGGGACAAGCCCAGCGAACCGTGGCAATTTCAACCCATTTCTGAAGTTGGCGACTGGAAGGAGTTCTATCACGGCACGGGCGTGGGAGACATCAACGGCGATGGCCG
>Ga0105047_10006572_pt1 | contig 19701 bp, 22 predicted proteins | sample MAT04_FD_78384 | JGI IMG/M metagenome (GOLD analysis project Ga0105047, IMG submission 78384) | Freshwater microbial communities from Lake Fryxell liftoff mats and glacier meltwater in Antarctica - MAT-04 (megahit assembly) | ecosystem: Environmental > Aquatic > Freshwater > Ice > Liftoff...
CTTGTTGGAGCGGGCCTATGCCATCGACAGCGACGACACGTCGCGCGCCTTGTACCGTGACTGGGCGGAAACCTACGACGAGACCATGTTGCAGGGCCTGGGCTACCGCTCGCCTGCCACGGTGGCGCGCTTGCTGGGCGAGCATCTGACCGATCGTCAGGCTTCAGTGCTCGATATTGGTTGTGGCACCGGCCTGGCCGGGCACAGGCTGGCGGAGATGGGTTTCACCACGATCGATGGTCTGGATCTTTCGCCCGAGATGATGCAGGTGGCAGCACGCCGCAGCGTGTATCGGCATTTCATCGCGGCCGACCTGAATCAACGGCTGCCGATGCCAGACGCCAGTTACGAGGGCGCGAGCTGTTCGGGTACGTTCACGCATGGCCATGTCGATGCCCGCTGCCTTGATGAAGTGTTTCGCGTTCTCAAGCTCGGCGCACCGTTTGCGTTTACCGTGAAGCTCGAGGTCTGGGAACCACTGGGCTTCAAGGACAAGCTGGCTCAGTTGCAGCACAGTGGCCGCATTGCCGAATCGGCGCTTTTGCACGACCGACATTATGACAACTCGACCCTGCCCGACGGTGTGTTCTGCGTCTACCGGCGCCTTTGAATCACAAGCGCCATGCGACCGCGTCGAGTTTGTTAAGCTCGACGTTTTTCGCATGCGCCTGCGACGCGGGGGCCACAAGCCAGATGACTTCTTCCACGGAGCCGGATGCTGCCGGTGCACCAGTACGACGCTTCACTGATCCTGACTATGTGCCGCAGGCCCAGACCCTGGGTGCGTTGCGACAGCGCATCGACGCACTCGACACGCAGATCGTGGCCTTGCTGGCCGAGCGCGCCTTGTGTGTGCGTGATGCCACACGTTTCAAACTCGATGCGTTTCAGGTCTCGGCGCCTGCGCGGCAGGCGCAGGTGTTCGCCAAGGTGCGCGCACTGGCATACCTGCATGAAGACCAGTTCCCAGGTCTGGCCGACATCATCGAGTCGACCTACCGCACGCTCGTCGCCGGCTTCATTGCTGGCGAGGACCGCTTTTTCCATGCAACCGAAAGGATTCCATCCCCATGAGCCCAATTCTCGCGACCCCATTGCTGGCATCGCTGATCAAGGTGACCGCCGTCGTCTCGCTGGCGCTGGCCGGCAGCGCTGCACAGGCACAGTCCGACTGGCCGAACAAGCCGATCCGCATCGTCGTGCCGTATGGTGCCGGTTCGTCGCCCGACGTGATCGCGCGTTTGATGGGCGAGAAACTTTCGGCCAAGTTGGGCCAACCCGTGCTGGTGGAAAACCGCGCCGGTGCCGGCGGCAACACCGGCACCGGCGCGGTGGCCAAGTCTGCCGGCGACGGCTACACCTATGTGATCAGTACCAATGGTCCGCTGGTCTACAACACGGTGCTGTATCCCAACCTCAACTACGATCCGTTCAAAGAACTGCGCCCGGTCGTGCTGGCCGGCGGTCAGCCCAATGTGTGCGCCGTGCGTGCCGACTCCGGCATCACGTCCTTGAAGGAACTGGTCGTGGCCATGAAGAAAGAGCCGGGCAAGTTCAATTTTTCGTCCACCGGGGTGGGCAGTCTTTCGCAACTCGGTGTTGAACTGCTCAAGGTCAAGACCGACACCTTCGCCGTGCATATCCCATACGCGTCGTCGCCGCTGTCGGTGCTGGCGGTGTTGCAGGGCGATGTTCAGTTTGCCTGCGTGCCGGGCGTCGCGGTGATGCCCCATGTCAAGAGCGGCAAGCTTCGTGCGCTGGCGGTGTCCACCGGCAAGCGCAGCACGCTGATGCCGGACATTCCCACCATGAAGGAAGCCGGTCTGCCCGAGATAGAGAACCTGGCCTGGATGGCGCTGATGGCCCCGAGCACCACACCTGACGGCATCGTTCAGCGCATGAACCTGGAGATCAACGCCATCCTGGCCATGCCGGACGTGAAGGAAAAACTCAATGCGGCATTCATGGAGCCGATCGGTGGTTCGACGCAGGAACTGGCGAACTTCATGCAGACCGAATTGCGGGTGATGACGCCGGTGATCAAGCGTACCGGGATCAAGGTCGACTGAGCACCTGTCGGTCCTGTCAACAGGCCGCCGCAGCATGCGCTGTTGGCGGCCTTTCTCTTGTGTCATGCGTTCCTGCCCAGGACGCTGCAAATGCAGCGCTTCGTCCCGGCGTTACAAAAGCGGTCGCGTGAGATACACCCCCTCGCGTCCCACGATCACGATCCGTGCTGGCATGAACACCGTACAGTCGTCGCACGGCGCGCGTATCTGCAGGCCGCCATCGGTGGCTATGAGTTCGTCCCTGGCAAAGGTCTCGAAGCCGACGAGCGGCCGCGTAAAGGCGAATTCGCTTGTGGCGATCACGTGGGTGCGCAGCAACTCAAACCGTCGCGGTGGTTGCGGCGCATTTGCGGGAGCCGATTCGATCAGGCCGAAATGGCCCAGAAAGTCATAAGCCACGTTCACTGCCAGGTCGGCGGCGGACTGCTTGAAGTGTTGGCCACATTCAACCACCATCGCCGCGCCGGGCCCGTCGGGCTGACCGTGGCGACCGTGCTGGATCAGCGGTGTACCCGACCCCAGGCCGCTGGGCATGACCAGATGGACTTCCGGGCGTGGCAACGCCGCAGCCACGGCGGTATTGCGCGCGAACTGTGGATAGACCCAGAACGGTTCGACGTCCTGGCTGGTGGAGTGGATGTCCAGAATATGGTCGGCGACGGCCACCGCCGGGCGCATGGCACGGGCGCGGCGTAATTCCGCGCTGTCCTCGTTGCCGCCCAGCCATTCGTCGGTCCATATGCGGTTCAGGTTGTGCGTGATCTGCCGGCTGGCGAACGGATCGGCTGGGTCAAAGCTCTGGTAGGCCTCGACATTGGCGAAACTCACGGTCAGCGTACCAATCTTCGGGCGTACGTTGTTGTCGAGCAGATGGCAGGCCGCCACCATGCCGCAGAACTCATTGCCGTGGGTCAGGGCATTGACCATCACATGCGGGCCCGGCTCGCCGGAGGCGAAACGATGCACGTACTCGATGCCGGTGTTGCCGACCCGGTAAGGCGACAGGTCACGGGGCAGGACTTCGAAGTGGGCAGGTGTGTCGGTCATTGGCAGGACGGTGCTGTGTCAACGTCGAAGTGACATTGACACCGGTCGATCGCGCGCGAGTGGGCCACATCCGAAAGGGAACTCGCAGCGCAGCGGGCGGCTACTGATTGCTTCAATCATCATACGATACTATGGTTCACCCTAATGCGCAGTGCTTGAAACCGCGCTAAATTTGCCGGTTCCATCTGTGGATTTACAAACTTTCAAGGAGACCAACATGTTGCAGAAATCCCGCCGTTCGTTTGTTGCTGGCGCCGTAGCCGGTCTGGCCCTGGTAGCTGCCGCGCTGCCAGCCAGCGCGCAGAACTACCCGACGCGTCCGATCACGATGGTGGTCCCCTGGGGCGCAGGAGGTGGTACTGATGCAACGGCCCGCATCGTTGCCAGCCTGCTCGAAAAGGAAGTAGGACAGCCGGTCACCGTGGTCAATCGCACCGGTGGCAGCGGCGTGGTTGGCCATTCGGCCATTGCAGCTGCTGCACCAGACGGTTACACCATCGGTGTGGCCACGGTCGAGATCGGCATGATGCACTGGCAAGGATTGACCGAGCTCACGGGCACGTCCTACACGCCGATCGGATTGGTCAATGCCGACCCGGCCGGTGTTCAGGTGCGCAGCGATTCGCCGTACAAGACGATCAATGAACTGCTGGCTGCAGTCAAGGCCAACCCCGGCAAGCTCAAGGCGTCGGGCACCGGCCAGGGCGGCATATGGCACCTGGCGATCGCCGGCTTGCTGCGTGACCAGAAGATCGACCCAGCCACCGTGCCATGGGTTCCCAGCAATGGCGCAGCGCCCGGCCTGCAAGACATGGTCGCCGGTGGCATTGACCTGGCACCGGTATCGCTGCCGGAGTCGCGTTCGCTCATCGACGCGGGCAAGGTGCGCAGCCTTGCCATCATGTCGGAAGAGTCGTCCGCGTTGTATCCCAATGTGCCCACGCTGAAGAAGGCAATCGGCAGTGACTGGACCATGGCGGCCTGGCGCGGCATCGTGGCGCCCAAAGGCATCCCGACCGACGTGCGCGACAAATTGGCTGCGGCCGTCAAGAAGATTGCCGCCGGGAAGGAATTCAACGACTTCATGTCCAAGCAGGGTTACGGCGTGATTTACAAGGGCCCGGATGACTTCGCCAAATTCATGGCCAAGTCCGACTCCGAACTCGGTGCCACGATGAAGGCCGTCGGCCTGGTCAAGTAATCGCGATCTGCGACACCACTACCAACAGGAGCCCGCCTCGTCATGAAGCTCAACGACGCCGTCATCGGCATATTTCTCATGTTGTTGGGTGCGGTGGTGCTGGTGGTGGTGCAGAGTTATCCGCAGATACCGGGGCAGGACGTCGGACCGGCGCTTTTCCCCGGGCTGATTGCGGCCGGCCTGTGCTTTGGCGGGCTGATGCTGACGGTCAGCGGCTGGCGCGCGCGCGCTCACGTGCCCTGGCTGGAATGGGAGGGCTGGGTGCGCTCGCCGCGCCATGTGCGCGCGCTGGCTGTATTGCTCGGCTCAGTGTTGTTCTACATGGCGGCAGCGCAAAGCCTGGGTTTCATACTCACTTCCATGGCGATCCTGACCTGCCTGTTCTATGCACTGGAGTTGCCGCTGGGGCGATCGGTGCTGATCGCCGTGATTGCGACGATGGTGATTCATTTCGCCTTTTACAAGTTGCTGCGGGTACCGCTACCGTGGGGCATCCTGACCAATTACGCTTGGTGACCGAGACGGTTGGCGCGTGCGAGTGCCCGTCTGTTTAGCCGCGAATAAACCCTAGGAAGGCGTAAGTTATGTGGATAGCTGTTGAACAGGCGTTCGGGATGGTGTTCGACCCCTACACCTTGATGGTGATGGTGCTGGCGGCCGGCTACGGACTTTTTGTCGGCGCGGTTCCCGGGCTGACAGCCACCATGGCCACTGCCTTGCTGGTGCCGGTGACATTTTTCATGGCACCGATTCCCGCAATCGCCGCCATCGTGACGGCCACCGCGATGGCGATTTTCTCGGGTGACATTCCCGGTTGCCTGTTGCGTATTCCGGGCACGCCGGCCTCGGCGGCATATACCGACGAGGCTTATGCCTTGACCAAGAAAGGCCAGGCCGAGGTGGCGCTGGGTGCCGGCTTGGTGTTCTCCGCGGTCGGGGGCTTGTTCGGCACACTCGTGCTGGTGGTGGCTGCTCCCGCGCTGGCCGAGTTCGCGTCGCAGTTCAGTTCGTTCGAGTATTTCTGGCTGGTGCTGCTGGGCCTGACCTGCGCGGTATTCATCACCTCGTCAGCGCCGGTCAAGGGCCTGGTCACGCTTTTCCTGGGGCTGCTGGTGTCCTGTGTCGGACTGGGCAATCCGGCCGGCTTTCCGCGTTTCACGTTCGGCAACATCGAGACGCTGGGCGGCATCGGCATGATTCCGATGATGATCGGCATGTTCGCGCTCTCCGAGATCATGCGCTATGTAGTGGACACCAGTCCACCCGGTGAAATTGTGGTGGAGAAGGTTGGCAATGTGCTCAAGGGTCAGTGGAAGCTGGCCAAGAAGTACCCGATGCAGATCCTGCGCGGCAGCGTGCTTGGAACTGCCGTGGGCGCCTTGCCCGGCGCCGGTGCCGACATTGCGTCGTGGATGTCATACGCGGTGAGCAAGAAGATGTCCAAGGAGCCCGAGAAGTTCGGTACCGGTCACGTCGAAGGCATCGTCGAGTCGGGCGCCGCCAACAACAGCGCACTCGCCGGCGCCTGGATTCCGGCACTGGTGTTCGGCATTCCGGGCGATTCGATCACGGCCATCATCATTGGCGTGCTCTACATGAAGAACATGAATCCGGGACCATCGCTGTTCACGACCAACCCGCAGAACATCTACGCGGTGTTCCTGATCTTCATCCTGGCCAACCTGATCATGATTCCGCTGGGCATTTTGTGCATCAAGGCGGCGCGGCGCATCCTGAAGGTGCCGCGCAACATCCTGATGCCCATCATCCTGATGTTCTGCATCGTCGGCACGTTTGCGATCAACAACAGCATTTTCTCGGTCGGCGTCATGCTCGCCGCCGGTCTGGTGGCCTATGTGCTGGAGGCGAACAGGTTCCCGATCGCGCCCGCCATCCTGGGTGTGGTGCTTGGCACCATGCTGGAGGAAAACTTCATCACGTCGATGATCAAGTCTGACGGCAACATGATGGCGTTCTTCTCGCGACCGATTGCGGCAACGCTGGCCGCGGTCACTATCCTGGTCTGGATTTCGCCGGCCTTGGTGGCCTTGTGGAGGCGCCGCCCGCGGGCAGCCGCAGTTTGAGGCGCAGTCTTTCGCGCCGCACTCAGCGTTTGAACTGACGGCGCAGTTCGGCGCAGTGGTCGCGCGGCGCCAGGGGTGCGGTTTCCCAGATCCAGTCGGCCTGCTCTGACGCACCATCACGCGCCGTTCCGGCGACCGCCAACACGGAACGCACCCGCAAGACGGCCGGAAAGTGGGTGGGCACCCCCACATCGCGCAGCACATGGCCGCCGCCCGCGATCAGCAATACTGTCTTGCCAGGAATCAGGGCATCCGTGACGGCGCCGGCCATGCTGGCATCGCGCGCCAGTTGCACCCGCAGCATTGGCATCAGGCGATCTTGGGGTAACAGGTCGCAGTGGCCGATCCGGATCGCATCGCGCTGCCGTTCCAGTGCCGGCCCGCTCAGGTGCTGGTCGTATCGGGTGTCGCTCATGCTTGAACGCACCGCAGCGCCTGGCAAATTCGCGCCCAGCACCACGATACCGCGGCTGACAGCGGCCATGATGACCGGCGCGTAGCGACTCCAGGGCCAGCCGCTGTCGTTCCACCGCAGCGCATCGCGCACCTGCTGCGCGTCGGCGTCGCGTGCCAGACCCGCCGTGGAGCGTCCACGGTCTGCCATCTCCAGCGCCAAGGCCGCCAACTGTGCGCGATCAGACAGTATCTCGACAAAACCGCGTTGTATGCCGCGGTGTGCATCTGCGTCGTGTTGTTCACCCAGCAGAATCACGTCGGCAGGCAGCAAGGCTTCAATGGTTTGCGCCGCCCGATGACGCGGACTCGCACAGCCGACCAATAACAGGGCCAGCAGTCCGGTTGTGACCAGCTGTTGCAGGCGACGCGTCATCAGTGCGGACACGTCAAGCGGGCCGGTGCAAGTGCCAGATCGGCGTCAGTGCATCACCACCGGGTTCTGTGCCAATGTGGCATAGCCCTCAAGCGTGTCTTCCACCTCTTCCTGGGTCGGCGTGCTGGCCTGCCAGGCCTGGATCTGCTGCTGGAACAACTCGGCCCAGGAGCCATCCAGATAGATCTCCTTGCCGGCACGTTTGTCGACAATCTCGAAACCGTGGCGGGCCAAGGTAGGAAGCACGCGTGGTTCGCCTGCCGACTTGGCAGATTCGATCCGGATCTCACGCTCGGCCAACTCGGTGGCGTTGGCCAGCATGTGGGTCACGGAGAAGGTGTCGGAGTCGTACAGGGTATGCATGGTGTCATTGTGCGGGAACAGGAATTACCTTGCAGTTGGCACCTTTGTCGCCGATTTCAAGGGCAGCCCATTCGCCCCGGGGTTGGCAAACAACGCGGAGCCGTCAGGGTGGGGACGACGAGCGCCACTGCTGGTCGAGGTTGTCGCCATTGGCAAAGGTGATGCGGATCCTGGCCGGCAGGTAGGCCAGTTGCGGCGCCAGCCATAACTCGACCGTCTGGTCATACTCCTTGCCCGGCTTGCGCACCAGCTTGAGCGCCGGCACCTGGCCGCCCGGCAGACTCAACATCTCCTCGCGCTCGACGACAAACACCCATTGCTGGGCATCGCGTGGCCCCGCAGTCTGCATTTCCACCTGCGTTCCGATGGGAAAACCCAGCGGATCGCCCGCCACCATCGACGCGAGTTGCGCGAAGATGCTGAGCTGGTCCTGCGCGCCGGCTGTCAGTGTGGCTTGCGGCGAGTTGGCGCTGAACGTGATGCGATTCTGGTTGCGATCGAAATGGGCCGCCCGCTCCGAGCGGAACTTGTCTGAAAAGCGCGTCGGCGCCAGGCCTTCGGCTCCCAGCTTGCCGGTACTGGACAACACCCGCTTGCCGATGATCCAGTCGCCGATCTCCAGTTTCATGTCGTAACCACTGCCGTCCTGCAACCAGGTCAGCGTGCCCATGGCCTTGTAGTCGAAGCGCCCGCGTTTGCCGGTCGCATCGAAGTTCAGGCGGATCGAGCCGGGCACAACGAAAGGGCGACCGGCCTGCGCGGTTTCGCTGGCCAGTGGCGCCGCCGTACCGGGCAAACGCCCGAACGCCGTTGGCGCGCCTTGGGGATTTTCCAGGCGGGTGGGTTCCGGTGCCTGCACCGGTTGTGGCTCTTCAGGCAAGGCGGGCTCCGGTGGTACGGGCGGCGGGATTTGCACTACGGTTTCAGCAGGCGGCTCCACCGCTGGCTCGGGTTCCGAAGGCACAGGTTCGAGCACCGGAGCCGTTGCCGCCATGACGCCCTCGGTTTTCGCTCGGGCGGGTTTCGGTGCAGCAGGCGGCGGCGGAGGTGGTTTCGCCGCGACCGGCTGAGCCGGTGGTGTCGGAGCCGGCGGCGTTATCGTGATGCTGCGGGTGCTGAAGACCCGTGTGCTGATCGGGTCCGGTGCGCCCAGGCGCAGCGCGACGTTGTGCAGGGCCAGCAGGTGTGCGAGCAGCACGCTGGAGGCCAGCATCCACAGGATCCGGGTTGGAATCGGCCATTGCCGGCTGCGCAAAACTTGCCGCGTCATGGGCTCAATCCGGGTGACCCAGGTCCGCGGACAGGCGGCGTGCTGCGCTACGCAATGCCTGGGCGACGGGGCTGTCCCATTGGCTGTCGAACTGTGCCATCGCGCCCAGCGAGATGATGCCCAGCACCATATGCCCGGTGAAATCGAACACCGGTGCGCAGAAACCCGCAACCGCGGGCAGCAGACTGTCCTCGGCCCGCGCCAGGCCTTGCGTGCGCACTTCGGCCAGCATCTGCTGCACACCCTCGGGCGTGGTGGGTGTGTTGGGCAGCGGCCGCTTGCCTTGCAGCGCGAGCTCGGCGGTCAGCAAGGGGGTGATCGCGTCGACCGGCGCGTGGGCGGCAAAACAGCGCCCGGTGGCCGAGGTCAGCAAAGGCATCACGTCGCCCAGGCGCAGATTGACCGCAATCACACTGGGGGCCTCTTCCCAGTGCACGATGGTCGGGCCGCGGTTGCCCCAGACCGCCAGCGCCAGTGTGTGACCGATGTCCAGCATCCAGCTGTCGATGCGTTCACGGGCCAGCTTGACCGCATCCATGCGCGACAGCGAAGCCAGGCCCAGATGCAGTGCAGCCGGACCCAGGTCGTAGCGGGTCGTGCGCGGATCCTGCGCGACCAGCCCCAGGCGCTGGAAGCTGACCAGGTAACGATGCGCCTTGGCCGCGCTCATGCCGGCCGCAGCGGCCAGGTCGCGCAGCATCAGCGGGCCCGCGGCGCGCGTCAGCGCGTCAAGCAACGTGAATCCGACTTCGACCGATTGAATGCCTGCGCGGGTTTCGTGCATGATGGGAGTCGTGTCTCCGCGTACCCGGAGGTGTTTTTCCAGGCAGACAGGACGTGTGATGAAATTGGCTTCTTACAAGGACGGCTCGCGCGACGGGCAGCTCGTCGTGGTTTCGCGAGATCTGTCCACTGCGCATTATGCGACCGGCGTCGCAGATCGCCTGCAACAGGTGATGGACGACTGGAACTTTCTGTCGCCGCAACTGCAGGACATTTATGACACATTGAACCAGGGCAAGGCGCGCCACGCGTTTGCCTTCGATCCGCGCCAATGTTTGGCACCTTTGCCACGCGCTTATCAATGGGCCGACGGTTCTGCCTATCTCAACCATGTCGAGCTGGTGCGCGCGTCGCGTGGCTCCAAGGTGCCCGAGAGCTTTTATACCGACCCGTTGATGTACCAGGGAGGCAGCGACGACTTCATGGGTGCCTGCGACGACGTGGTGTGCCTGTCCGAGGACTTCGGCATCGATTTCGAGGCCGAGTTGGCAGTCGTCACCGGCGATGTGCCGTTGGGCGCTTCGCCCGAGCGTGCGCTCGACGGCGTGCGGCTGCTCATGTTGGCGAATGATGTCAGCTTGCGCAACCTGGTGCCGGGGGAACTGGCCAAGGGATTCGGCTTTGTGCAAAGCAAACCGGCGACCGCATTCAGCCCGGTGGCGGTGACGCCCGACGAGCTGGGCAGCGCCTGGAACAAGGGTCGTGTCAACCTGACGCTGCAGTCGAGCTGGAACGGGCGACGTGTCGGCATGTGTGAGGCCGGCACGGAGATGACCTTTCATTTCGGCCAGTTGATCGCCCATCTGTGCAAGACGCGCAACGTACGCGCCGGCTCCATCGTCGGCAGCGGCACGGTCAGCAACAAGGGTATCGAGACCAACGGCCGGATGGATTGGCCCAAGGGCTATAGCTGCATCGCGGAGAAACGCGCGATCGAAACCATCCAGGATGGCAAGCCATCGACCACCTACATGCGATACGGTGACACGATCCGCATCGAGATGAAGGGCCTGGACGGCCAGAACATCTTCGGGGCGATTGACCAGAAGGTGGTGGAGTCGCGTTAAGTAGCGCGCCGTGGCGCTGCCAGTGGGCCTCAGGCCGCCGGTTCGGCCAGCTCGCGCTTTTCCTGACACGTGATGCAGCACAAGGCCTTTGGCGAGGCCTGCAGCCGCTCCAGCGGAATGTCGACGCCGCAGTCTGCGCATTCTCCGTATATGCCTTTCTCGATGCGGGTCAGCGCGACGGCGATGGCGCGGATCGCCGCCGTCTCGTGTTCGTCCATCGCGAACTCCAGCTCGCGATCGGTCGCGGCCTGGGCGCGTGAATCTTCGACAAGCCCGAAATGCTCCTGTGACGCCTGCGTGCGGTCGACGTCGCCGCCACGCAGGCGCGAAAGCTGCTCGACCAGTGCATGGCGTTCGGCTTGCAGTTGCTTCTTGAAGGTTTCGGTTTGTTGCTTGTTCATGGGTGCCTCGCAGTGGGGTGGATCAGGACCATCATGCGCCCCTTGGGGCATGGTTGTCTTGATGGCGGTCAATTGAGCGGTGTTGGCGCGCTGACCGTGCGGCCGATCCGTGCGCTGGCGTTGGGGATAATCACCTCCATTCACGCTCTGCGCCCCGCCAGACCTCTTGCCCATTGAAAAAATAGGAAACAGACCTCATGAAGACATTGAATTGGATTGCCATTGCCGCCTGCGCGCTGGGCGTTGCCTCAACCGCATCGGCACAAACCGTCACGATCAAGGACGCCTGGGTGCGTGCGTCGGTGCAGGGCCAGAATTCGACCGGTGCCTTCATGTCGATCAGCGCCACCGAAACCACCCGACTGGTCAGCGTGGCCAGCCCGGTGGCCGGCGTGGCCGAGGTGCATGAGATGAAAATCGACGGCGGCGTCATGAAGATGCGTGCAGTCGAAGGCGGTCTGGAAATACCGGCCGGCAAGACAGTGGAGCTCAAATCTGGCGGCTACCACGTGATGCTGATGGATCTCAAGGCCGCCCTGCCCAAGTCCAGCAGCGTGCCATTGACGCTGGTGTTCAAGGACTCCAAGGGTGTCGAGAGCCGTCTTGAGCTCAAGCTGCCGGTGGCAGTGTCGGCATCGACGGCAACGCACAAGCACTGAGCGTTTGCACCGAACCATGCGACCAGCAGGATGCGGGTCCATGCGGGTCGCCATCGCTTGCGGCTTCGGTTAAGCTGTTGACGGGCCGATCGTGGCTCACCATATGGGAGCTAAGCATGAGCGATACAGATGGCATGGGTTTCGGCAAGTTCGTACCGGGTTTCGATTTTCTGCAGAACCTGGCCAAGGGCGCCAGCCAGTCAATACCGCAGATCCCCAATCTGGCGAACTGGGTCTCGCCTTCGTTAAATGTCGAGGAACTGGAGAAACGCATCGAGGAACTACGCGCCGTACATTTCTGGCTTGAGCAGAACTCGCGTGCCCTGGGTGCCACCATCCAGGCGCTGGAAGTGCAGAAGATGACGCTGGCCACCCTCAAGGGCATGAACTTCAATATCGGCGACGTGGCCAATGCGTTCAAGCTCAAGGCGGCCGATTCCGTGGCCAGTGGTGTGCAGATGGCCACCGAACGTGCCGGCTCGACCGCCAAGACCCTGACCGATGCCGCATCGGCTGTGGGAGGTGCCGCGCGCAAGGCGGCCGGCGCCATGCCCAAATCGGCGGCCGGTTCGGCGTCCCTGATCGATCCGATGCAGTTGTGGGGCTCGCTCACGCAGCAGTTCCAGCAGATCGCAGCCGGCGCCATGCAGGAAGCGACGCGCAAGACGGCGGTGGCCGCGACCCGCAACATCTCCGCAGGCCTTGCGAAGGAAGCCGTCAAGGCGGGCAAGAAGGCTGCGGCCTCGCGCACACGCAAAGCGGTCTCCAAGAAGGCGGCTAGCCGCAGCCGCAAGGCGTCGACGTGACGCGCATGCGCGCAGCTCGAAGTGGCCGGTTCTCGCCAGGCGTGCCCTGATGGCGCTGTTTGCACACGGACATGCGACGCATCCGAACTGGACCATGGCGGCGGCTCTGGTACTGGCGCAGCTGCGTGCGCAGATGGCATTGCCCGGTTACGCGCCGACTCCCACGCTGGCGCTGCTGTACATCACCGATCACTACGCCGACGCGGCGCAGGACATCCTTGATCACCTCAGCGGCGAACTGCCGGGTGTGACCGATTGGTCCGGCACCGTCGGTGTCGGTGTCTCGGCCAACAACGTGGAGTATTTCGACGAGCCGGCGATGGCGGTCATGTTGTGCGACTTGCCGGGTGACCAGTACCGGGTGTTCTCGGGTGTCGCGCCGTTGAACCTGGGTTTCGACGCCTACTCCGCGCTGGTGCATGCCGATCCCGCCACTCCGGACCTGGCTGAGCTGGTGCAGGAGATGGCGGCACGCACGTCGTCGGGCTATCTGTTTGGCGGCCTGTCGGCCAGTCGGACGCGAACCGTGCAGTTCGCAGCCAGTGGCGATGGCAACATGCGCGGCCAAGGTGGCGTGCGTGGCGTTTTCAGTGGCGGGCTCAGTGGCGTGGCGTTCGGTCCCGAGGTTCAACTGGTGTCGCGTGTCACGCAGGGCTGTCGACCAGTGTCGGCGTTTCGCAACGTGACCGAGTCCGAGCAGAACCTGGTCATTCGCATCGACGGGGAGCCCGCGCTCGATGCATTGCTGCGCGAGCTCGATGTTTCGCTCGAGCGGCCCCAGGAGGCATTGGCCGTGATCCGCCAGACGCTGGTGGGCCTGGTGGACACCGGCGATGCCGATGGTGGCCAGGCGATGGGTCGCGCCGGCAGCTTTGGCAACGATGTCATCGTGCGCCACATCATCGGGCTTGATCCAGCGCGCCGTGGCATCGCCATTGCGCAACCGGTGTCTGACGGCATGCAGCTGGCTTTCTGCCAACGAAACGTGCAGGCGGCGCGATCGGATCTGGTGCGCATCTGCGCCGAGGTGCGTGAGGAACTCGAACCGCTGGAGCTGAGCATGGAGACCGCCACGGCGCTCGCTGCGTCCGAGGCGCAGGCTGCTGCCCATCCAGCGCGTGGCATTGCCGGTGCCGTTTATGTCAGTTGTTCGGGACGCGGCGGCCCGCATTTCGGTGGGCCGAGCGCCGAGTTGCAGATCGTGCGTCGCGCGCTCGGTGATGTGCCGCTGGTGGGTTTTTTCGCCGGTGGGGAGATTGCGCGCCACCATCTGTATGGGTACACGGGCGTGTTGACGGTGTTTGCACAGCGCGAAGACTGACGCTGAGGCGTCGCGCGCACCGGTTCGGGGCGGACCCAGCCGATGCCTATTGGTCGCATTCACAACAGAATCTGACGTGCGGCAATCCACGAGTCGGGTTTGTGCCACCAAAGCTGTCAGAATTCGACCCCTAACACGCCAGAACCGACCTTGTTCTTGCTGCTGTTTCCCCGTTGATGTCAATTTGTTGGCGCCACCTGTTGGCGGAGCACCCATGAGCGACCACAGCAAGATACCGGTCACGCAGTTGCCGAGGCACCGCTTCGTCTTCCTGACGTTGCCACACTACACCATGATCGCTCTGGCCAGTGCGATCGATGCCTTGCGCATGGCCAATCGGGTCAGCAAGCGCGAGTTGTATGAGTGGTCGATCGCGAGCATCGACGGCGACCCGGTGCCGGCCAGCAACGGCCTGTCCATGTTTCCCACGGTAGCGATCGACAACATCGGCCCGGCCAATATCGTTTTTGTCGTGGGCGGAGTGCAGGTGGAGAAGGCGACCACGCCGGCCGTGCTCAGCGTATTGCGCCGCCTGGCCCAGCGCCATGTGTCGCTGGGCTCCTTGTGCACGGGCGGTTACGCGCTGGCCAAGGCCGGCCTGCTCGACAAGTACCGGGCGGTGATCCACTGGGAAAATATGACCGCTCTGCGTGAGGAGTTCCCGCGCGTGGTGTTCTCTGACCAGCTGTTCGCCATTGACCGTGATCGCTACACCTGTACCGGTGGTGTGGCGCCGCTGGACCTGATGCTGCATATCATCAAGCAGCACCAGGGGCGCGATATCGCACCGCTGATCTCTGAGCAGTTCATCCTTGACCGCATCCGCAATGACCAGGACCGCCAGCATATTCCGCTGCAGGCACGGGTCGGCCTGTTCCACGAAAACCTGATCGAGGCGGCCGCGCTGATGGAAGCGAACATCGAGGAGCCGCTGTCACTCGATGAGATTGCCGCACTGGTGGGTGTGTCAAGGCGCCAGATCGAGCGCCTGTTCAAGCGTTACGTCGGACAGGTGCCCACCAAGTACTACCTGGACATGCGGCTGCGCCGTGCTCGCGAACTGCTGTTGCAGACGGCGATGTCCATCATGCAGGTGGCCGTGGCCTGCGGCTTCCAGTCGCCGCCGCATTTTTCCAAGTGCTACCGCATGTTGTTTGGCTACACCCCGAGCGCCGAGCGCAGTGCCAGTCGCGCTGGGGCGCTGGCGCAAGGCCAGGCTGCGAATCCGCCCGCCATGAGCTTTGCGGCGAGTCAGTCGCCAGTTGACGAGCCGTGGGAATGATGTCGGACCGCGTGTGAAGGCGGAGCGGGCGCCATCACGGGGCGTCTGCAGCCATGTCGTGTGACGACAACCCCTGGTCGCGATTCAGTCAGCGGGCCCCCATGGCGCCCCCTACCATCGGGTCCCGGTAGCCCGATATCCCGCATCCCGAAAACCCAGGATCTGACCATGGCTGAAGACTTAGACGACGATCTCGACCTGAACACGCTCAACGACGAGGATTTGACCGAGCAGGTACACGACGACCTTTACAACGGTTTGCGCGATGAGGTCATTGAAGCCACCAACATCCTGCTCGGACGCGGCTGGTCGGCGGACCGCGTGCTCAACGAAGCATTGGTCGAAGGCATGCGCATCGTCGGTGTCGACTTTCGCGATGGCATTCTGTTCGTGCCCGAAGTGCTGCTGGCCGCCAATGCGATGAAGGGTGGCATGGAAATCCTGCGCCCGCTGCTGGCCGAGACCGGTGTCGCACCGATCGGCAAGATGGTCATCGGCACGGTCAAGGGTGACATTCACGACATCGGCAAGAACCTGGTCGGCATGATGATGGAAGGTGCCGGCTTCGAGGTGATCGACCTGGGAATCAACAACCCTGTCGACAAGTACCTGGCGGCCCTGGAAGAGCACAAGCCCGACATTCTGGGCCTGTCTGCGCTGCTGACGACCACCATGCCTTACATGAAGGTGGTGATCGACACGCTCAAGGAAAAAGGCCTTCGCGACGACTACATCGTTCTGGTCGGCGGCGCGCCGCTGAACGAGGAGTTCGGCAAGGCTGTCGGTGCCGACGCTTACTGCCGCGACGCCGGCATCGCGGTGGAAACCGCCAAGTCGCTGATCGCCGCCCGGCGCGCAGCCGCCCACTGACCCACGAGCCCACCAGGGGACCGGCCATGGACGAGCGGTGCGCCACGCTGGTCATTGCGTGTGGTGCATTGGCACACGAGATCGTCGCGTTGCGGCGCATCAACGACTGGCCGCATTTGGTTGTGCAGTGCCTTCCAGCTGAGCTGCATAACCGTCCGCAGAAGATTCCGGATGCGGTGCGCGCCAAGATCCATGCAGCCCGGGGAAAATTTGCGTCGATTTTTGTGGCCTATGCTGATTGCGGTACCGGGGGGCTACTCGACAAGGTGTTGCGTGAGGAAGGCGTGGAGCGCATTCCCGGCGACCATTGTTATGAGTTCTTCGCCGGCAGTGCGGAATTCGCGGAGATGGCCGAGGCCGAGCCGGGTACCTTTTACCTGACCGATTTCCTGCTACGCCATTTCGACCGTTTGATCATGCGTGGACTGGGTATCGACAAACATCCGGAACTGTTGCCGCTGTATTTCGGCAATTACAAGCGGCTGCTCTACCTGGCCCAACTGGAGCAGCCCGGCATGCTGGAGGCGGGGCAACGGGCCGCTGATCGGCTGGGGCTGGTTTTCGAACACCGGTTCACCGGTTATGGTGATCTGCAGGACAGCCTCAAGAAGGCTGGCGAAGGAGTGGTATTTTGGCAAAGTTGATTGTGATTTCCTGGCGCGACGTACCGGCACAGGTGTTGGTAAAGGCCGGGCGGGAAACCGCCAAGGTGCAGTTGTCTCACCGCTTTCAGGAAGCGGTCGACCGCGCAGCGATGCGTGCCGGCAAATCCGGCTCCGACGCCTATCTGGCTGACTGGAAACGCAGCGAGCCACGTCGTTGCGGTGACAACCTGCAGGTCGAGGCGCAGATGGAAGCCGACCGGATCGAAGCCCGTTACAGCGATGCCGACCTGTTGCGCATCATCCGAGCGCACGGCGTCGACGCCGCCCTTGCGGCAGCGCCTGCAGCAGGCGAAGTCCCCGCAGCCGAACCTGGTGGAGTGGCCTGATGTACGTGGTACGACGCTGGTCGGTGCGCCACGCACGCGGACTGCAGAGTTTTTACAACGGCTTCGAATGGGTGATGGTCATGTTGCATCCGCTGTGGAAGCGCATCGGATACGAGCGACTTGAAAAGCCGGTGGCGATGATTGAAAAGCTGAGCAAGGGTTTTCTGTTCGATTGCCAGATGTGTGGGCAGTGTGCGCTCAGTTCCACCGGCATGGCATGCTCGATGAACTGCCCCAAGAACCTGCGCAACGGGCCCTGCGGCGGCGTGCGTGCGAACGGCAACTGCGAGGTCGAGCCCGAGATGCGCTGCGTCTGGGTCGAAGCCTTCGAGGGCAGCGAACGCATGGTGGGCGGAGACAAGGCGATCCGCGTGGTGCAGATCGCGGTCGACCGCCGGCTTGAGGGCAAGTCGTCGTGGCTCAAGGTGGCGCGAGAAAAAGGTGCCGCCGTCGAAGCTGCACTGGAGAAGCTGTGAAATTCGAAGACGAACCGGTCCCGGGTTATCCGCTGCCCATCATGCCCGGTCACAGTTCGCCGGGACGGCTCGAGCGCATCCTGCGCAGCGGCACTTTCGCTGTGACGACCGAACTCGATCCGCCGGATTCGGCCGATCCGCAGGACGTGTTCCGCCGCGCCCGCATCTTCGACGGCTATGTGGATGCGATCAATGCCACTGACGGCAGTGGTGCCAACTGCCACATGTCCAGTGTGGCAGTGTGCTCGCTGCTCGCGCGCATGGGTTACGCGATCGTGATGCAGATCTCCTGCCGCGACAAGAACCGGATCGCGATCCAGGGCGACATCCTCGGTGGTGCCGCCATGGGCGTGTGCAATATCTTGTGCCTGACCGGCGACGGCGTGCAGTCGGGCGACCATCCGCAGGCCAAGCCGGTATTCGACCTCGACTGCATGTCGCTGCTGGAGATGGCGCGCGACATGCGGGAGAACCACCGCTTTCAGAGCGGGCGCAAGATCACCTACGCGCCGCGCGTGTTCCTGGGCGCAGCTGCGAACCCGTTTGCGCTGCCTTTCGAATGGCGCGCCGACCGTCTGGCCAAGAAGGTCGCCGCCGGCGCACAGTTCGTGCAGACGCAATACTGTTATGACGTGCCACGCCTGCGCAGCTACATGCAGCGTGTCGAGGACCTGGGTCTGCTGGGCAAGGTCTATATCCTGGTCGGTGTCGGTCCGCTGCGCAGCGCCAAAGCCGCTGAATGGATGCGCAGCAACGTGCCGGGCATCCACATACCCGATGATGTCATCAAGCGCATGTCAGGCGCAGAGAAACCGGCACTTGAAGGGCGGCAGGTCTGCATCGACATCATCAACGAGATCCGCGAGATCAAGGGCGTCGCGGGCATTCACGTCATGGCCTACCGGCAGGAAGAGACGGTGGCCGAAATCATTCAGAAGTCCGGTGTGCTGGCAGGCCGCGAACCCTGGCATCCGCGACGCGACACAACCCCCGTTCAATTTGAGAAGGAAGCACAGTGACCGATACCGTTATCAGTTCCGCCAGCCGCGAGGTGGTGATCGGATTCGACCGGCCGTTCGTCATCATCGGTGAGCGCATCAACCCGACCGGGCGCAAGATCCTGGCCGCCGAGATGCTGGCCGGCGACTACAGCCGCGTGATCGCGGATGCACTGGCCCAGGTCGAGGCCGGCGCACATATGCTGGACGTCAATGCCGGCATTCCTTTGGCTGACGAACCGGCCTTGCTGGCCAAGGCCATCGAGCTGGTGCAGTCGGTGACTGACGTGCCGCTGTCGATCGACTCGTCCATCGTGGCCGCGCTCGAGGCGGGACTGGCGGTCTACAAGGGCAAGGCCCTGGTCAATTCGGTTACCGGCGAGGAAGACCGCCTCGAGACCGTGTTGCCACTGGTGGCCAAATACGGCGCGGCGGTGGTCGCGATTTCCAACGACGAGACCGGTATTTCGCAGGACCCGGACGTGCGTTTTGCGGTGGCCAGGAAAATCGTGGAACGTGCGGCCGACTACGGCATTCCCGCCAGCGACATCGTCGTCGATCCGCTGGTAATGCCGATCGGTGCCATCAACCAGGCGGGCGTACAGGTGATGCGGCTGGTACATCGGCTGCGGACCGAACTCAAGGTCAACACCACCTGTGGCGCGTCCAATGTCAGTTTCGGACTGCCGGAGCGCAACGGCATCAACGGCGCGTTCCTGACCATGGCCATGGCCTGCGGCATGACATCGGCCATTACCAATCCGCTGCATGCAGAGGTCGTCAAGGCCGTGATGGCCGCCGACGTGATGATGGGGCACGACCCGGACTGCATGCGCTGGATCCGCAAGTTCCGCGAGGCGCCGACCATGGGCGCCGATGGCGAGATGGGTCGCGGACGGCGCGAAATCGGCAAGCGCCGGCGCGTCTGAATATTTCACGAGGGGTGATGTCTTGAGCACAAAAGACCCGCTGGTCGTATTCACGCCTTCCGGCCGGCGCGGCCGTTTTCCGGTTGGCACCATGGTGTTGCAGGCGGCGCGTTCGCTGGGCGTGGACATCGACTCGGTGTGTGGCGGCCGCGGCATCTGCGGGCGTTGCCAGGTGACGCTGGCGGTGGGCGACTTCGCCAAGCATGGCGTGCGATCGCGTTCAGAGAACCTGTCCGAGTTTGGCCCGGTCGAGCA
>Ga0105047_10006573_pt1 | contig 19699 bp, 20 predicted proteins | sample MAT04_FD_78384 | JGI IMG/M metagenome (GOLD analysis project Ga0105047, IMG submission 78384) | Freshwater microbial communities from Lake Fryxell liftoff mats and glacier meltwater in Antarctica - MAT-04 (megahit assembly) | ecosystem: Environmental > Aquatic > Freshwater > Ice > Liftoff...
GAATGTGGGGGTCTTGAAGGCGATCCTGAAGAACCCCTCGACCGTGATGACGCATGCCCCGACGCAGGCGAACCGGGCCAATCTGGCGGCTTCGTTCCTGGTGGAAGTGCAGGGGCGGTATGCCGGCACCTTGCAGGGGCGGCAGGAGTTGGAGGGGCACCTGGTCGAAGAGGTCGAGGGGGCGCTGTGGACGGCGGCCACGATTGCGGCCTGCCAGTTTGTCGGTGAGGTGCCGGAGTTTGACCGCGTGGTTGTGGCGGTCGATCCGCCGGTGACTGGCGGGGCGAAGTCGGACACCTGCGGGATCGTGGTGGCCGGGGTCGTCATGTCCGGTGAGCCAAAGGATTGGCGGGTGGTGGTGATGGAGGATTGCTCCATCAAGGGATCGCCCACCGAATGGGCGACGGCGGCAGTGGCGGCGATGGACCGGCACAAGGCGGACCGGCTGGTGGTCGAGGTCAACCAGGGCGGCGAGATGGTGTCGGACATGATCCGGCAGGTCGATCCGTTGGTGCCGATCCGCACTGTGCATGCCGGCAAAAGCAAGGGCATCCGGGCCGAGCCGGTGGCGGCTTTGTATGAGCAGGGGCGAGTGAAACATCTGCGCGGCCTGAGCAAGCTGGAGGACCAGATGTGCCGGATGACGGTCAAGGGGTTCAAGGGCGACGGCTCGCCGGACCGGCTGGACGCTTTGGTCTGGGCGCTGCTGGAGCTGATGGTGGAGCCGGCGAAGAGTTTCCGCGTGGCGCGGGTCAGGACTTTGTAGGCGGGCGGATGGGGATGGGCATGAATGCCCATCCTACCGGGAGAGGCAGAGGGGATGATGGGCATGAATGCCCATCCTACGGTCAATTGGGCCGGGACGAAATCATAGGAGATGACGGGCATGTTCGATTTCCTGCGGCGGGGACGGGAGATGCCCGGTGCGCCCGAAGTGAAAGCCTCGGCGACGGGGCGGGTGGTGGCCTGGGGCAGTTCCGGCCGGGTGGCGTGGAGCCCGCGCGATGTGGTCAGCCTGACCAAATCGGGGTTTCAGGGCAATCCGGTCGGGTTCCGGGCGGTGAAGCTGATCTCGGAAGCCGCGGCGGCCTTGCCGCTGGTGTTGCAGGACAATGATCGGCGGCATTCGGAACATCCGCTGCTGAGTCTGATCCTGCGGCCCAATGCGGCGCAGGGGAAGGCGGATTTCTTCGAGGCGCTGTATGGCTACCTGCTGCTGACCGGGAACGCCTATGTCGAAGCGGTGCCGGGGGGCGGCGATCTGCCGGGCGAGTTGCACGTGCTGCGGTCGGACCGGATGAATGTTGTGCCGGGCAATGACGGATGGCCGGTAGCGTATGACTATACGGTGGGCGGGCGGGCGCACCGGTTTCATGTGACCGAAGCGGTGTCGCCCATTTGCCATGTGAAGAGCTTTCATCCGCAGGACGACCATTATGGGCTGTCTCCGCTTCAGGCGGCGGCAGTGGCGGTGGATGTCCATGGCAGCGCCTCGGCCTGGTCGAAGGCGCTGTTGGACAACGCGGCGCGGCCTTCGGGGGCAATCATCTACAAGGGTGTGGATGGGTCGTCGCAACTGAGCAATGACCAGTATGAGCGGCTGATCGGCGAGATGGAGATGCACCATCAGGGCGCGCGCAATGCCGGGCGGCCGATGTTGCTGGAAGGCGGGCTCGACTGGAAGCCGATGGGATTCTCGCCCAGTGACATGGAGTTCCAGAAGACCAAGGAGGCGGCGGCGCGGGATATTGCCATCGCCTTTGGGGTGCCGCCGATGCTGGTGGGGCTGACCGGGGACGCGACTTACGCCAATTATCAGGAGGCGAACCGGGCCTTCTATCGGCTGACGGTGCTGCCGCTGGTGGCGAAGGTCACCGCGAGTCTGTCGGCCTGGCTGTCCACGTTCTCGGGCGAGGCGGTGGAGTTGCGGCCTGATCTGGATCAGATCCCGGCGCTGGCAGCGGAGCGGGATCAGCAATGGGCCCGGGTCGGCGCGGCGGATTTCCTGACGCCGGCGGAAAAGCGGGTCATTCTGGGCTTGCCGCGTCTTGCGGAGGGCGAATGACGCCCCGGCGCGGCCCGCCCGAGCCGGCCGGCGGATCGCGGTTTCTGTTTGACAGTTTCGATTCCGCGCATGCCCGGATCGAGGCCAATGAACGGGTGGCCGACGAGCGCTGGGCGGCGCTGGAATATCGGCTGAACCAGATCGAAGACGCGCTGGACCGGATGGAAAAGCGCATCTGGGTCGGAGTTTACGGCATGGCGGCGTTCCTGCTGGCACGAGGGGCTGAGCTGCTGATGACCACATTGGTGAAATGAGGGACGCGATGGATCATTCTAGTCTGGGGCCAATTTGGGGTGCGCCGGAACGCAAGTTCCAAAGTGCCGAGGCCGATGCGAAGGTCGCTTTCACGGTGACCGAAGGCCGGGTGATCGAGGGCTATGCCTCGGTCTTCAACCGGCGCGATCAGGGCGGCGATGTGGTGCTGCCGGGGGCCTATGCGAGTTCCTTGAAGGCGATGGCGAAGGCGGATCGGCGGGTGAAGATGCTGTGGCAGCATGATCCTGCGCAGCCCATCGGCATCTGGGACGAAGTGAAAGAGGACGCCAATGGCCTGTGGGTCAAGGGGCGTCTGCTGCCGGAAGTGGCCAAGGGCCGCGAGGCGGTGGCTTTGCTGGAAGCGGGGGCGATTGACGGCTTGTCGATCGGCTATCGCACGGTGAAGGCGGAACGTGACGGCAAGGGGCAACGCCTGTTGTCGGAGCTGGAGCTTTGGGAAGTGTCGTTGGTGACCTTTCCGATGCTTCCCGAGGCGCGGGTGTCGGCCAAGGGCGATGCCCCTGGCGAGAACGACACCTGGCGCGTGGTGGCGGCGCTTCTGGAGGAAGCCCGCGAACAGATGGGCCGGGTTTAACTCCAAGGCCTTTTCACGACCAACCTGAGGAAACACGAATGACCGAGACAAAGGCTCGGGCCGGGGAATCACATCCCCATGCCCTGCATCCGGGTGCGGAAGTGAAATCCGCCTTGGCTGGATTTCTGGGGGATTTCAACATCTTCCAGAGCGACGTGAAGAAATCTCTGCAACAACAGGAAGAGCGACTGACCATGCTGGACCGCAAGACTTCGACCTTTGCCCGCCCCGCTTTGTCGGCGGCGGCAGAGCTGGACATGCCCCACAAGAAGGCGATGGCCGCCTATCTGCGCACCGGCGATGACGACGGCTTGCGCGGGCTGAATCTGGAAGGCAAGGCCATGTCCACCGCCGTGAGCGCGGATGGCGGCTACCTTCTGAACCCGCAGATGTCGGACACCATCGCGTCGATGCTGTCCACGACGACCTCGCTGCGCGCCTTGTGCAACGTGGTGCAGATTGATGCCACGTCCTATGACGTGATCGTTGACAACACCGATGTCGGTTCCGCCTGGCAGACGGAAGCGTCGGCAGTGACGGAAAGTGCAACGCCGAACATCAACCGCATCTCGATCAAGCTGAACGATCTGTCGGCCATGCCGAAGGCGAGCCAGCGGCTGCTGGACGATGCGGCGTTCGACGTCGAAGCCTGGCTGAGCCAGAAGATCGCGACGCGGTTCATCCGCGCCGAGGCGGGGGCCTTCATCAACGGCACTGGCGTCGATATGCCCAAGGGCATCCTGCTGCCGACCAAGATCGCCAACGCATCCTGGACCTGGGGCAACCTTGGCTACATCCCGACCGGCTTTGCGACGGACTTCGCCTCGACCAACCCGATCGACTGCATCGTGACACTGATCTACTCGCTGGCGGCGGATTATCGCGGCAATGCGACCTTCGTGATGAACTCCAAGACCGCAGGCGCGGTGCGGAAGATCAAGGACTCGACCGGGCGGTTCATGTGGATGGACAGCTTCACGTCGGGCCAGCCTTCGACGCTGATGGGTTACCGCGTGGTGATCCTGGAGGACATGCCGGATATCGCGGCGAACACTTATCCGATCGCGTTCGGCGACTTCCATTCGGGCTACACGATTGCCGAGCGCCCGGACCTGCGCATCCTGCGCGATCCGTTCTCGGCCAAGCCGAATGTGCTGTTCTATGCCTCCAAGCGCGTTGGCGGCGACATCACCGACTATTCGGCGATCAAGCTGCTGAAGGTCGCGGTGTCCTAAACGGCAACTGGCCCTTTGGCGGGGGCCGGACCCGGGGGGGGTGCGCGTGATTTGGGGCGCGCACCCCCGATTTCAGGCTTGAGATGAGGAGCGAGCGATGATCCTGACAGAGCTGACGAATGTGCCGGATAGCGCACTGCCTTTGCAGGCTTTCAAGAACCAGTTGCGGCTTGGCACCGGGTTTGGCGAGGACACGCTGCAGGACGCGGTGCTGAACGGCGTGCTGCGGGCGGCGATTGCGGCCATCGAGGGGCGGGTCGGAAAGGCCTTGATCTCGCGGCAGTTCAAGCTGCGGATCGAGGATTGGCAGTCGCTGGATGAGCAGACCTTGCCGGTGGCACCGGTGTCCGCCGTGGCGTCGGTGACGCTGGTGGATCAGGCCAATGTGAACACGGCGCTGGTGACGACGAGTTACCGGCTGGTGCCGGACACGCACCGGCCCAAGCTGGCGGCGGTCGGTGTGCTGTTCCCGGCGGTGCCGAGTTACGGGCATGTGGATGTGGTGTTCAGCGCCGGGTTTGGCGCGGACTGGAGCTTTGTGCCGGCAGATCTTTCGCAGGCGGTGCTGATCCTCGCGGCGGTCTATTACGAGGACCGACATGACGGTGGGCCGCAAAGCGGGGCCTTGCCGCATGTCGTGCTGGCGCTGATCGAACGCTGGCGGACGGTTCGGCTGCTTGGGGGGAAGGCATGAGCCAGGATATTCGGCTGAACCGGCCCCTGGTGCTGGAGGCGCAGGTGCGCACCAGCGATGGGGCCGGGGGGTTTGTGGAGACCTGGGGGACTGTCGGCTCGCTTTGGGCCGAGGTCGCACCGGGCAGCGGGCGGGATGTGGCGGGAGTGGAGGTGACGCTCGCCTCGGTGCCGCTTCGGATCACGGTGCGGGGGGCCAAAGTCGGTTCGGCCTCGCGACCCCTAGCGGGGCAAAGGTTTCGGGATGGGGCGCGGCTGTTCCCCATTCTGGCGGTCACGGAGCGCGATGCAGACGGCTTGTATTTGATGTGCTTTACCCATGAGGAGGTGCCGCAATGAGCTATCAGGCAGCGGCGGCGCTTCAGTCGGCGGTTTTTGCTCGGCTGGCAGGGTGGAGCGGGCTGGTCGGCGTGCCGGTGGTGGACGAGGTGCCGGCCGGTGGCGGAAAGGGGACTTTCGTGCTGCTGGGGCCGGAGACGGCCATCGATAAGGGTGACGCTACGAGCGGGGGGGCCGAGCATCAGTTTCAGGTCAGCGTGATCAGCGACGCCAAGGGGTTTCTGGCTGCGAAGGCCGCGGCGGCGGCGGTGTCATCGGCGCTGATCAATGCACCCTTGACCCTGACGGCGGGCACGCTGGTCGGGCTGCAGTTCCAGCGCGCTGTGGCCAAGCGGTTGGAGCAGGGCGACAGCCGCCGCATCGACATGACCTTCCGCGCAAGGGTCGATTTCTAGAGCTTTCCTGACCTTCACCGGCGGTCCTGCCAAAGCGGGGCCCGCATCCTTACAAGGAGATGACCAATGGCTGTGCAAAACGGCAAGGACCTGCTGATCAAGGTCGATCTGAACAATGCGGGCACCTTTCAGACCATGGCGGGCCTGCGCGCGACGCGGATCAGTCTGAATGCCGAGACGGTGGACGTGACCTCGCTGGAGAGCGCGGGTTGGCGCGAACTGCTGGCGGGGGCAGGGGTGAAGGCGGCCTCGGTCACCGGATCGGGCGTGTTCCGCGATCAGGCGACGGACGCCCGGGCCCAGCAGATCTTTTTCGACGGCGAGGTGCCGAATTTCCAGGTGATCGTGCCGGGCTTCGGCGTGATCCAGGGCCTGTTCCAGATCACCGCCATTGAATATTCGGGCACCTACAATGGCGAGGCGACTTACGACATGACGCTCGCCTCGGCCGGGGTTCTGACGTTCACGGCGATCTGATGAGCAATCCCTGGGCGGGCGAAGTGGAAGTGCGGCTGAACGGTGTGGTGCATGTGGCCAAGCTGACGCTTGGCGCGCTGGCCGAGCTGGAGGCGCAATTGGGGGAAACCTCGATGCTGGCGCTGGTCGAGCGGTTCGAGGGGCAGAACTTCTCAAGCCGTGATGTGCTGGCGCTGATCGTGGCGGGTCTGCGCGGCGGCGGTTGGCAAGGCGCTGCGGCGGATTTGCTGTTGGTGGAAATCGCGGGTGGTCCCTTGGGCGCGGCGCGGGTGGCGGCGGAATTGCTGGCGCGTGCCTTCGCCCTGCCGGGTGAGCCGTGAGCCGGATTGATTGGCCCGGGCTGATGCGGGTTGGGCTGCATGGGCTAGGCCTGACGCCGACAGAGTTCTGGCGGCTGAGCCCGGTGGAATTGAGGATCATGTTGGGGGCGGATCAGACGCCGTCCCTGACAAGGGCGCGGTTCGAGGAATTGGCGGCGGCATTCCCCGACGCAAGACCTGGACCTGGCCCCGAGCTGGAAGGGGAATAACATGGTGGATGTATCGGACCTGACGGATCAGATTGCGGCTTTGGAGCAGACACTTGGGACCAGCGTGTCCATGGTTTCTGCCTTTGGCGGCGAGCTCGACAAGATGAAGGACAGCATGGTCTTCGCCGAGCGCGAGGTTTCCAGCCTTGCGTCGGGGTTTGGCGGCGGCCTTCGGCGGGCGTTCGACAATGTGGTTCTGGACGGCGCCAAGCTGTCGGATGCCCTGAAGGGGGTGGCCGATGCGATGAGCCAGACCGTCTATAATGTTGCCTTGAGGCCGGTGCAGTCCGCCGCGGGAACGGTGCTGGCCGAAGGGGTGAACAAGCTTTTGAGCGGCATCTTGCCGTTCGAGAAGGGCGGCGCCTTCAGCCAGGGCAAGGTGATCCCATTTGCCAAGGGGGGCGTTGTTTCAAGCGCGACGAACTTCCCGATGCGCGGCTCTACCGGCCTGATGGGCGAGGCGGGGCCGGAGGCGATCATGCCGTTGACGCGCGGCGCGGATGGCAAGTTGGGGGTTCAGGCCTCCGGTCATGGTGGGCGGCCTGTCACAGTTGTGATGAACATCTCGACGCCGGATGTGTCGGGTTTCCAGCGAAGTCAGGCCCAGATCGCCGCGCAGGCGATGCGGGCCTTGTCGCGCGGTCAGCGGAACAGGTGAGGGCAACATGGAATTTCACGAAATCCGCTATCCTGCGAACCTGAGTTTCGGGTCCACCGGCGGGCCGGAGCGGCGGACGGAAATCGTCACGCTGGCCAATGGTTTTGAAGAGCGCAACACGCCTTGGGCGGATTCGCTGCACCGGTTCGACGCAGGCTCGGGCTTGCGCAGTCTGGACGATCTGTCCGGCCTGATTGCGTTTTTCGAGGCGCGGAGAGGGCCATTGTACGGGTTCCGCTGGAAGGATTGGTCGGACTACAAATCGGGCCTGCCCTCGGGCGTGGTCAGCGAGACGGATACCGAGATCGGGCGCGGCGATGGCGTGACGAAGGTTTTCCAGTTGCAGAAGGTCTATCTGTCAGGCCCGTCGAGTTACGCCCGGCCCATCACCAAGCCGGTGGCGGGGACCGTGAAGGTCGCTGTCGCAGGCCTTCCCAAGGTCGAAGGCGCGGAGCTCACCTATGACGTGGTGACCGGGCTCGTGACCTTTGCCGTCGCACCGGACATCGACGCGCTGGTGACGGCGGGGTTCGAGTTCGACGTGCCGGTGCGGTTTGACACCGACCGGATTGCGGTGTCGGTGGCGTCCTTCCAGGCGGGGGAAGTTCCGGATGTGCCCGTGGCGGAGGTGCGGATGTGATGAGCGCAAGGCAAGATCTTCTGACGCATCTGGCGACCGGCACGACGACCATCTGCCAATGCTGGGACGTGACGCGGGTCGATGGGGTGGTGCTGGGCTTCACCGATCACGATCGGGATTTGACGTTTGACGGCGTAACCTACCGCGCGGCCTCCGGTCTGACGGCCAAAGCGTTGCAGACAGGCACTGGCTTGTCGGCGAACAACAGCGAAGCGATGGGTGCGCTGTCGAGCGCGTCGATCAACGAGACGGACATTGCGGCGGGACGGTTTGACGGCGCGGAGATCACGGCCTGGATGGTGAACTGGGCAAATGTGGGCGCCCGGATGGTGCTGTTTCGGGGGGCTTTTGGTGAGGTGACGCGACAGGCTGGGGCGTTCAACGTTGAATTGCGTGGGCTGACGGATGCGCTGAACCAGATGGGCGGAAAGGTCTATGTAAAGACCTGCACGGCGGTTCTGGGGGACGGGATATGTCAATTCAACCTTGGGCTGGCGGGGTATCGGTTCGACGTGCCGCTGGTCGGGCGTGATGCGCTGGGTCGGTATCTGTTCGGTGCCTTGACGGGCGCGGTGGATGGCTGGCTGGAGCGCGGGCGCTGTACGGTACAAGCCGGTGCCGGCGCAGGGCAGGTGGGGATCGTGAAGTTCGATCAGACCATTGACGGGCAGCGGACGGTGGAGCTGTGGTCGCGTTTCGCGATCGAACCGGGGGTGGGCGATGTGCTGCGTCTGGAGGCGGGCTGCGACAAGCTGAACACGACCTGTCAGACGAAGTTCAGCAACTTCCTGAACTTCCGGGGCTTTCCTCAACTGCCCGGAGAAGATTGGCTGACGTCTCACCCCGTTTCTGGCACCGTCAACAACGGCGGGAGTCTGGTGAAATGACCAGCGGCGAGCGGGCGGCGCTTGAGGCGCGCCTGTGGCTTGGAACGCCCTATCGGCATCAGGCGAGCCTGAAGGGCGCCGGGGCGGATTGCCTTGGGCTGCTGCGAGGGGTCTGGCGTGCGGTTTACGGAGCGGAGCCGATGGCTGTCGTTCCGTATACTGCCGATTGGTCGGAAGCCTCTGGGAGGGAAGAATTGTTGGACGCGGCAAAGCAGGTATTGATGCCTGCCGGTCCCGGGTTTGCCGTCGGTGACGTTCTGGTGTTTCGAATGCGCGTGCAGGGGGTGGCAAAGCACCTCGGCATCGTCTCGGACGGCGGCGCCTCGCCCCGCTTCATTCATGCCTATTCGGGGCACGGCGTCGTTGACGTGGCGCTGACCGCCCCCTGGCAGCGCCGGATCGCGGCGCGCCTGACTTTTCCTTGAGGAGCTCGGCTCATGGCGACCATTCTTCTGTCGGCAGCAGGTGCGGCCATCGGTTCGGGCTTTGGCGGCACGTTGCTGGGCCTGTCAGGCGCGGTCATTGGCCGGGCGGTGGGTGCGACGTTCGGGCGGGTCATCGACCAGCGGCTTTTGGGCATGGGGTCGGATTCGGTCGAGACCGGCCAGGTTGAGCAGTTCCGCCTTGTTGGTGCGACCGATGGAGCAGCCGTGGCCGAGGTGTGGGGGCGAACCCGGGTCGGCGGTCAGGTGATCTGGGCGACACAGTTTCTGGAGACCCAGACGTCAAGCGGCGGAGGGAAGGGGACCTCCTCGTCGACCACGACCAGTTTCAGCTATTCGGTCAGTCTGGCGATCGCCTTGTGCCGGGGAGAAATCCTCGGCGTTGGCCGCATTTGGGCGGATGGGATGGAGATTGCGCCCGACAGCTTGTCGCTGCGGGTCTATGTCGGCTCGGAAGACCAGATGCCGGACCCGAAGATCGAGACGGTGGAGGGGGCGGGGCAGGCAACGGCGTTTCGGGGGATTGCCTATGTGGTGGTCGAGGACCTGGCGCTCGGCCGGTTTGGCAACCGGGTGCCGCAATTCACCTTTGAAGTGGTGCGGCAGGCGCAGGGCAGTCTTGCGGCCCCCATTCTGGACATCGCGGATTCGGTCAAGGCTGTCGCCTTGATCCCGGGGACGGGGGAATATGCGCTGGCGACGACACCTTTGTATTCAACCACCGCGCCGGGCGTCAGCCAGACGGTGAACGTGCACGCGGCCTCGGGCCTCACGGATTTCGCCACGTCCTTTGAGTCTTTGCAGCGCGAGTTGCCGAATGTGGGGGCGGTGTCGTTGGTGGTGTCCTGGTTCGGGTCGGACCTGCGCTGCGGGTCTTGCTCTGTGCGGCCAAAGGTCGAGCCGACTGCACAAGATGCGGTTGGCATGGCCTGGAGCGTTTCGAGTCAGGGCAGGTCTGGGGCGGCGGTAGTCCCCGCGCAAGACGGGCTACCGATTTATGGCGGCACACCGACCGATGCGTCGGTGGTCCAAGCCATTCAGGCGATCAGGGCTGCGGGGAAGGAAGTGACCTTCTATCCGTTCCTGCTGATGGATCAGGTCGCGGGCAACACCTTGCCTGACCCCTGGACCGGTGCTGTCGGGCAACCGGCGCTGCCGTGGCGGGGGCGGATCACCTTGTCGGTTGCACCGGGGTTGGCGGGAACGCCGGACCGAACCGCATCGGCGGGGGCGGAAGTGGCGAGTTTCCTCGGCACCGCCTCGCTGGCGAATTTTGCAATTTCTGGCACCAATGTAATCTATTCCGGCCCGGCCGAGTGGAGCTTCCGCCGGATGATCCTGCACTACGCGCATCTTTGTGCGGCGGCGGGCGGGGTGGATGCCTTCCTGATCGGGTCAGAATTGCGCGGTCTGACGCAGGTGCGCAGTGCCGGGGACGCCTTCCCGATGGTGGCAGCGCTGAAGACCTTGGCGGCAGAGGTCAAATTGGTGCTGCCCGGGGCGAAGATCAGCTACGCGGCGGATTGGTCGGAATATTTCGGCTATCAGATCGGGGGCGATGTCTATTTCCATCTCGATCCGCTCTGGGCCGATTCCCATGTCGATTTCATCGGGATCGACAATTACATGCCCCTTTCCGACTGGCGCGAGGGGACGGCGCATCTCGATGCAGGTTGGGGGTCGATCTACAACATCGACTACTTGAAGGCGAATATCGAGGGCGGGGAGGGGTTCGACTGGTACTACGATGGCCCGGAAGCTGTGACCTACCAAAACCGAAAGCCGATCACCGATGGGGCGTATGGCGAGGATTGGGTCTATCGGTTCAAGGATATTCGGAACTGGTGGACCCAAGGGCATCACGAACGCCTCGGTGGGGTACGGCAGAGCGCTCAGACGGCTTGGGTGCCGCAATCAAAGCCCGTCCGGTTCACCGAATATGGCTGTGCGGCTTTGGACAAGGCGACCAACCAGCCCAATGTGTTCCTGGACCCCAAATCTTCGGAATCGGCCCTGCCACGGGGTTCCAATGGCCAGCGGGACGATTACGTCCAGATGCAGTATTTGCGGGCGATCCATGAATATTGGAGCGATGCCGCGAAGAACCCGACCTCGACACTTTATGCCGGGTCGATGATCGACATGGACCGCGCCCATGTCTGGGCCTGGGATGCGCGGCCCTATCCGGAGTTTCCGGGGCGGGCCGATGTCTGGGGCGATGCCGCGAATTATCAGGCCGGGCATTGGCTGAATGGCCGCGCCGCCAATCAGCCATTGCCGCGGGTGATCGCCGAGATTTGCGAGCGGGCTGGTGTGACGCAGATTGATTCGGCGCAAGCTTACGGTGTGGTCCATGGCTATGCACAGGATCGGCTTTCCACCGCACGCGCGGCGCTTCAGGTGCTGTCGCTGGGCTATGGCTTTGATCCGTTGGAGCGTGAAGGCTTGCTGCAGTTCCGCAGCCGGAACGGCACGGCCAAAGCGAGCTATGACCCTGATTTTCTTGTGTTCCGCGGCGCGGATCAAGGCAGTCTGACCACGACGCGGCAAAGCAGCATCGAGCAGTCCGGCCGGGTCCGGGTCAGCTACTTCGAGGCGGACAATGACTTCGACGCCCGCACGGCAGAAGCTGTATTTCCTGACGACAGCGCGACCGTGGTCAGCCAGAACGATCTGCCACTGGTGTTGACCGGGCCAGAGGCGCGGGGCGTGGCAGAGCGTTGGCTTGCCGAGTCTCGGGTGGCGCGCGACATTGCCTCGTTTGCGCTGCCGCGCTCGGCGATGGATTTCGGGGCCGGGGATGTCATTGAAATCAGAGGCGAAAGCTATCGCATCGACCGGGTCGAACAGACAGAGGTGCTCTCAATTGATGCCGTCAGGGTCGAACCCGGCAGTTATGGGCCGGGACCCGACGCCTTGGACAACCCGGTGCGCACCGGGTTTGCGACGCCTTTGCCGGTCTATGGCACTTTCCTCGACTTGCCACTGATCACCGGGGATGAGGTACCGCAAGCGCCGCATGTGGCGGTGACGGCAGACCCCTGGCCAGGGACAGTGGCGGTCTGGTCGGCGCCGGTGGATGACGGTGATGTGCTGAACACTGAACTCGGCTTTCGGGCGGTGATTGGCACGACGTTGACCACGATGAGCAAAGTGGCCTCTGGCGTCTTTGATCGGGGTGCGCCGTTGCGGGTGTCCTTGTCGGCAGGTCAGGTGTCCTCGGTTTCGGAAGAAGCGTTGCTCAGCGGGCCGAATATGGCGGCCATCGGGGATGGAACCCCCGCGAACTGGGAGGTGTTCCAGTTCGCCACCGCCACATTGGTTGCGCCGGGCACCTATGATCTGACCAACCGCCTGCGCGGGCAGTTTGGCACGGATGGGCTGATGCCACCACTCTGGCCTGTGGGAAGCGTCTTTGTGCTGCTTGACCAATCTGTGCCGCAGATCACCCTGCCTTCTTCGCTCCGCGGGGTCAGCCAGTATTACCGCATCGGGGCCGAGGCGCAGGGCTATGCAGCGCCAACCACCACGGCGCAGCCGCTGGCGTTTCAGGGTGCGGGGCTGCGGCCCTATTCCGTGACAGAACTGACCACCTCGGGGTTGGTCGGCAGCAATATCATCGCAAGCTGGATCCGGCGAACGCGGGTGGACGGTGACAACTGGGATATGCCGGAAGTACCGTTGGGCGAGACGACGGAACTGTACACGGTTCGCGTCTATCTCGGCGAGACCTTGACGCGAGAGGTGCAGGTCACGTCGCCCTCGTGGACCTACTTGGCCACGGATCAAGTCGCGGACGGGGTCAGCGGGGCTTTTGCCCTTCGGGTCGCGCAGGTATCTGACCGCTACGGCAATGGGCCTTTCGTGCAGGTCTCTGTAGCCTGATCACCGCCCGACTGACTCCCGGGTGCCTGACCACCCTCTGTCTGGACTGTCGTGCTGCACCTTCCTATATTGGGCGCTGACAGACCGGCGAGGAGGACGCGATGGCGGAGCTTATGCAGAAGGTCCAGACGGTTGATCCGGTCTGGGAGCGGATCCGGGGCGAAGCACAGGACGCTATTCGGGGCGAGCCGCTGCTGGGCGGGCTTATTCATTCCTCATTGCTGCATCACGCGACGATGGAGCGGGCGCTGGCCTATCGGTTCTCGGTCAAACTGGCCTCCAGCGAGATGAGTGAACAGATTCTGCGCGAGATCGCCGACGAGGCCTATTCAGCGGCCCCCGATCTGGGTCAGGCCGCGCGGGCGGATGTGATGGCGGTCTATGATCGCGATCCGGCCTGCCACCGGTTCATCCAGCCGATGCTGTATTTCAAGGGGTTCCAGGCGATCCAGGCCTACCGCGTTGGCCATTGGCTTTGGCTGAACGGGCGCCGCGACATGGCCTATTTCGTGCAGATGCGGGTCAGCGAGTTCTTTGGCGTGGACATCCATCCGGCGGCGAAAGTCGGACAGGGGATCATGATCGACCACGCCCATTCCATCGTCATCGGCGAGACGGCGGTGGTCGGCAACAATGTCTCGATGCTGCATTCGGTGACGCTGGGCGGCACCGGCAAGGAAGACGGCGACCGGCATCCCAAGATCGAGGATGGCGTGATGATCGGGGCAGGGGCCAAGGTTCTGGGCAACATCACCGTCGGCCATTGCAGCCGGATCGCCGCAGGTTCGGTCGTCTTGCATGATGTGCCGCACAATTCCACCGTGGCGGGCGTGCCGGCCAAGGTCATCGGCACGGCGGGGTGCTCGCAACCTGCCCTCACCATGGACCAGACCAGTCTGCCCGAGTGAACCCCATCGCGCAGGACGCAATGTCGGCCACTTTCCGAAGCGGGCTCACAGCATTTTCCGCCCGGATTGCCCGAAGAGTCATCGTGCTGTTCGCATGGATCGTCACGGCGCCCCGCAGTTTCTGGAACGGCGTCGCACCCTTGGCGGTGCCGCGGGTGTATTTCGCCAATCACACGTCGAATGGCGATTTTGTCTTGCTCTGGGCGGCACTGCCAGTCGCGCTGCGCGATCGCACCCGCCCGGTTGCAGCCGCCGACTATTGGCTGACCAGCGGGCTTCGCAGTTTTATCGGACGCGATGTCTTCAATGCCGTCTTGATTGACCGCCGTCCCGACCACCGCGAAAATGACCCGGTCACTCAGATGGTGGTCGCCCTCGACGCCGGCGCTTCGCTGATCCTCTTTCCCGAAGGCAGGCGCAACGCTGGCGATGCGCCGCTGTTGCCGTTCAAGACCGGTCTCTACCACCTTTCCCGCCAACGCCCAGAAGTGGATCTTGTGCCAGTCTGGATCTCCAACCTGAACAACGTGCTGCCGCGGGGCCATGTGATCCCTGTCCCGCTCATGTGTTCCCTGACTTTCGGGGCACCGATCCGGGTCGGTGCGGACGAGCCGAAAGAGGCCTTTCTCGCCCGCGCCGAAGCCGTGCTGTTTGGCCTGGCGGCCCCGCGATCTGCCGAGGTGGCGGCTGAATGACGGATCCGGTTCTCCTTCGTCTGCTGCTCGGCACGGGAGGCGTCCTTCTTGTCTCCACCTTTGCAGGGGCCTGGCTGCGCCGTCGGTTCTCAGCCGATGGCACCAACGCCGCCGTCGAGAATTTCAACACCCGAGTCTCCGCCTGGTGGGTCATGGTGATCTTCGTTGGCGCGGCCTTCCTGCTCGGCCGCACCACCTTGATCTTGCTCTTCGCGCTCATCTCCTTCTCGGCTCTGCGCGAGTTCCTCACCCTTACATCAAAGGCGCGGGGCGATCATCTGGCGCTGGCTGCGGCCTTTTTCATTGTGCTTCCGCTGCAATACTGGCTCGTCGGCATCAACTGGTATGGCCTTTTCACGATTCTGATCCCGGTCTATGCCTTCCTGTTCCTGCCGGTGGTTTCCGCGTTGAGCGGTGCGCCGCGCAATTTCCTCACCCGGGTGTCGGAAACCCAATGGGGGTTGATGGTCTGCGTCTATGCCGTGAGCCACGTTCCGGCCCTGATGGAGTTGCAGATCCCAGGCTACGAGGGCCGCGGCCTCAGGCTGATCGCCTGGTTTCTTATTGTGGCGCAGGCCTCGGACGAGTTGCACTACGTCTGGGGCAGATTTCTTGGCACCCACCTGATCGCGCCCTCGATCTCGCGATCGAAGTCCTGGGAAGGCCTGGCGGGAAGCCTGGTTTCTGCCGGGCTGATTGGTGCTTTGCTCTACGAGATCACGCCGTTCAATCCCTGGCAGGCCGGGGCGATGGCTTTGGTTGTCGCACTCATGGGGTTCTTCGGCGGGATCGTGATGTCAGCCATCAAGCGCGACCGCGGCGTGAAAGACTGGGGCCACATGATCGCCGGCCACGGAGGCTTTCTTGACCGGCTCGACAGTGTCGTTTTCGCGGCGCCGGTTTTCTTTCACTTGACCCGCTATTTCTGGTCGAGCGTCTGAAACGGCAAGGGCGGCCGCGTGGCCGCCCTTGCCCTGCCGTCTCAGGCCAGCATCGCCAGCGGGTTTTCCAGAAGCTCCACGACCGCTTTCAGGAATTCCGCCCCCAGCGCCCCGTCGATCACCCGGTGATCGACCGACAAAGTCACGGTCATCACCGTCGCCACCCCCACCGTGTCGTCCTTCAACACGACTGGCCGCTTGACCCCGGCGCCAACCGCCAGAATCGCCCCATGCGGCGGGTTGATCACGGCATCAAAGCTGTCGATCCCCATCATGCCAAGGTTCGAGATCGCAAAGCTTCCGCCCTGATATTCCTGCGGCGCCAGCTTCCTGGTCTTTGCCCGGGCCGCGAGGTCCTTCATTTCCGCCGACAGCGCCGACAATGTCTTGGTTTCGGCATCGCGCAGCACTGGCGTGAACAGACCGCCCTCGACCGCGACCGCCACGGCCACATCTGACGGCTTCAGCTTCAGGATACGGTCCCCGGCCCAAACAGCGTTGGCGTTCGGCACCGCTTGCAACGCCAAGGCGCAGGCCTTGATGATGAAGTCGTTCACCGAAAGCTTCACCCCCCGCGATTCCAGCCCCTTGTTCAGTTGCTCACGGAAGGTCAGCAGCGCGTCCAGGCGGATGTCGCGGCGCAGATAGAAGTGCGGAATGGTCTGCTTGGCCTCGGTCAGCCGCGCGGCAATGGTGCGGCGCATGCCGTCCAGCGGCACTTCGACATAGGCGCGCCCAGCATACATCTTCATCACGGTTTCCGCCGACATGCCGGCGGCCATCGCAGGCTTGGCCGCTGCGACCGGGGCCGATGCGGCGGCAACCGGCGCCGCCGAAACCGCAGCCGCCATCGGCTTGGCGCTTTCCACATCCGCCCGAACGATCCGCCCATGCGGACCCGAGCCCGAAATCTTGTTCAGATCCAACCCTTTCTCGGCCGCGATCCGCCGTGCCAGAGGCGACGCAAACACCCGCGCACCTTCCACTTTCGGGGCCGCAGAGGAGGCCGCAGATGGGGCCGCAGCCACAACCGCCGCCGCCACCGGCGCGGTCGCAACCACAGACGCAACCACAGACGCAACCACAGGCGCAACCACCGGCGCAGCAGATGCCGCCACCTTGGGCGCGGCCGAGACGCTTTCGCCCTCCACGATCAGCACGGCAATGGGGGCGTTCACCTTCACCCCCGCCGTGCCCTCGGCCACCAGTAGCGAGCCGATGGTGCCTTCATCCACCGCCTCGAATTCCATCGTCGCCTTGTCGGTCTCGATCTCGGCGATGATCTGGCCGCTCTTGATCTTGTCGCCTTCTTTCACATGCCATTTCGCGAGCGTCCCTTCCTCCATCGTCGGGGACAGCGCGGGCATCAGGATTTCAATAGCCATGGTCCCACCTTCAGCGATAGCAGACGGATTTCACGGCAGCGACGACTTCCGCCGTCGTCACCAGCGCAAGCTTTTCAAGGTTCGCCGCATAGGGCATCGGCACATCCTTGCCGGTGCAATTGATCACCGGCGCGTCCAGGTAATCGAAGGCCCGTTCCATGATCGTGGCGGACAGATGATTGCCGATCGCGCCGACCGGGAATCCTTCCTCCACCGTCACGCAGCGGTTGGTCTTCATCACCGAGGCAAGCAGCGTGTCATAGTCGATAGGCCGCAGGGTCCGCAGGTCCACCACCTCGGCACTGATCCCGTCTTTGGCCAGCAGATCAGCGGCTTCCAGCGCGTACTTCATGCCGATCCCGAACGAGACGATGGTCACATCCGTCCCCTCGCGCCAGATCCGCGCCTTGCCGAAGGGGATGGTGAAATCGGGCAAGTCAGGCACTTCGAAGGCATGCCCATAGATCACTTCGTTCTCAAGGAAGATCACCGGGTTGTTGTCGCGGATCGCAGTTTTCAACAGACCCTTGGCGTCCGAAGCCGAGTAAGGCATCACCACCTTCAACCCCGGAATAGCAGCATACCACGCCGCATAGTCCTGCGAATGCTGCGCTCCGACCCGCGCCGCCGCGCCATTGGTGCCCCGGAACACGATGGGGCAGGGCAGTTGCCCGCCCGACATGTAGTTGGTCTTCGCCGCCGAGTTGATGATGTGGTCCATCGCCTGCATGGCGAAATTCCAGGTCATGAATTCGACAATTGGCCGCAACCCGGCCCAGGCCGAACCGACCGCAATGCCGGTGAAGCCCATCTCGGTGATCGGCGTATCGACGACACGCTTCGGCCCAAACTCGTCCAGCAGACCTTGGCTGATCTTGTAGGCCCCCTGATACTCGCCCACCTCTTCGCCCATCAGAAACACCACCGGATCGCGGCGCATTTCTTCGGCCATCGCCTCGCGCAGGGCTTCGCGCACCGTCATGGTCCTCATCGCCGTGCCTTCCGGCCAATCGGCCGAGGCCTTCGACACGGCCGACACCGGGGCGGCTGAAGCAACCGGCGCCGCAGCAACCGGGGCCGCAGCAACCGGGGCAGGGGCCGCGGCCGCCGCGACCGGAGCCGCCCCAGCCCCAGCCCCAGCCCCTGCCGCCATCGCCTCGCCCTCTTCGCCCATCACCAGGATCGGCGTGTTCACCTTCACCCCCGACGTGCCCTCGGCCACCAGCAGCTTGCCGACGCGCCCCTCGTCCACCGCCTCGAATTCCATCGTGGCCTTGTCGGTCTCGATCTCGGCCAGCACCTGACCGGATTTCACCACGTCGCCCACTTTCACCAGCCATTTGGCGAGAGTGCCCTCTTCCATCGTCGGCGACAGCGCCGGCATCAGAACTTCCAAAGACATCGCATCCCCCTCAGGCGTAAATTCCGGTCCAAAGCTCGGCTGGCGCGGGCTCGGGGCTTTCCTTGGCAAACTCGGCAGCGGCGTTGACCTGATCCTTGATCTCGCGGTCAATCGCCTTCAGGTCCTCATCCGATGCAAGGCCCGGCGTCAGCAGCAGATCGCGCACATGCTCGATCGCGTCCTTTTCGGTTTTCACCTTCTCGACCTCCTCGCGCGTGCGGTATTTCGCCGGGTCCGACATCGAGTGCCCGCGATAGCGATAGGTCATCATTTCCAGAATATACGGCCCGTTGCCCGCGCGGCAGTGCGCGACCGCCTTCTCGCCCGCCGCCTTCACCGCCAGCACATCCACCCCGTCGACCTGCTCGCCGGGAATGCCGTAAGCCGTGCCGCGCCCGAAGAACGTGCCCGACTTGGTCGAGCGTTTGACCGAGGTTCCCATCGCATACTGGTTGTTTTCAATGACGAAAATCACCGGCAGGCTCCAAAGCTCGGCCATGTTGTAGGTCTCGTAGACCTGCCCCTGATTGGCCGCGCCGTCGCCGAAATAGGTGAAGGTCACGTTGTCATTGCCCAGATACTTGTCGGCGAATGCCAGCCCCGCGCCCAGCGGCACCTGCGCCGCCACGATCCCGTGCCCGCCGTAGAAATGCTTGGCTTTCGAGAACATGTGCATCGAGCCGCCTTTCCCCTTGGAATAGCCGCCCTCCCGCCCGGTCAGTTCCGCCATCACGCCCTTGGGGTCCATGCCGCAGGCCAGCATATGCCCGTGGTCACGGTAGGACGTCACCCGCTTGTCGCCCTCTTTCGTGGTGGCCTCCAGCCCGACGACGACCGCTTCCTGCCCGATATACAGATGGCAGAACCCTCCGATCAGCCCCATGCCGTACAACTGCCCGGCCTTTTCCTCGAATCGGCGGATCAACAGCATTTCGCGGTAAAACTTCAGCAGCTCTTCCTTGGAAACGTTGGAAATGCCAGCATCTTTCTTCGTGGCCAAGTCTGTTCCTCCCGAGTGGATCGCGCAGATGGTTCAATATTAAACTACCCCCATTGTATCGGAGATTGCTGGACAAATCCACACCTCACACCGGCAAAACACCCAGTTGAAAGACCGAGGCGAAAGACCGAAGCGAAAGACCCAGGCGAAGGCATCAACGCGCCCTCTCGCGGATCATCATTGTGGTGCAAATACCTCCGGGGGTTTGGGGGCTGGCCCCCAAGCGCCTGCCGCCAGACTCACCGAATGACGATCTCGTCCGCCCGCACATA
>Ga0105047_10006574_pt1 | contig 19698 bp, 20 predicted proteins | sample MAT04_FD_78384 | JGI IMG/M metagenome (GOLD analysis project Ga0105047, IMG submission 78384) | Freshwater microbial communities from Lake Fryxell liftoff mats and glacier meltwater in Antarctica - MAT-04 (megahit assembly) | ecosystem: Environmental > Aquatic > Freshwater > Ice > Liftoff...
ACCATTTGGTGCAAATTCTTTTAAAAATGGATCGAAAAATATTCTAAATGCCCAAAAATAATCACTTTATTCTTTAAAATTTATTTGTTGCGGATTTAAGGTATTATTTAAACCTAATTTCTTCAACTAAATTTCTTGACCAATATTTTACTGGAAACACTATAAAGCATTTAACCGGTCAAAGTTTAAAAAAAATAACTTTTCCATTACCTTCTTTCGAGGAACAACAACTAATCGTCGATGAACTCGAAAGCAAACTCACTGTTTGCGATAAAATAGAAGAAACCATTACCAATAGCTTGCTGCAGGCGGAATCGTTAAGGCAAAGTATATTGAAAAAGGCGTTTGAAGGGAAATTGATATAATGCACGAACGTAAACCTAACCGGCTGCAGGGATATGATTATTCTACGGATAATCTGTATTTTGTAACATCGTGCGTTCACAACCGGATTTGTTGTTTCGGCGAAATCGTCGTCGTGTCGGATCGTCCTGTTGTAGGGACAGGTCGCGACCTGTCCCTACAACGCGAACAGTCGCAACAAAACGGTCTGTCGCAACAACGCGAACCAACGCAATCGACGGATCCCGATCCATCCGAACAACAAATGATATTAAACGAATATGGTAAAATTGCCGAAAAACAATGGTATTGGTTAGGCGAACAATATCCATACGTTGTATTGCATGAATTCAGGATTATGCCAAATCATATGCATGCAATAATAGAAATTGATCATACGCGGGTTCCCGTTTCTGTAGGGACGGGTCGCGTACGGACAGGTCGCGACCTGTCCGTACAACAGAAATCCGAAACAATTAAAATCAAACCGTTATCCGAATTAATGGGTGCATATAAAACCACTGTTTCCAAACAAATCCATTTAATTGAATGTACCGACAGGTCGCGACCTGTCCGTACGACGCCATTCAAATGGCAAAGATCATTTCACGATAATATAATTCGAGACGAACAATCATTCCAACGAATTTCTAATTATATCGTCAACAATCCAAAGAACTGGAAACAAGATAAATTTTACAATTTATGAGTAACAACACCTCCTCCATAGTCTCCAAAGTCTGGTCCTTCTGCAATCCCCTCCGCGATGTAGGCGTTGGATACGGCGATTACCTGGAGCAACTTACCTACCTGCTGTTCCTGAAAATGGCCGATGAATACAGCAAGCCGCCTTACAACCGCAAGTTGTATATTCCTGTCGAATTCAACTGGGAAAGCCTTACCACCCGCAAAGGTGCCGAGCTGGAAATACATTATGTTAGCCTGCTTCGCGAGTTAAGCACCGAAAAAGGAATACTTGGACAAATATTTACCAAGAGCCAGAATAAAATCCAGGATCCGGCCATGCTTGCCAAAGTAATCGATATGATTAACAGCGAGAACTGGCTGGTAATGGGTGCCGACGTAAAAGGCGATATATACGAAGGCTTGCTGGAGAAAAATGCCGAGGACGTAAAAAGTGGTGCTGGGCAATATTTTACACCGCGCCCGCTTATCCGTGCCATGGTGGAGTGCGTTCAGCCCCAACCCAAGCATACCATAGCCGATCCGGCATGCGGCACAGGCGGTTTTTTCCTGGCTGCATACGATTACCTGGTAACGAACAACAAACTGGATGTAGAGCAAAACAAGTTTTTAAAGCACGAGACCTTTTTCGGCAACGAAATTGTAGCCGGAACCCGTCGCCTTGCATTAATGAACCTGTTTTTGCACAATATAGGCGATATCGACAGCGATAATTTCATTTCACCCGCCGATGCTTTAATTGCTGCGTCGCCAAAAACATACGATTATGTGCTGGCTAATCCGCCTTTCGGTAAAAAGAGCTCGCAAACCTTAACCAATGAGGAAGGTGAACTGGAAAAGGATGATCTCACTTACAACCGACAGGATTTCTGGGCAACCACCAGCAACAAACAGCTGAATTTTGTGCAGCATATACGCACCATGCTTAAAACTTCGGGTCTGGCAGCGGTTGTTGTTCCCGATAATGTGCTGTTCGAAGGCGGCGCAGGTGAAACCGTTCGCAAAAAACTGTTGCTTACCACCGATCTACATACCATACTCCGTTTACCGACCGGTATTTTTTATGCACAGGGAGTAAAAGCCAATGTTATTTTCTTTGATAACAAACCCGCCAGCAAGGATGCCTGGACAAAAGAAGTGTGGGTTTATGATTACCGCACCAATATTCATCATACGTTAAAGAAAAACCCGTTAAAGTTTGATGACCTGAAAGACTTTATTGCCTGTTACAACCCGGCAAACCGGCACAAACGCAAAGAAATCTTCAATGCCGAAACAAATCCGGAAGGCCGCTGGCGTAAATTCACTTATGAGGAGATTATTGCACGCGATAAAACCAGTCTGGACATTACCTGGCTCAAGGATAAATCCCTTGCCGATCTCGATAACCTTCCCGATCCGGAAGATATAGCCGCCGATATTATTGAAAACCTGGAATCCGGGCTGGAAAGTTTCAGGGAAATTATGGTGAAGTTGAATTTGAAGTAGCTTTTTGGTGTTTGTTCCCCAGCTTTCCTTAGTTTGCCCCTCATCATTCTTCCCCACTCCTAACTATTTAAACCTTATTATAAATCACAACTGGATCTCCAAACCATTTACCAGCAAACCATAAAACACGCAGCCGCAAACCACCGGGAGTGATCGTTGATTTCTGTTTTAAGACGAATACTGACGTTCTATAAATTTACAGTTTCAATTTCTGTATCCAGGTCATCTTTTAGCTGGTCGTCAACTTTTGCTCCAATTTTAATTTTATAGGGTTGATACAACAGTCTGTCCATCCAGAGTGGCCTGGTACTCCATTCTACTTTGTCTTCTCTATTATTTCTTCGACTTCCTTAGCTCCTTTTGCGTAAAATTTCTTTTCGTCCGGAGCCAGCTCGTGAAGCAAGCGGAGGAATTCTCCGACATGTACGAGTTCTTCATTGGCAATGTCCTTAAGTACCGCGATGGCGAGCTTGTTATCAGTTGACTCTGCTAGCTGCGAATACAATTGTGTGGCTTCGTACTCCGCAGCAATTAGGAACCTTATCGCACGGATGAGTTCCTTATCTGTGAGTTTCCGTTCGCTTGCCAACCCCGAAAAAGGTGATCCAAATTCTGGCATAGCTATTCTCCTTACTTGTTTATTGTTTATTGTTTATTGTTTCTTCTATTCTCCTATGTTTAAAAAGCTCTCAGGTGTTTACCTTGAGCGAGACTGGCACATCTTCATCAACTTTTCAGAAAAGCCAGCAGATCTGCATTTAGTTTTTCCTTATGCGTTTCGGCCAGGCCGTGCGGTCCGCCAGGATAGACAGTAAGTTTTGCATTTTTTATAAGCTTTACAGCAAGTTTGGCCGAAGCCTCAATAGGTACAATCTGATCGTCGTCGCCATGTATAATAAGGGTAGGAACGTCGATTTTTTTCAGGTCAGCGGTGAAATCTGTCTCTGAAAAAGCTTTGATACATTCCAGTTCGCTTTGCAAACTACCCATCATTCCCTGGAACCAGAAAGCATCGCGCATTCCCTGAGTTGCCTTGCTACCTTTGCGATTTGCCCCAAAAAAGGCTTCGGACAGATTTTTGAAAAACTGCGAACGGTCGGCTGCAACGCCGGAACGTATATCGTTAAACGCAGTTATTGGCAATCCTCCCGGATTTGCCTCCGTTTTGAGCATCAGAGGCGTTACCGATCCCATTAACACCACTTTAGATACACGTGATGTTCCATGACGTCCGATATAACGGGCAACTTCACCTCCACCGGTGGAGTGACCGATAAGGGTAGCTTCTTTAAGGTCGAGTAATTCCATTAGTTCCGATAAATCATCGGCATAAGTATCCATATCATTGCCATTCCAGGGCTGGCCCGAACGGCCATGACCACGGCGGTCGTGAGCAATACAGCGATAACCGTGCGAAGCAAGGAAAACCATCTGCGATTCCCAGGCATCCGCATCAAGCGGCCAGCCGTGACTGAAAACTACGGGTTTGCCAGTTCCCCAATCTTTGAAATAAATCTTTGTTTTGTCTTTTGTTGTGAAGGTGCTCATAGTATTCCTTTCTTTTGTTTAAAAATCTGCAAAGCTTTATTGCCTGCATTGTTGTTTTTAATTCACTTTTCAAATTTTAATGTGTCTTCAACTTTCCAAAAATGGTTTGAAGAGATGCTTTTAGTTTATCAAGAGCTCCGTCAATGGCTTGCTCAGTTGTAGCAGCCTGGTTTGTAACGGCAATTGGTTGTATGCCTTCTACACGAGCTTCGAGCATACATCGTTTGTCATTTTGTCCTTCTTTATGACTGTTTTCATCCGAAAGATGTACTTCCAATCGCGAGATCTTGTCACTATACCTTGCTAATTCTTCGGTGATGGCGGAATCAAGGTAGGCAGACAGTTTATCAGTGCCTGCGATATTTTTGTCGGTGTTAATTTGAATGATCATTTTAGTCGCTTTTAGTATTAGTAGTAATTTAGTGTAAGGAATTGGTCGTTTTAACTCTATTTTACCTGATTAATAAGCTTTTGAGTCAATATGGCAATTATTTTTATTTCATCTCAATCAGATTCTTTTTTCAAAACCGCCAGCAACTGCCTGGCGGCTTCTTCGGATGATGCCGGATTTTGACCGGTTATCAATAAACCATCCTTAATTACATACGAAGCCCAATTTTCTTTTTTCGAATATATTCCTCCTTTTTCCTTCAATTCATCTTCCAGCAAAAAAGGAACAACCTTGGTCAGTTGAACGGCTTCTTCTTCTTTATTGGTAAAGCCAGTTACCTTTTTACCGTTTATAAGATAATCGCCGTTTTCATCTTTCACATTCAACAATGCAGAAGGAGCGTGACAAACTGCAACAACGGGCTTTTTGCTTTTCCAGAATGCTTCAATTAAATGGATGGAATCCTGATTGTTGGTAAGATCCCACAATGGTCCGTGACCACCCGGATAGAATATGGCATCAAAATCGTTAGCTGAAACTTCGGATAATTTCTTTGTATTGGCCAACAATTGCTGTAAATCCTTATCCTTATCAAAACGGTGGGTTGCAGCGGTCTGGCTGGCTGGTTCGGCACTTTTGGGATCAATAGGGGGATTTCCGCCTTTTGGTGAAGCGAGCGTTATTGATGCGCCTGAATCTTTGAGTATATAATATGGACCTGCAAATTCTTCAATCCAGAATCCGGTTTTTTTTCCTGTATTTCTTAACTCGCTATGCGATGTTAACACAAATAATATTTTCATTTCAGTTTGTTTTTAGGAGGCGTATATCTTTTATTACTTTATCGGCATCAACACCAACCTTTGGCTATAGATGAAAACATTTAAAAAATCTCGGATTGCTCACTTGATTTGTCTGAGTATTGAATTCAGCGATTCACAATAATCCTGGATTGCATTATGGCAAACATCGTGTCTGATCTTATCCGGAAATGTAATTTGCATTTTCCAAAAGAGTTGACATAGTGTTGTTTTCATATATCTGCCCTGGGATTACATTTATCTTCGTATTGAGATCTTCATCAATTTCCATAAGTTTATCTATAAATTTAGTGAGGGTACATATTGCAATATGGTCTGGTTTGTTAATGCAAATTTTAAACACTTCGTGCAGAAAAGTGTTACATAATTTGATGAAATATTTACATAATTCACATATTTAAGTAGCAAGGCAATTTCACGATTGAATAATGGAATGGGATATCTAATAAGAGGTGAAAACCGGGCATTATTTTTGAAATATCAGCAAAATTTCAATTCAATTTCGTTTTTTAAAGTCGTTCCAGGTGAAAATGATTGGCAATGCCTTTTGAAGAAAAGAGAAAGAATTAATAAGGTAAACCTGGAAAATTATACCATTATAAATACTTATGGCTGAATCCAGAATTATCCAGATACCAAAAGCTATGATTATAGCATTACGGACTCAGGTTTCTTTTCTGTAGAACGGATACCTGGCAATAAATGCAAGTAAAATATAACAACATGCAATTGTACCGCCCAGAGGCCCCCAGATAAATGCCCGGAATGGCTCCACTTCGCGGAAAGGAAATCCTTTATATGCCAGAATAAGGAAGCTAATGCATGGTTATATGGATGCGAAAAGCGGATTATCGCCGTAGATTGCAAAAACAACCCCGAAAAATGCAAATCCATAACTGCTGTAGAAAAGCCATCGTTGCCAGAAAACAAAGGAACTCTTCCGTATATCCTCACTCATATTTTTTCAGAATACTTTTCAGCGAATCATAGTAATCGGTTAAAATCTTCCTGTTGATTTCCGGGTTACTCTCAGTGGGGTTTGTAACCGGCATTTCCCCGAGAAGCTCTGACAACTCAGGATGCTTGGCCAGAATCTCCATAGTTATCGCCAAAATTATAGCATTGATCTCTTTTTCTGTTTCCATGATTTGGATCGTTATTATTTCCGATAGTAAATTCCTTCACGCTTATCCCGATTCAACATTGAATGCAAAGAATGAACGTTAAGGAATTTTCTAACGAAGTAAGTAATTGAATGGCAGCCCGGATTTGAACTTACTTTTTAAAATGTTCTGTAGCTTCCTTTTCCATTTTATGGAGCCTGGTATAATAATCAGGAAATTCCTTTAAATGTGCAAGTGCTATTTCCCCTGTCAATTTTCCATTGTTGCCGGTAACATCGGTTTGCGGGTCTTTTGATCCATGTTCAAGCTCAACATTCAAGCCTTTCGTAAATTGGTCGAGGCTTACTTCCTTCCAGTTGATACCGAGATCGCTTCCGATTCTCTTTGCATCATTTTCATCGAATTTTTTCATGGTTTTTGGTTCTAAAAAAGTTAAAAATTTTAGCGAATGGACACCCCATTGCCCTTTAGTATTATTTACAAAGTAAAGAGTTATACACCGGAAAAGAGTTACACAATTCCGAAAAGAAGTTACATGAATCACACATTCACAGATAACAATCGAGTGGCATATAATAAAGACTAAAAAATTTCTTTTTGACTTTAACATGTCAAAATCATTACCATGTGAATTATGTAAATATTTCCTGGAATTATATAACTTTCCTCGCGCCTTCATTTTTATCTTTGTATTGTTGTAGTGGCATTATTCCTATAAAATGAGTGAAAAGAAATCTGCATCCAAACTTTCCCGTTTCTTAAAAATACTTGGCCCCGGTCTAGTTACGGGTGCCAGTGATGATGACCCTTCAGGAATCGCAACTTATTCGCAGGCTGGTGCTGCATTCGGACTTTCAACGCTTTGGACAGCACTAATTACGTTTCCGCTTATGGCTGCCTTACAGGAAATGTGTGCCCGAATTGGTCTTGTTACTTCGCAAGGCTTAGCCGGAACACTGAAAGCCAATTACTCAAAATCTATTTTATACCTGATGCTGCTGTTCAGTTTCCCAGCAATTGTAATGAACATCGGAGCCGATATTGCAGGTATGGGAGCTGTGGGGAATCTTTTGTTCCCATCAATTAAGTCAGCTTATTTCAGTATTGGCTTCACTATTATTCTTTTAGTGCTGATTGTCTATTTGCCTTATCGAAAAATTGCCTCCATCCTTAAATACCTTTGTATAGTTCTTCTGGTTTATATGATTGTGCCGTTTTTATATAAACAGGACTGGATGGCAGTTTTGAAATCAACATTTATTCCTACGATACATTTCGATAAAAACTTTATCAGCATTCTGGTTGCCATTCTCGGAACCACCATTTCGCCTTATTTATTTTTCTGGCAGGCAACCATGGAAATGGAAGACAAAAAACAAAAGAAAATCCTGGTGGTGAACAAAAGAATGATTGGCGAAATGAAAAAAGATGTCAATTTTGGAATGTTATTTTCAAATCTTACCATGTTCTTTATCATTCTTACCACAGGATCAGTTTTATTTAACGGAGGCATACACAAAATTGACACCGTTGAACAGGCAGCCCAGGCTTTGAAGCCCCTGGCGGGAAATGCGGCGTACCTTCTTTTTGCATTGGGTATCATCGGCACCGGGCTTTTAGCAATTCCAGTTTTAAGCGGATCGCTTTCGTACATTGTTACTGAAACCTTCGGATGGAAAGGCGGATTGGATAAAAAGTGGCATCAGGCAAAAATATTTTATTTCATTATAGCCATCTCACTCATCCTGGGCTTATCGCTCAATTACATTGGCATATCGCCAATTAAATCCCTGATTTATTCAGCTATACTTTATGGATTGACTGCTCCGGTTTTGATTGCAATTATTCTTCACATCTCAAACAACAAAAAAATTATGGGGGTGCATACAAACAGCAGGATGTCAAATATCCTTGGTTTTGCAGCATTAATTCTGATGACTACTGCTGCTGTTATTTTGATTTATATGCAGATTTCAGAAAAATAAACCTCAATGGCGCGCGGGTTCCGTTATGTTACGGTATATTTCCTGGTTTTTCCCAATCTACAACCCACAATAAAAAAAATCCCACCACCTCTCTATAAAACATGCTGCTAGCATAGAATGAGAGGATATAATCTGTCAGCTTTTTTTATTCACTCAAATTGCCGGATTAAATCAGAATACAAGTAAACGGGTCAACTCCTGTAATTTCAATATTTTTTGTTCATGAACATTGTATAATTTGATTAAACAATGCTTATTAAACTTCTTTTATGTTTGCCTGAATTTTTGTCCATAACGAATCCACGAAATAGTTCCGATGATCGGGTAATGATCCACTTTAAATCCATGGTTTCAATTTCCCCAATGTTATTCGTAAACTCCCTTCGGTTAGTTGAAATTCAATTTCAAGCCTTTTAATTAATTACTCCACATGCGAAATCCGTATAATCTCTTTGGCCATATCCTCAGGCGAAAGTATAAAATCTATACACCCGCTTTCAATTGCACTCTCTGGCATATCAGGCTGTTTGGCAGTATCAGGCTTCTGCGCGATGGTAATGCCACCTGCTTCCTTTATACCACACAAAGCTTCGGCTCCATCACCATCATAGCCAGAGACAATTACAGCAATAAGTTTGCCGTTCCAGTGCTGTGTTATAGAGCGCAAAAAAACTGTAATTACGTCAGGCCATCCTCTTGGTTTTGATATTGGCTTTAAGCGAAACTCATCATTTAGAACGTGCAAGTCCCGCTTTTCCGGAATTATAAACACATGGTTTGGCTGGATATCCAACTTATCTGAAATCAATTCAACTGGCATCTCTGTATAGCGCGGGAGAATCTCGTGGAGCAGAGTGGCTACAGTTCTTAAATGATTAACGATGACAATAGCAACACCCATATCGGCTGGCAGATTCTTTAGTAAACGAATATATGCATCAAGTCCACCAGCCGAACCGCCCACGCAAACGACAGGAAAGTCTTTTACAGCACTATTATCTTTCTGAGTTTTCATAGATAATCAGGTTTTATTTTTTAAAGAAAGAGTAAATATAAACAAATTAACTAGCATTGCTTTCCATGCTTCTTTCGCGTTTGTTTGAATATTTGTCCATAAGGAATCCACAAAATAGTTATGTTGACACTAATTCAGCTTAACATTTAATTTAGCCGAAAGCAACTTATTTTTGGCATACCAGCTTTAAAAATGTGCCTGGTGGAAAGGGGTTATTCTACAATACTTTTACAAAATATCTATGCCAAGCGTTAAAGAAAAAAAAGGGCAACATCCAACTGTGAATATTGCCCTTTTTTTTCTTTTTCTGTACTTACTCCTGAAAACCCCTACTTATTTTTCCCATTTCCCAGATCTTTGAGCGCCGTCCCAATGCTTTCGACATCAGTGTTAATTTCACTTTTAAATGCTTCCCAATCCGTAGTACGATCATTTTCATAACCGTATAACTTGTTCCTTAAATCATTATTCCTTTTTTCCAGTTCATCAATTCTTGTTTTGCGCATTTCATCAAGCGGAGCTTTACCCGGCTTGTTAAGTTTTTCTCTCAGTTCGGCAATACGTTGATTATTGTCGTCAATTTTTAACTCTGCTTTGGTTCTGTATTCAGGATACTCTGAACTCAATTCGCGTTGTGCCTCTTTCAATTCTTGTTTTGCGTCCTGCACGTTTTCCTTTGCACTTTCCACTTTCTTCTCTTTCGATTGGCACGAAGTGAAAACACTGCCTGTGATAATCACTGCAAATGCTGCGTAAAAAAATGTTTTTTTCATTTGGATTTTTTTAGTTGTTGTTTAATGAGATGGTTTACTTCATAAAAATAACATCAAACCTCCATTATAAAATGAAGGATGCCTTATTAAAGATAAAGTTAAAGATCTGAAATAAGTTTATGCATTTCTTCTTTTGATTTGCCAAGCTTGATTTGAAGTTTCCCAAGCATCTCCTCTTTTTTGCCTTCTACATACATCAGATCATCGTCAGTTAAATTTGCAAATTTCTGTTTGAGCTTGCCTTTCTGCTCATCCCAGTTCCCTTTTAATTCTGTAGTGTTCATGATTTTAAGTATTAATTTGTGAAAAAATTTCCACACTACAAAAGTGAGGACTTTAAATCCGGTAAGTGTTACATAATTCCGGAAAGAAGTTACATGAATCACACATTCTCTTGTAATTAACTACCTTTTGGCTATTAAACAATCCTTAATTGCCTGAATAACTTTTTTGTGTAATCCATGCCCTTTAATTTCATAAAACCTGTCAGAAAATCTTCGGGTTTCCCTGAAGGCTTACCATTCAGGAAGGGAATGAAAATTACTTTATAGCCAGATATCACAGAGCGATTCCATGATCCATGTTGTGTTATAAAAGCTCCATTCAGGTATTTAGTCGGAAACGAATGCTGTTGGTAGAATAGTAATCCTAAAGAAGCAGTATGCGATCCCAATGCAATATCCGGAACAATTACATCTTCAATGGCATCCGGACTTTGTTTGCCAGCTAATCTTGGATCGGTATGTTGACCATAATAGAAGAAGGGCCAGCCATAAAATCCCCCATCTTTTACACTTGTTAAATAATCCGGAACCAATTCATCACCCAGTTCGTCCCGCTCATTTACCGAGGTCCACAATGTTTGTGTACCCGGCGCCCAAGCCATGCCACAAGGGTTTCGTAACCCGTTTGCATAAATACGTTCTCCGGAACCGTCTGTATTTACCTCAAGGATATCGGATCTTCTTATTTCATTTTTTAACCCCTTTTCTGCAACATTGGTTCCCGATCCTACACCAATATATATTTTATCCTTTTTTGAATTTGTTATGATATTTCGTGCCCAGTGTCGGTTGTATTTACCAGCTGGCAACGAGACAATTTTTTTTCCCTTTTCTTGTAACAAAGTATCACCTAGTTTATAATCATATTTCATTAAAGCATCGGTATTTCCAACATAGAAATGATTTGCGATTATCAGCATACCTTATGGCTAATTCAGATTTTTTGCGAATTCATACCGTTTTTCAGGAACACCATTTTTATCAGCATCCCTGAACAGGGTTATCCTGTTCATGCTTTTACCAATATGCTGTGTTTTTATTTTGCGGGAAATTTTAGCCCCAAACTTTTTGATCCCTTTTAAAATTGTATTGGATTCAGCAATAAAAATATTACCGTTTTCGGCAACAATCCAACGGGGGTGCTGCAATCCATGGGCAAATTTTGTTACTGTAAATCCTTTAGGCGCTACTGGCATTTCACCATTTTTCCATCCAATGACCTGACTGAAATTTTTGGCTGACTTTGTTGCATAAGGGTTTTGCAACGTATCGGCTTTATAACCGGAAGTGATGACAGAACCAGCATATGATCCTTTATTTATTTTTTGTGTACTGCATGATAACAGCACAAAAAAAAGGGAATGCAATAATAAATATTCTTTTCATAGTTATTTTATGTGTCTTTAGTCAGATAATTAAGATTTAAACTACAAATCTCAACATCGCAACACTCCGGAGCGTTACATAATTCATGTTCACACATTTTCAGGACATGGCATTTTAAAACGGATATCCTATGGCAATGTTAAGAATCAGATTTTCACTTCTCCATTGTTTGCTGCCAAAGTCAATCTGGTTAAATACCCAGCGATTTCCACCCGCGAGCCAGGGTTTACGGATTGGGAAAGCCAGGTCAGTGCGTAATATCAGGAAGGAAAGGTCGAAACGTAGACCGAGACCAGTACCCACTGCCAGTTCTTTCAAAAATGTTTTACTAAATTTTGCTCCGGGTTTATTTTCGTTGTTGTTGTAAAGCCAAACATTCCCCGCATCAATAAATATGGCGCCATGGATAAATCTGTACAGCTTTTTTCGATATTCTGTATTTACTTCCAGCTTGATATCTCCTGATTGGTCCGGATTAAAGTTGTTATTGTTTGACTCGTTTAACCTATACGTGCCCGGACCCACAGAGCGTGCCAGGAATGCCCTTATGCTGTTGATTCCACCCGCAAAATACTGTTTAATAAATGGCAGTTCTGATGAATTGCCAGTAGGAATTCCGACTCCCACGATGATTCGGCTCGCTAGTTTAGATGCTGGGCCAGTTTTTAAGTAATACCTGAAATCACCGTCAATCTTAGCATATTGCGAATATCGAATCCCAAAAATGGTGGCACTATCTCCTGTTCTTTTATTTGCATGCTGAACCAATCCAAGAATGTTTCCGGCAATATCAATGTTCCCGTTAAAATAAATGTTATTTCTGCGTGTAACTTCCAGTTGATCGGTATAGGTAAATGAATAGGTGGAACCAATAATAAATTGTCGCTCAATGGTTCTCGCCAGGCCAGGCATTTTAGTTATACTATCCTTGTATTTGGTACTGATATTTGCCGGCTGAACCTGATTGATGCTGATTATATTCAGATCGTGTTCTTTATAGATATTTTCTTTCCAGTTGTATCCGGCAAGGATTCGGGAGGATGTCAGTGTATAAAGGAGAGGTTTATTAAGAATTTCATATCCAAGTGTGAATTTCGTACGCGGCACAAATGCATTGGATGTATTGAAATGAAAAAATGGCACCAAAAACTGCGGAACGGAAAGTGTCGTTTCTGCCCCCAATCTGTAAGTGTTATTACCTGGTTTTGATCCGCTTATCTGGAACTCGAATCCCCCATATGCCTTCACAGTCAATTGTTCAGCTCCACGAAAGGCGTTCCTGTTGCGCCAGTTTACCGATAGCTCTGAACCTGTTAAGTTGTTTGATTTTGTTGTTCCCAAAACTTCGAAACGAATTGATTTGCGGGGTAGCGGTGTGAGGTAATAAAATGCATCCAAAGTTGGTATAGGAGCGCTTTCAACACGATCGAAACGGTTGGTAACCAGTTTAAATGAGCCGATAGACATCAGGCGACTTAAGGATAGGTTGTGTGCTTTGCGGTTGTAGAGTTCACCGCTTTTAAAGAACATAGAACGACTGAAAACACTTGGTTTAAAGGTATTTTCTTTATCAATCACATAAAATCCATCGAAGAAAACAGCATTATTTTTAGTACTATCGGCACGGGCTTGTGTAAGACTGAAATTGGGGTAGATGTAAATTTCGCCGATAGCAAAAGGATTTTTGGCTAAATAGTTTGTTTCCGGTTTTATTGTCAGGTAAAGGTTCACCTGATGATTGCCAATGGTGCTGTCTGCCTTAATTAGCAAATATTCAGGGCTGAAATAATAAAATCCTTCTTCCTTTAAAGTCTGATCAATACGGGTTCGTTCGCCTTTAATAACATCCAGGTTGAAGGGGTCGTTCGGAGTTAGCAGAGATTTGGCGAAAGTGGCTGATACAGCTTTTCCCAATTGTGTACTATCAACTGTAAAAGCAACTGTTTTGATCCTGTATTGACTGCCGGGAATTGCTATGTATTTTACTTTTACCCTCAATTTCCCGACAGTATCTGCAGTAACTGCTGCAATGAAGAATCCTTTGTTTTCCAGCCGGTTTTGCAAAATCTTTTTATTCAATTGCAAATCAACAGTGCTGGCCAGAACAGGAGGTTCCCCTATATTGTATTTTAACCAGTTGCGCAGACCTTTAGGCTTTTTAGGTATTCCGGCGATATTGAAAGCAAATAGTTTTAGTCTTAAACCCAAAAAAGAGCTGTTGGGTTTCGTCCGAGTCAATGTTTTCAAATCGGCCCGGAGCGCTTTTTTCTCACTCTTTGTAATACTGTCACTTACAATTTTTACCTCCGCTCCAATGTACAGCTTTTCACCTTTTGGCAGGTACCTTGTATTACTGCAGGCTTCCAAAACAAGTAAACTGCAAATAAAAAAGTAATATCTTAACTTATTCATCGATTTTCTTTTTTATTTTGTTGCGATTTTTTTTCATTTGATCTTTGCGCACGAAGATTTCCTTAAATTGAGTATAATCGATGGTGAAAATAAAACCGATACCTGTTTCAATCAAGTAACCTTCGGCCACACCCTGGTACTCATTTTTGCGGTAAGCCCTGAGCATATATCTGCCATCGTTCGAAAGCTGGTAATCGAGTGCCAGATTTCCTGCAATATTACTGGCATTCTGGTTGGTGTTTCGGGGACCTTCCAACTCAAAATTACTACCGATAGTTACTTTCAACCGGTCGTTTAAAAGTTGTTTGGATACACCTAAATTAAGTTCTGTGTGGTTTTGTAATGTTCCGGTGGTATAATCATCACTTGAAACCAAGTCGAAATTCAGATCAACCCCATTTATTAAATCTCCGGCTAATTTATTCATTTGTTCAGATAATATTTTACTCACACTGCTACGGGCCAATGATGCGATACCACCTCCACCTGCACCATTTGTGAAGGGGTTTTCGGCCACAAAACGGTTGAGTAGCAACAATGCAAAAACCTGTTTGTTTAATTCTGAAGGCTGGGTTCTTAGTTGTGTTAGCTGGTACTGCACATTATCAACTACATCTTGCGCTACATTATAGTTGTGGCGTGGCAGCGCAATATCAAAAGTGAGCAATGGTTTCATTAATTCGCCCTGCATGTTGAGTGTCACTTCGAAGGGAAGTTTCTGCTTATAGCGGTTTAAGGATGCCTTCGGCTCGTCCAATTTACCTTCAACCAGATCGTAGGGTGCTGTGTTGGCAAGATAAACAGCGGTCACGTTCACATCGGCCTTGGTCGGTTCGCCTTGCCAGGTTATTGTACTGCCCCTTTGTATAGAAAAACGCCTTTTCAGGAAATTGAATGAAAGCTCATAAGTTCCCTTTGTAACTTCATAGGTTCCTGTAAGATTCATTTTTCCACTTGGATCAATGCCTGCTGCTAACTGCATATCACCCTGCATCTTTACGAAATCACCATTGGCCTCGTCGATAATAAGGCTAAATGCTGCACTGGTGTCGGCCACCAACTTCACCGATATGTCCATGCCGCTGATGGATTGGCTATTTATAGTATCTGATCCCACACTAACATTTGTTAAACCCGCCAGATCCTTCATGTTTACAAACTCAACTACTCCCTCTCTTTCGACAATTCCCGGATCATTTTGGGGCATCACAAACGTAAGGTCTGTTCCCTGATTAATACGCAGGTTGCCTTCAACCACAGGGCTGCCCAAATTTCCACCAATTTTCAAATCACTGTCTATAAGCAATTTACCATAGAAAAGCTTATTGTCTTTTTTAGTGCTGTTTAAAACTTTAAAATTTTTGCTGTTAACAGTAAGTCCGAAACGGTAATCCAGGTAATTGACTGTATATAACGAACCGTCTATTATGGCCTTATTCCCAATAGAATCAACCATTGTAAATGTATCGAAGTGAATACCCTCTCCTGAAAAGCTCACTTTTTCGTCCGCAATGGTGTAATAGGAGTTAAACTTAACAATGTTAAATGCTACCTGGTTGAATCGAAGGTCGCCTAGAATGGACGGAGCCTTTGTAGTGCCGGTAATGGCAAATTTTCCATTTATATTTCCCGATGCATTTTTCAGATTGTTCATGCTAAAACCTTCTATTGTAGCCAGGTTGAGTTTACGAATATCCAAATCAAATTTAAAACTGCTTTGGTTCTGAGGCTTGAGATAATATTCGCCTCCAAGCACAACATCATTTCCCTTGCCGCTAATAGTAATATTGGCTGCATAAGTATTTGCCAACTTATTATTAACTTTCACGTTGATATTCCCTATTGTGTCAGCCTGAAAAGAAAAATCTTTAACGGTTAGGTTGCCGGCAAAAACCGGACTGCTTTCAAGGTTGCTAAGATCAGCATTGCCGTTGATAATCCCGTCTGCTTTAAAATTATCAGATGCAACAAAGGCTGTGATTGTGGATATTTTGAAATTAGTAAAATCAATTTTTAAAGGGGAATTAACCAACTGTGGATTGGAGTTTACCGAAATGATCTGATCGTTAACGGAAAGTTTTAAATTGTCGGCCAGGATTCCTTTTGATCCGAACTGGACAAAATTTTCGGGTGTAACGCTCCATGAATCATAATTAAGCACTAAACCATCCCGGTTAAAACTGAAACGATACTGACCATCGCTGACTGAAAACTGTCCGGGGAGGTTATATTTATTTTTATCATTTTTGTCCTTAACATTCAGAGTTACATTCATCAGGTTTTCCTGAGCCATGCCATAAAGGTCGGTTTTGTAAATCAACAATGAATCCCTTGAAATTTTATCGAGATGGAGATTGTATTTCAACGCCTTCCCATCACTATTTAAAGCCAACCTGACACTATCAACGGTAACACCCGAATAGGTAATTTTTGGAGCCGTAGCTTCTATTTTTAACCCACCGGATTTACTGTTAAAACTACCTTTCACCTGTACTGGCCCCAAATAGGTTAAAAGTGGAACAAACTCCTGCACAATCGGACGATTGGTAATATTTAAAGTAAAGTTGAATACCTGATCATTGCTTACAGGCTTTTTCTCACCATTGCCAATTTTGAAATATTTGTTGATCTCGTTGACCAGAGATGGGCTTATTTGGGTAAAATTGTATTGCCCTCTCAGACTTGCGGTTAAGAATCCCGAATGGATTTCAAGGTCTTTCTCATTACCAATAATGTCAGAAAAAATTGTTATGCTATCAAGTTGGTAAGCTTTTTTGTTCGTATGTACCGATAACCCGCTGGCGGTCACAGTTCCAATCAGGCTGTCAGGATTGGTGTATGGCAGGTTAGCAACAATTTTTCCGGTGATGCGAAGATTAGAATCAGACAGATTTAAATTCTGAAGATTAAGAGTATCAATATTCAGCGTAAAATCAACCGAAGGGAATTTGTTTTTAATATTGGCTTTTGCATCCAGATTGAACCGAAGATTCTGGTCAGTCATTTTAGCAGTCAGCAAGAGGTTCTGGTTCGTAATATTCCCATCTAAAGTCATGTTTTTGTAAATGTATCCTTTTACTTCGGCACTTGTGGCAACCACGTTAAATCGTGCAATCATGGTTTTCGGGTTCGTACTTTTGCCTGTAACCTGGGCATGCCCGCTAATCTTGCCCAATAATGAATCCTGCTTTAATAAATGACCCGCATTAAAATCAACCAGTTCAATACTTGCATTTAAAGCTTCATTCCCTTTTCGATTTCCATTTTGCAAACCTGCCGAAATCAGTGCAATACCGTAACTGGAATTCATATCCAATTTGGTTGTAAAACTGTTTAAACCTCCGTTAAACCTGCCGGATATTTTGAAATCTTCGGGGAGCCGAATCGTTGTGGGAACTATTCCAGTTGGTAAAAGCTGATTCAAATCCTTACTTCCTGATTTAAATTCGTGAATGGTCAGATCGAATTTTGCACGGTTCATATCGGGCAAACCTGAAATATTTCCGGATAAATTTATGCGGGTATTTCCGAAACCGGTTAGGAGAAAATCCGGAATGTTTAGTCTGTCCATACTTCCCTTTACATTTGCCGTTATATTTAAAACGGCATCAGGATTATTTTTAAAAAGCTCAACATTAGATAATTGAGGCGCAAAAGTTAAAATGTCCTTTAAACTTAATCTGTTGTTCTTCAGATTTGCCTCAATGCTGATCGCTCCCGGATTCTTTGCCATGGAATCTAAGGATGGATAGGTGATCCGTATATAATCCCCCAAGATAGTCCCGGGTGTTTCAAGATTCAGATCTTTAAGGACGACCCCTGTATTGCAGTATAAAAAATCGGTTCTGAGTGCAGATAACACAAAGCCGTCTTTATTCCTTACAATTCCTTCGGAAATTTGACCTGAAATGGTATCCTGGCTGTACGAAAACGCTTTTGCCTGCAGCCTTAAGCCTGTTAGTGCCAGGTGTGCATAATCCATTCCCTTATTTTTGACCGGCTTATTATAATCATCATACTTAAAGCCGATATTACTGAAGTCAACCTTTCCGATAGTCGCTCTCCAGTCATTGTTTAAAGTGGCTATAACTACTTTTGACACCTCTTTAACCACAACTTTTGCCTGCTCCGATTTTCCCAAAACTACCGCAGCTTTTGTGTTTGAAAGCTTAATATTTTTCAGGGCAATACGTTGGTTTTTCAGATTAATTGATTCTACATCAATAAATAGTTTACCCAAATCTAAATTGGTTTTTAAATTTGAGACATCATTTTGATAGTTGATCCAGATTTTGGTGAAATCGATTGTTCCAATTTTTAAATCCAGATCAATTGGCTTATTGCTATCGGCTTCAACTTTAGAGGTGCTTTCCTGCTTTATAGCCGGCTTACTCTGAACAATAACGGCTATGAGTCCTGAGAGCTTAATATCGGGAATCGAGAACTTCTTTTTATCTAGATCAAATTCACGGAACCGGGTTTCAAAATGATCGAATTGAAACCTTACATCGTTTGCTGTTACCGCATCTTTGAATGAAACACGAATCCGGTTGAGGTTGATCTTATCCACCGAAATCTTCATTCCGATAGCAGTATCAATCGGAATGTTTTTGTTTGGAGCTTTGCTAAATGCTTTTACGATAAAATCATAATTGAACACTCCGTCGGGCAAAGTTCGATGAATGTTGACGTTTATTCCCTGTAAATAAATTTCATTAATCTGCAGTTGTTTTTTGAACAGTTTGATAAGACTGATATCAACCTTTATAATTTCTCCCGCCAATAACGTATCCTGGTTTTGGTCTTCAAAATATATACCTTTCAAAACTATCAGTTTAGGAAGGGCAATGCTTAACTTTTCTATTTCGACGCTGGTGCCAATTTTATTTTGTATAAATGAAACTGCTTTTTTGCGGGCATAATTCTGAACTGCGGGTACTTGTATGAATAAAAATAGAAGCAATAGCAGGGAAATGATTATCCCTGCTATCCAAATAAAAATCCTCAAAGTTATTTTTACGCCTTTATTCATAACTCATACATGGTGAATTCATTACCTTTTTGTGCAGGTGAATTCTGTTTCATTCTCATTTTTGTCAGGTTTTTGCATAGTTTTATTCCTTTTTCTAATTCCGGATTCAATCCACATGCATTTCAGCACAACTAGCCTCCAAGCGTAATATCCTGTATCTGATACCATTGCAGCGCCTGAAAAAAGTGCTCTGGCTTGAAATCAGGCCAGTATTCTTCCACCACGTAAATGTCAGAATAAACCGATTGTACAGGTAAAAATCCGCTTAACCTCGTCATACCTCCCCAACGTATGATCAAGTCCATCCTGGAAATTTCATGAGATTTTAATTTAGATGAATTACTATTTTGAGTAGGATTGTCAGTTTTCAGATAACTCAAATCCCATTCCCA
>Ga0105047_10006575_pt1 | contig 19698 bp, 15 predicted proteins | sample MAT04_FD_78384 | JGI IMG/M metagenome (GOLD analysis project Ga0105047, IMG submission 78384) | Freshwater microbial communities from Lake Fryxell liftoff mats and glacier meltwater in Antarctica - MAT-04 (megahit assembly) | ecosystem: Environmental > Aquatic > Freshwater > Ice > Liftoff...
CCATGGGCGGAAACTCAGAAAATCTGGGTAGATCGTCTGCAAATTGCACCCACGGCAAACGCTTTGAATCCCAGTAATGAAGCGTAGGCACAACGTTTTCCGGGTGGTCAAAGCTGCCGATGCTCAAGTCGATCAAATTCGGGAGGAAATCAGCGCTAAAGCTGATTTGCGTCCCACAGGCAGAACAGAAACCCCGTCTCGCTTCCGGTGAGGAAGCAAACGTTTTAAGCGATCCCGCAACGGAAACAACTTGTGATTCGTGACGGCGCTGGTCGGCGGTCCAAATAGAGAGCGATCGCTTACCTTTCGCCCCCCAAAAACCCTACAGCCGCGGCCGGAAACTGAAGCAGGGCCAGGGCCCAGAGACTGAAAGGCCAATGCCTTGGGCCTTAAGCTGCTCTTTTATCTGTTCGGCTAAATGGGTGAATTCGGCGGTTTGGTGGTCGTCTATCAGCAGGGCGAGATTGAGTAGCTCAAGCTTGCCGTGGCGTTCGACGAATTGGGCGCGTTCGATGGCGACGTTGGCGCGGGCAAGCGCGAGCAGCGGGGCGAGTGCGCTGTGTGCGGCTTGGCGGGCGCTGTTGCTCATTTCGCGCTTGAGTGCGGGGGCTGCTTGTCTGGCCTTAAGCCAGGCTAGGCCGCTTTGGCCGGCGGTGGGTTCGGCGGCGGGTTCGCTGCTGGCGTCGCTGAATGCCTTTATGCCCCACTCGGTGGCGCCTGTTACCGCTTGGAAGTAAGCCTGAAGCTCGCTTGCATGGGCGTGCGCGGCGCTTAAGGTTTCGTCGGCTTGGGGCACGATCAGCCCGAACTGCAGCGGGTAAATCGGCAGCGCGGCGTGGAGGGCGGCGAGCGTGCTGTGCTGGCGGGCGAGTCCATGCGATAGCCAGGCGGCATCTTGGCTGGCGATGTCGGCGTAGCGGGCCGCATCGGCGTCCGCGAGATCAAGTGTCAGCAGCGCAAAAGGCCCGGCCACAAAGGGCGCCAGCAGCCCGTCAAGCGGCGGAATCCGGTGTGCATCGGGCGTCTGGATAAGCGCAATGGGGTTGAGCATGAAAGCGCTGCTGCGTTAGGAACGGATGCGCGAACAATACGCGAGGCGCAGGTAAACCCGCACCTACGACTAATTGGGTAGTTTCTGCGGCACGCACAAAAGCTAAACCTAGCGCCACCACAAAGGCGCCTTCAGATGCTGTGCAACCTTTCCAACCTCCCTGCGATTGCCAAGCCCACCGCCCGCCGTGCGCTCAATATCCGCCGGGGTCGGGGTGCAGGCGCCGATAAGCCCGGATGGCGGAGTGAGCACCTGATGACGCCATTTGATCCAGCTGCGGAAGCGGCACTCGGCAACGAACCTGACCCAAAGCTGCTCGCTGCACTGACCGAGGCCTTGCCTAATTTGCTTTTGGTGTTCGCAAACTCAGGCCGGCTGCTGCGCGCGAATCGCCACTTGACCTACATGGCCGAATACGCGCCGAGTGAGGTTTCCGGGTTGACCTTTGCCCATCTCTTTCAGGGCCTGCTGGCCGGCGCGCGCTGGCAAGAACTGCTGCATACCGCGCAGCAGCAGGTGATCAGCTTCAGCGCCACGCTGACCACGCGCCGCGGACGCCTGATTCCGCTGCAGCTGGGAATGGCGCGGGTGGATTCGGAGGGTTCTGCGCGGATCGTGGTCAGCGCGACTGATCTTCGCGGCCAGCAGGCCGCAGAGCGCCATCTGCTGCGCCAGGCTTTTTTTGACCCGCTCACCCAGCTGCCCAATCGCGCCGGTTTCAAGCGCCAGCTTGGTTTGCGCATGGGCGGCGATTTTCGGCGCAGCCACGATCCGCTCGCGCTGGCCTTGATCGACATCACCCGCTTTCGCGCGATTAACGATGCGCTCGGCCACGAAGGCGGTGATGAAGTGCTGCGGCTCTGCGCGAATCGCCTTAAGGGCGTGCTTGGCGCGGACGAAATTCTCGGCCACATGGGTGAAGACGAGTTCGCCGTGATGTTGACCGATGTGCCCGATGAAGCCGCCGCGCGGCGCGCTGGGCTGCGCTTGCGCGCGGTACTTGATGAGCCCTTTTTAGTCAGCGGCCAACGCCTGACCTTGAATGCCCGCGTCGGTTTGGCCCTGCTCGGAGACCACGCGGATCCGGCGTCACTGCTGCGCGCCGCAGACAGCGCGCTGTCTGCGGCGAAAGAGCTGGGTGCCAGCGCGATCGGGGTGTTTGATCAGTCGATGCGCCTGCGCAGCGAGCAGCGCCTGCACCTTGACGGGGAGCTGCGCACGGCGGTCGCCAACAAAGAGTTCATCCTCCACTTCCAGCCGATCGTGCGGCTCGAAGATGGCGATCTAGTCGGCCACGAGGCCTTATTGCGCTGGAATCATCCCAAGCGCGGTTTGCTTAGCTCCGCTGAATTTATTGGCCAAGCCGAACGCAGTGGCATTGCCCCGGCACTGGACACCGTCGCCATGCAGACCGCACTCGCCTGGCTTGAGCGCGCGCCGGCTCACCTTTACTGCAACGTCAACGCAAGCGCGCTGTCGCTTCGCGATCCGCAGTGGCTTGCGTCCACGTTTGAGCTGCTGCGTGCACACCCAAAGCTTGGCGGGCGCCTGCGCATCGAGATCACCGAAACCGCCCTGCTGCACGATGCCTCTGAGATCCAGCAGGTGTTGGAGACGCTGATTGATGCCGGCGCGCTGATTGTGCTGGACGATTTCGGCACCGGCTACTCGTCGCTTTCGCACCTGCAGCGTTTTCCAATTTCTGGCATCAAGATCGATCGGTCCTTTATCAACCGGGTCGACAGCAGCACCCGCGACCGCCAAATCATCACGGCGATCATCGGGCTGGCGGCAGATCTTGGCCTTTCGCTTACGGCCGAAGGGGTTGAAACCCAAGCGCAGCGAAGCTGCCTTCTGGCATGCGGTTGCACTCTGGCGCAGGGCTGGCTGTTTGGCCGACCGGCGCCAGCGCCGCTCGATCAGCTTTGCGCCGATTTTAAACAAATGGGGGTGGTTTGATGATGGATGGTCTGGTGGTCCCACTTGATGAGTCGGCGCTGATTGCGCGCGCTCGTGGGCTGTTTATGCCGGCCGCAATTGCGGTCTATAAAGGCGCGCTCAATGCGCAAAGTGATCTTGGCAGCGCGGCTGCGATCCTTGATCGCGCTGGGGCGATTGCCCGCGACGCCGTCGCGCTGGCGCGGCCATCTTTTGAAGCCAGTGGCTTGATGCGCCACGCCGACGCGCTCGACAATGCCGAGCGCGATTTGTTCGCATTTGGCTCAGTGGTCGCACGCTCGCTGGTGATGCGTGACCCGCAGGCGCAAAGCGCCTACCTGCTGCAGGTGGCGATGGCCGCCAACCGGGCCATGGAGTTCGCCGACGCCAGCCCGCTGATGATGGGCTTTGCCTACAGTGCGGCCGGAATGCATCTGAGCGGGCAGGCGCTTTGCTGGTATCGCGGCGCCTGCGAGAACGCGCAAACCACCCTGCGCAACGGCGCCAGCGGCGCGGTTCTGAGCCACGCTGCGCAACTACTGGCGGAAGCGGCGGTGCCGATGCTGGCGTCCGCGCACCCCGAGCTTGACCAAATTTATGGCCAAGCGACCCAAAGCAAGTGCGTGCGCGAACTCAGCATGCTCCTCGGTGCCGCGCCCGGCCCCTGGCTCGTTGCCGGCTGGCAGCAGCCCAGCGCGCGCTGGCTTGATTGGATGATCAACGCCATCGGCCGCCACGTGGCCCGCTACAGCGCAGACCTTTGGGGCAGCGTTTTTGCAAGCCTGTGCACGAGCACGCTCAACCAATTGCCAAACTCGGTTGTGCCAGCGTGCGCGGCGCGCCTGCTGCACCTGTCGCTCAACGGCGCGGCGCTGCGGCGTGCGCTGCATGGCGTGCTGCGCGCCGAAGAAGCGGGTGAGCTGTGCGCGCGGCGCATGGGCGCCACACCGTCGCTGATGCCTGCGCGACAAGCCGCTGCTGCGCGCGTGCTGAGCGCGCTGGCGCTGGCCGCAGTGGGTGAGGATCAAGCGCAGGCCGACAGCGCGGTCGCGCGCCTGTTGAACGATCCCGAAATCAGCGGCGCGGACGCAGAAACCATGCTGCTGCGGCTCAACAGCGTGGCGCATGAAGTCTTAAGCACTTCGTGGACGCCGTTTATGGCGCACGGTCTGGACCATGGGGTGGATTGCGTACGCGAGTTCACCGCGCTTTCGAGCGCCTGGTCGCAGCTGCCGGAAATTTCGCGAGCCAGCGTTGCCGCGCTGCCGGATGCGGGCCACGCTCAGGACAGCGAGGCGCTCAGCCGATGGCTGACCTCGGTGCAGGTCGCGCTGATTGAGAAAGCCATGGCGCACTCGCCGGGGCGGGTTTCAGAAGCGCTTGCCGAAGCCCTTTGGTGCGATTTAGCCGAGGTCTCCGGGGAGTCCTTTGCGCTTGAAGCGACCGCACTTGGCTGCCTGGTGGCGACGCTGCGCGAGCGCGGTTTTGCCGCTTCGCACCGGCGTTTCCCTGCGGCCCTTGATGCACTGGAGCGCATTGCGGGCCTTTGGCAGGCGACGCTTGATTTGCGCGCTTCGGCCTCAAGCGCCCAGCCCGAATGCAACAGCGCCCAGCTGAGCAACCGTTTGGCGCTGATGGTGTGGTCGGGCACTGACTCTCACGCGCTTGAAGGCTGCGCGCGTTTTGTCGCGCTGGATTGGCTGGCGCAGATGCGCTTTGCGGCGTCCAGCGTCGATCCGCTGCAGCTGCTTGCCGACGCCATGCAGAAGCTAAGCGTGGCCCTGCCCGCAGCCGCACAACAGGCCTGGGCGAGCGGTTTTATCCGCTTGCGCGAAATCACCGAAGACGCACTCGCAGCGCATACCGTGCTCGGCCAAGCCGAGCCGCTGGCCGCGGCGGCCGTCGGCGCACTTAGCAGCACGGACGGCTGGACCGCAGCGGGACTGGCTGGCGAAGAAGGCCGCTGCCGCCGTGATTTCAGCCTGCTGCTCAAAGCCGACGCCTGCCTGCACGCCGTGGGCGATCCGGCAGCGCCGGCGCTGCTTCACGCCTTTGCACAAACCCACCTGCATCCCATCCTGCGGCCAGAATCGCGCGCGCTGGGTGCGGCGCTGGTGGACGCGTTGGCGAGCCACCTCGATCAGCTGTCGGCGGCTGCCCGCGAGCGCCTGCTTGGACGTCTGCGGGGCAGCTATCAGGCCGAAGGTGAGTCACGATGAGCGTGCCGGGTTCATCGCTTGCGCGATATTTCAAGGCCAACAGTGCGGGGAGTTTGCCCGCGGGTTTGCGCACGCGCCATGCGCAGGCCGTGGCCAGCGCACTGTCGGATTTGGCGCAGCGAATCGCTGCAGGCGCGCCCGACAATCCCTACGCCGACCTGCTGGAATTCTGCGAGCCTGAGCCGTTGGCGGCCCTGCTGAACGACCTCGCGCTGCATTTGGGCAGCGTTCTTGATACACAAACCCCGCCCATCCCGAAGTGGGTGAGCGTCGCGCAGAACTCGCGCGAGCACGTCGACTTTGCTGACTTAAGCGCCCTGGTCGAACGCGTGGTGGCGCACATCGTGCCGACGCTGGATGCCAGCTGCCAGAGCTTTGTCGCGCTGAACCTGTGGGACGTGCAGGCCGCCTTCGACGTATTCCGTCAGCGCTTCCAGATTGGCGCCGAAGCCGAAGCGATTTCATCGGAAGTGTTCGCCGGCATGGCCCACGCGATGAGCCTGCTCGAAGAATCAACCGATGCGAACAGTCTGCAGGAGCTTGAGCTGGCGCTATCAACCACACTCAAGCAATGGTCGGCGCTGGTCGGCGACATGGGCGTGGTGGTCGATCTTGAGCTGATCCGCGGCACCTTGCAGAACCTGGTTTTCGCGCATCGGCTGAGCCCACGGGTGTGGTCGCTGCTGCTGCTGAGGTTAGACCGTGCGCTTGCGATTCGCGCACCGGACGGGCTCGCGCACGCCTTTGTGGACGCCATTGAAGCGATGCTCGCGGCAACCCAGCGCTTTGATCTGCTCCGTGATCTGAGCCACGATGCGCACGCTTATCTGCCCGCGGACTGCGCCGACTGGGCCGATCTGAACACGCTGCTGCTGGTCGCAGGTTTGCGCCCGGATTCAAGTTTGGGTGTGCGCATCGCGCGCGCCTTGGACCCGATCGAAGTAAACGCCTTGCTCGAAGAGCGCGCCCCCGCTTTGGCTACTGCGGTGCGCTTAGGCTCTGCTGCACTGCGCGGACGCTGGGAGCGCAACCATCTGGATTTGTATACCGACAGCGCCGATAAGCTAAGCGAGATCGCGCGCGCAGGGGCCGATATGCGCGCGCTCGGCGGCTCGACTTTACTCAAACTTTCGACCCAGGCACTGCTGATCCAAGCGCGCGCCGCGGTTGCCCTTGACAGCGGCGTACAGTCCCGCCGCAGCCTGTTTCAAATCACCTTAGCGCAGCTGCATGAGGTGCCAAGCGCAGGTGATCTAAGCCGCGCCCAAGCGCTTTTGCCGGCGCTGTCGTCAGACGCCCAAGCGGCGCTGCGCGATCTGTTTGATCTGGTGCCGCTGTCGCTGCATCAATCCGCTGATCTGAGCCCTGCGAGCGTGCGTTTGCTCGCGCTTGCGCTGGCGCCGGACGACGCGCAAATCGAGAAGCTCTTGGGGCTTTTTGGCGCTCTGCATCGCATCTTCGATGAACATTCGGCGCATGCGCAAATGCGCGCAGAGCTCGCGCGGCTGATGTGTGAGGGCGGGCCTGAGCGTCGCGCTGCGGCGGTCGACGGACTGAACGCGGTGCTTGCCGATCTGCGCTTAAGTCCACACTTGAAATCAGGCGAGCTGGCGCGGCTGCTGGGCGCTTTCGAGCCCTCGCTGATTGCGGTGAGTGCCGCGGTCAAGATCAAGCGCCAAGCTCAGGAAATGGCCGATACCGCAAGCACGGCGGTGCTCAGCGCTTGGCCTGAATACGCCGAGAGAATCGGCGCGAGTGGCTGCGCTGCGACCCGCCGCGATAACTTCTTTACGATCCTGCTCTTGGCTCAAGCGCTTGGTGGTGCAAGCGCTGCGCCCAAAGAGTCGATGATCTGGTGGTGGCTCAACACGATCGGCGTGTACCTGTACAACCGCGACCAAGCGGTGATGCAGGGAAATCTGCGCGCCCTGTTGGACGCCCTGCAAAGCGCGCTAACGGTGGACGAGTATCTGCTGGTCACCGACATTTTGGCGGGCGTTTATCGCGCCGGTTTGGCGATCGATATTCCGCGCGATCTGGGCAACGGCGACGTCTTGAACTTCAGCGCCTTTACCGAGTGTGGGCCGCTCTGGCGGAAAGCCTTCTCGATGCCGCGCGAATGGCCCGCGCACCATGCAGCGGTCTCAGCGCAACTGGCGCGCGCTGCGGCGGATTCGCCTGAGGCCAAGGCGGTGCAGCAGCTGTGGATTGCATTCGGCGCGGCATGGCAAAAACTCGGCGATCCGTGGGCGGCTTGGTCTGCCCAAGCGGAGCCGATGGTTGCGGCGCTGAGAACTTTTGGCACGGCGCGTCTAGAGCGCGCCTGGCTCGCCGCACAAGCCGAGCTCAATGGCGTCGAAGGCGCTGTGCCCCAGCTGCTTTTGAGCATCGGTCTGGAGCGCCTGCAGCGCGTCGCCTTTGGCGTGTGTCTGGGCGCGCAGTGCAACTCGCTTGCGGCGACCATGTCCAGTCTCACTCCAAATCTGGCCGAAACACCGCCCGCGCTTGCTGCAAGCTATGAACACATTGGGCAGCGCGATTTGGCTGAATTGCTTGGCCTGTTGGCCGCAGCAGCGCAGGGCAATGACAACCCCTTGAGCGCACTTAACGCCGGCCGCTATCTGGTCCAATGCATTTTGCCGAATGTGTCTTTTTCGCAAGTGAGCTGGCAGCGGCTGTGGGGTGTTGCCTGCGCGCAACTGCTCCCCGCATTGGCGCCGACAGTGGCCAGCCAAGCGCTTGGAAATTTCGCCGTTCTCGCCGCGGTGTCAGCGCATGCAGCGGAATTTGGCGCGATCGGGCAGGGCGTTTTTGTGCCGGCCAGCCGCCAGTTTTCGGACGATCCGGTGCAGGAAGCGCACTGGCGCGACTTTATCGGTGGCCTGCTGGTTGCGACCGCTGCCAGCGCCGCTGGTTTAGCCGGTGAGGCGATGGCCCAGCAGCTTGCGTTGGCCTCCGCTTTGTTCGAAGAGGACCCGCAGACCCTGTGGGCGGATGCGCAAGAGCCGCTGCGCGGCCTGCTGATCCAGGCCATGAAACCCGCACTGCATGTCGCCCTAGACCGCTGCATGGCCGCGATCACGCGGACGCTGGCGGTCGAAACGGTCTTCCAGCGCGCACCCGCCAGCAGCGCGCTTGATCTCGCGCTTTCGCTGCGCTGCCATGAGCCCGACGCGCTGCTGCTGTGGCGCGCCGAGCGGATCACCCGGGTGAAAGTTGAGGGCTTAACCACGCCCTTGCCGGGTGACTTGATCTTGTCGCGTGCGACCTCTTGGCTGTGCCCAGATATGGTCTCGATTCGCCGTGCCCTGGCGCATTGGGGCGAGGCTGAGCTTGCCTGCGCCGGCAGCCGCGGCGGGTTTGCTAATGGCCTGCGCCGAATCGCCAGCCACACCGCACACCTGCGCGAAGGCATGAGCAACCCGCGCGCAACCGAGCTCGCCGCCGCGCTGCTTGCGGCCGAATGGAGCGGCTTGTCGATTGGTCAGCTCACGGCGGGTTTAGTCGCCGCGGCGCAGACGTTGCGCGAGGCGCTTGCTGAAGACGCACTTTTACCCGACCGCCTCGGCGAGATCGCGGACGCGCTGTGGCTGCCGCTCACCGCCCTGGCGGTGCTGCAGGCGCCGCCGCGCGTCAGCGTCCGCGGCAGTGCCACCGAGCTGGCCCAGGCGAACTTGGCCCTGTGGTCGCTATGCGGGGAGACACCTGCAGACGCGGCACCCAGTGCCGAATGGACAATGATCACCTGCTCTGATTGGTTCAGCGCGCTCACTCGCTTTGAAAAAACCAGCGCCAGCGCCGCCATCGGTCGAGCGCGCAGCCACTGGAAGCAAAGCGCATGAGAGAGGTCCGTTTCCGCACCGACCAGCGGGTGGTTGCGCTCGCCACCGAGGCGCGCTTGCTGGATGCGCTGCTCGCCCAGCAGGTGCCGGTCAAGATGGTTTGCGGTGGGCGCGGCTTGTGCGCGACCTGCCATGTTTATGTCACCGCGGGCGAGACCAGCCTAACGCCGCCCTCGCAGCGGGAACAGCTTGCCTTAAGCGTATTGACCGGTGCGCAGGCGAACAGCCGCCTGTCGTGCCAGGCGCGAGTCATCGGCGACGGCGTCGAAGTGGCGCTGCCCGATGGCATGTACGTTGAGTCCTTTAGCGAGCTCGAATCGCTGATCGGGCAGCGCACCTCTATGCCGATCCTCCATCCGGTCACCGGTGAGGTCTTGGTTGAGGCACACAAAATCATTATTCGCTCCTCGATCATGCAGCTCAAGGATGTCGAATTCAGTTTCAGCAATCTCGATTCATTCAAGGCCTAACAGGAGTCCATTTTATGCCCATTGATCCCATCCTCGGCGGCGTTTCAGGCTTCCACAACTACTACACCCCAGACGAGTTTTTCCGCCATGAGCCAAGCGAGGGTGCGATTTACCTGCGTGACGGCCAGCGCGCCGCCAAGATCTCCGAGGCGTTCATCAACGGCCTGCATTCGGGCATCGAAGAGGAGGTTGGCGCAAGTTCCAACCTGCTGATGTACCGCTGCGGGCAAGAGTGGGCGCTCGCTGACATGAAGCGCTTTGCTGCACGCATGCGCCAGGAATATGGCGGCGGCAAACTCGATATTTGGCAGATGAATCCGGCTTTCGTTTGGGAATGCTGGTGGTGGCCGCTGGCGATCGAAGGCTTCGGTGGCTGGACCCTTGATCTTAGCTTCGCCGACAAGGACATCACCCTAATCGAGATCCGCAACTCCGCCGTTGCCAAGTCCATGAAGATGGTTGGTCGCCCGGTTTGCCACATGTACGCCGGCCTGTTTGCGGGCGCGTTCACCTACTTCCATCGCAAAGATCTACAAAGCATCGAGGTGCAGTGTTACGCGATGGGTAACGACGTCTGCAAGTTCCTGGTTGGCGACGAAAAGCGAGTCAACGCGGCCGAGTTCTGGCGCGAAGAAGGCGCCAGCGCACAGACCATTCGCGACAACCTCGCCTGAGGAGGCGTTCAGTCATGTCCATTACTTCGTCTAGGCAATTGGTTGAGCTCAAGGGGTTTTTCGAAGCGGTTTCCGATGGCATTGCGGAAAGCGATCGCGACCTGCGGGTTGAGGCCGCGGTAGACATTGAAATCCCCGCAGACTTTGACTGGCAGGACTTGGAGGTCCCGCTTACCGTCAACGAGCTGATGGTCCATGTCGAGCCGCCAAGCACCCCTGCTGCGCCCGCAACGGTCCAGCCAGAGTGGGATGAGCGCCCCCTGCTGCTGCTTGAAAACGTCACCGCTGAAGTCCTGCAAGCGAGAGCCCCCGATAAGCCGAGTGCTGTGCCAGCTGAGTCGCCTCCAACGGATTGGTTGGCGTCGATACGCGCGGTGCTCACGGAGGAGCTGCGGCTGCACTTCAACGCGACCCAGGCGCCGCAGTTGGAATTAGAGCGTGCGGCCAAGGCGAAAAATCAAGCGCAGCAGGAGGACGCAGCGCGCCGCTACGAAGAACTGGAGCTTGCCTTCCGGCAAAGCGAGTCGGCTATCAAGCAAGAGTACGCATTGCGCTACGAAGCGCAGCTGGCGGCCGAATGCGCGCACCGCATCAAGGCCGAAGAGCGCGGCGTTGAGCTTGAGATGAAGCTGGTCGAGGATGAGGCCGAGCGTCGCTCACTTGAAATCGATCTTCGCGACCACACCGAATCGCTCAGCGTTTTGCGCTCGGAGCTCGGCCATTTGAGCGAACGCAAGCAGCAGCTCGAATGGGAAAGCACCCAGCTCAAAGCGAGCATGGAGCAGCACGAGAACCAGGCCGCACGCGATGGCGCCAACCTTGAAGCACTCTCCCAGGAATCTGCGCGGCAGACCGCGTTTTTGGATACCCGCGAGCAAGATCTGCTGCAGCTGCGCGCGGAGTTAGGCATAGCCCAAGTCCAGTGCCAAACCATGCAGCAGGACATCGACAGCCTGCGCATTGAGTTTGGGCGCAAGCTCGAAGAGCGCCGTCGCGAATCCGATGAGACCCGCGGGCGCGAAGCCGACTTAAAGGCCCAGCTGGCGGAATTCAAAGCGCGCCTGCACAGCGAATTGGCAGAGCACTCCCAGCAGCTTGAAGTGCTGACCCGTGATTTGGCCGCAGAGCGCGATCAGGCCGAGCTGAAAGAAGCCGAGCTTGAATCGCTGCGTAAGCAGCAGGCGGCCACCAAGCAGTTAAGTGCGGCCCCTTCGCAGCCCCGGGACGCGTTTCTTGCCGCCCTGCCGCAAGCGCCGAGCGCCGCGCTGGTGCAACAAGCGGCAGCGCTGCCTGAGCCCGCCCCGATCAATCTGCCGCCAGTGCTTGAGGCCGCGCCAGCAGAACGGATCGCGCGCCCCAGTGCCGAGCAGATCGAGCGCGAGAGAAATCGTCTGCAGGTGCTGGCGCTGGGCACCGAGCGCGCGCCGGCCAAGCTCTACTTCCAGGCCATTCCGTGGGACGGTTTGGCAACGCCCGCAGCGCTCGCGATCGCCGCCAGTGAGGCGGGCGCTGAGAGCAACACCCTGACCGCGTTTGTGGTGGGGCTGGCAACCCGCCAAGCGGTCGACGCCAGCAATTCGCTTGAACGCACTGCTACTCCCTAAAGGCCAATCATGACCACTGTCCTAAGCGCTCCCCGCACACCCACCCATTCCCTGCGCCGGCATCCTTTGCTGAAGGAGCTGTTCCGGCGCGCGGAGGGCCGCCACTTCACCGAAGAAGAGCTCGCCACTTACGCGCGGAGCGCCCCGGAATTTAGCCACCGCGCCACCGCCGCACGCGCTATTTGCAGGCATGAAACCAGCGTCGTCGAGAAGACCGTGACTGAAATTTTCTCGCTGTACGCATTCACTAAGCACCATCCGCTGTCCGAGATCAAATGCCCGCGCGATATCACCCAAGTCAGCGTCTACGCGACGACCGCGATGCTGATGAACGACTCCGATTGGCTGCGCGACCGTTTGCTCTTGTGGCTCAAGACGATGCTGCAGTCGTTTGTTTTTCCAAAGCGCGAGCCGGTGGGCCAGCGGACCCTTTTTGGCAGCCGCGCCAGCAGCCAGAACCCCGTGGACAACATGGCGCAGCGCAGGCAATCGGTGTTCGAAACCTACGCCGTGCTGAAGCGCAACTACGGCCAGGTTCTCGACGCCACCCATTTCGGCCTGATCGACAGCTACCTGCAGCAGGTCGTTGACACCCTTTCGGCGGAATAGCCGCCAACCTAACTGAAAACTCCACGATGAATGCCAAAGAAACTGCAAGTGCAACGGAACGATTTGAAGGCCTTTTGGCGATCGAAGCGCTCAGCTTTGATCTCTATGAAGGCACGGTGGTCGACCCAACCGACACCCGCACGATCTTTCTTGCCACCGATATCCTGCGCGGCATCCATGCTGCGCTGTCGTATGAGGCAGGCGATGCCTGGAAGGTGGTGCTGTATCGCTCGGGTTTTCTGTGGGGACAAAAAACCCTGCGCTATTTTGTGCGCCAGTCGCAGGGCGCTTTTGGTGCCAAGTTCGAGCAACTCGGCGTCGATGCCTTCCTCGGCAATTTAGCGACCTTCATGAACCACAACGGCTGGGGTCTGCTAACCATCGATTTAAGCGACGCGATTGGCCGTGGGGTGGTTCGGTTTGAGCTGCGCAAGAGCATCTTCTCGGAGGCGCTTGAGGATCTCCGCGACCGCGTCGACTACTTGGTTGCGGGCATGCTGGCCGGCGTGTTTTCTGATCTGGCACGCGCGGACCTTGCTGCCATCGAAATCACCTCCACGCTAACCGGTGCCCCGGCTTCGGTGTTTCTGTTAAGCGCGCGCAGCCGCATTGATGCCGTTCGCACCTTGGTCGACAGCGGAGCGGGCGAAGCCGAAGTGCAGGAACTGCTGGCGTGACTGAAATGGTTGCCGCCATCAACGAACGCTACGAGGTGCTCGGCGAGCTGGCCAGCGGTGCGCAGGGCGTGGTGCTGCGCGCGCGCGATCTGCAAAGTGGGCAAGAAGTAGCAATAAAGCAGTTTTTGCTGGGTGCACGTACGGCATATCTGCGCGAGCTGGCGGCGTCGCTGGATAACCGGCACGCCAACCTGTTGACGCCGCTCGACACCTTTTACGGCGCCGATGGGATTGGCTTTGTGGTGTACGAATATTTGAGCGCGGGGACGCTCCGGCAAAGCATGAACGGCAAACCGCAAACGCTGCGCACCACCATGCGCTGCGCCGAAGACCTGCTGCGCGCGCTCGATCACCTGCATCAGCGCAATCTGATCCACTGCGATATCAAGCCCGAAAATGTTTTCGTGCGGCGCGCCGCGGACGGCCAGCTCAGCGCCTGTTTGCTCGGTGATCTGGGGTCGACCTGTTCACTGCGCGAGGCCAGCAGCGGCGATCATCGGAGCGGCTCGCCCGCCTACAGCGCGCCCGAGCGGCTGTACCAAAAATTTCAGGCGAACAGCGATCTCTACAGCTTGGGCGTGCTGCTGTTTGAGCTGGCGGTGGGCAGCCTGCCGTTTTCTGGCGGGCCGCGTGAAGTGGCGCGCGCTCATCTGCAGCAGCCGGTGCCGCTCGAAAAAGTGCCGGTCGCGTTTTTGCGCAGTCTGATTGGTGGACTGCTGGAAAAGGACCCGACCCGAAGAATTGCGTCGGCCGAGCGCGCGCTGCGCTTGCTGACTTCGCTTAAATCTGATGTGCAGAGCGCGCCGCCGGCGCCAGCCCGCGGCCAGGCCACTGCAAGCAGCCCACCGAGCATGAACAAGACCGTACAGAAACAAGCGGTGATCGGCCGCCGCCCGCCGCGCGAAGTCGCCAGAACCACCATCGAATCCGGCTTCGAGCGGGTTCATGTGCTGGAAGGCCGCGATGGCCCCTGGCTTGCGATCGAATCGGTTAACGATGTGGTGACCATGCCCGCCCTGAATGAGGGCCGGCCGCGCATGTTTCCCAAGTCTGGCGCAGTGCGTTTGTTAGGCAGCAACGAGCTTTTGTATCAGACTGAGTCCTCGGTCAACCGGCTCAACGTCAGCACCGGCAGCACGAGTCTGGTGCACGATCGCTGCGCCGGCGCCATCGACTTTGCCTGCGACGGACAGCGGCTGATCTGGCGCACCCGGCGCAGCGCCCACCAGCTCGATTTGCGCACACGCAGCGAGAGCACTTTTTTGATTCCGCACTATTTGCTGGAGGCGCGCTCGCACCTGCTCCAAAACGGCTCGTTCGTGGTTTCAACCGGGCCGATGAACAACCAGATTTCGCTGCGCGACGGCGACGGCACGCAAAAGCGCCTGCAGGATTTAGATGGTCCGATTATCGAACTGGTTAGCGAGCGCACGGTTTTGCTGGCTGTGACGCTCAACGTCAAGCGCCAAGACAACTACGCGGTGTGGCGGGTGGCGGAGTTCTCGGAGCCGCAGCGCCTCGATATCCCGATTGAATCGCGCCTGCTCGCGACCACCCCAGGACACGTGTTCTGGTTGGAGGACGCCGTCCAGATCGTGCAGTGCGGCATTGGCCTCGCGCCGCGGCCTGTCTTTAAGCTGCCCGAGCCCATCGACGGCTTTGCGGTCTCACCTGATCACCATTGGGTCGTAACCTGGACCACGGTCGGTGAAAAGTCCTCAAGAATTTGTCTTTATTCCACGTCCAGCGAAAGCCCCGGTCCCACTGCGAACCGAGGCGAGAGGAGCGCGCCATGATCTTGAATTCGCCCAGCGTCCACTGTGTGTTTTATACCCACCCTTGGTCGATTGATGCGCTGGCCAACGCCAAGCTCGGTGACCTCAGTCAAACCCTGCTGATCGAGCTGGCGCAGCGCTCGCTGCTGGCCAGCCTGATCGATCGCCAGCATCGGCTGCGCCCCGGCATTACCGGCGTGCTGATGGACCCCGACCGACTTGACGATTTGATTGTCAGCACCCCGCGTTTTCCGGTGCCGGTGGTGCTTGCACCTAACCCGCAGGTGGGTGACGCGGCGATGGTCAGCGCGATAGCGCTGCTGCCTTCGGTGCGTTCGGTGTTCGACCGCTTTATCGTGTTTGTGCACCTGTCTGAAGCCGAGCGCTTCCGCTATGCCTATCCGTATTGCAACAAATTTTTCTTTCTCTGGGACGTAGCAGATCCGCCGGCATTTAGGCTCGGTGAGCTTGGCGCGATGCTGCGTGATCTGGGTGTACTCAAGCGCGAATCTTGGGGCGGCTTTTACTGGTTCATCCACCCGCGCCGCCACGTCAATGATTTGCCCGCGCGGATCAGCGAACTCAAGCGCGTGCTGGGGCAGGTCAAGAAGATCCCCAGCATCGCTGCGAGCAGCTGACGGAGCACATGCCCGATGTGGGATATCGCCCTTGGCCTTGGAATCTCAGCGCTGCCAACCCGCGCCTCGTTGACTGTGTTTCGAACCCTGGGGTTTTCGCAGCTGGTCAACGTCTCCGGCACAAGCATGGCGCACCTATATTCAGAGCGCGATCTCAGTGGGTTCAACGTCGCCGAGTTTCCCTTCATCGATGCCTTCTCGACCGCAATCCACGCCGCAGCGATTACTGAAGTCCTGGGGCCGGACGGTCTGCTGCAGGTCAAGATGGCGGTTCAGCACAGCGCGCTGCAGCTGCGCCTAAACCAGCGCGTGATGGTGTTCTGTCACCTCGGTGTGGGTCGCTCGCCTGCGGTTTCAACCATGGCCTTGATGCTGGCGCGGCGCTGGCCGGCTGAAGAGGCGCTGCGCGTGGTCTTAAAGTTGCGCCCGCGTGCGGTGCTAAACCTGGGGTTGGCGGCGTTTGCGACCACGTTGGTGACTGATCTGGCGGTGCCCAAATGAGGCTGGCGCAGCTGGTCGATTTGAGCGCCTCGCTTGCTGGGGCGGCCGGCCTGCAGGCGGTTGAGATAGACCCGGCGCTGGCATCGGCCGAAAAGGTTCAAGCCAGCGGCTCGCTGCGCTGCGTCGCGCAGACATTTGCGAACGCGAACACCGAAGTCCGCATGGTGCTGATCGAGTCGGCCAAGATTCAGGTGATCTCTTGCTTCGTTTATCCACAGCCCGAACTCGCGCTGCCGCTGTATGCGATGGAGCTGGTCCAGCTGGGTGCCAAGCCGATCGTGGCGGTGATCGATGCAGTCGTACCTGCGGGCGATCCGGCGGGCGACTGGACGCAAACTTGGCTCAAGCAAGCGCATGCCGCAGTGCCTCATTGGATCAATGCGGGCGATCCGCCCGATTGGTTCGCCGAATGTCGCAGCGGGCTTGATTTTTTTCTGCGTCCGGCAAGCGCAGAGGCCCTGCTGCAGGCCGGTGTGATGCACGTGAATCTGTTTGCCAGTTATCTCAACCATGCGCTTGCCGCGGGCAGCCGCGACAGCCAACAAGCGCACGCGTTTTCGCAGTTCGCGCGCCATTACAAGGACCACCACGCCGCCAACTCGCCCGGCTTGCCGCTGATGACCAAGTCGTTTGGCCCGGAGTGGACGGATCGTTTCATGCAGCAGTGTTTTTTCAAGTAGGCCCATGCATCGCTATCAGTACCTCATCATCGGTGGCGGCGTGGCTGCCGACTCTGCGCTCAAGGGCATTCGCATGTCCGAGCCTAACGCCAAGATCGGCCTAATTAGCGACGAGCTGGACCGACCCTACAACCGGCCGCCGCTGTCAAAGTCGCTTTGGGATGGCATGCCCATTTTAGAAATCTGGCGCCCGAATCGCGGCGATCAGGTCACCATGCATTTGGGCAGGCGCGCGGTCCATCTCGATCCCGTGCGGCGGCTCGCGCGCGACCAGCTGGGCGAGATATATGCCTTCGACAAAGCCCTGCTGGCGGTTGGCGGCAGCCCGCGTCGACTTGAGGGCAACGACGAAGGCGTGGTCTATTTCCGCACGCTCGGCGACTACAAGCGGCTGCGCGCGCTGACGGTTGAGTCCGAGGCGATCACGCTGGTGGGTGCCGGGCTGATTGGCAGCGAATTGGCCGCGTGTTTGCGCAAGGCCGGATCGGCGGTCGATCTGTATTGCGGTCCGCGCGGCGTTCTGCGCTCCCTGCTGCCGGAAGTGCTTTCAAATGAGCTCACCCGCACCCTAGTCGAACACGGCGTGCGCGTGCACTACAAAAGAGTGCAGAGCATCAACAAGAACGGCGGCCATCATCTGCGCATGAGCGATGGCGAGGTGGTCCACGCGCGTCGCGTGGTGGCCGGGCTCGGGCTCCTCCCAAACATCGAATTGGCCGCCACCGCCGGTATCGCCTGCGAGGACGGTATCCGCGTCGACGCCTCGCTCATGACCTCGCAACCGGGCATCTACGCGGCCGGCGATTGCGTCAGCTACTGGTGCAACGCGCTGGATCGACGCGTGCAGTCACAGCACGAGGAGCACGCCAACTTCTCCGGCGTGGCCGCAGGCCGGGCGATGACCGGCAAAGCGGTGCAATACGCCGCATTGCCCTACTTCTACTCGCGGATTCTGAACCACGCGTTTGAAGGGATTGGGCAGATTGACAGCAAGCTTCTGCATCACATCCACGCCCCGCGCGGCCCCAGCGAGGCGACCGTTTACTACCTAGAAGCGGGTCGTATCGTTGGCGTTTTGTCCTTCAACGTGCGCGCTGATCTTGAACGCGCAACCGAACTGATCGAATCTAAAAAAATCTTCACGCGGTCTGACCTGATCTGAATCACAGGCGCGGCTGTCGAGTTGGGTTCACCGTCGCCAGAGCCTTCGCCAAGGCCTCTTGGCCCGCGACGCTGTGCACCTTTGAGCGCGTGGGCTGATTGGGTTTGACGGGCACTTGGGTGCTCAGTTGGGCGAGGCGCTGAAGTGCTTCTTGCAGGTCGCTGTAGGCGCTTTTGAGCGGGCCGAGCTCGGAGGCAATCTGGTTTTTTTGTTCCAGATCCTGCTCTGTCGCGCGGAGATGTTGCTTCAGCTCCTCAACCAGCGCCTGCAACCGCGCGGCGTTTAGGGTGAGAGCGGTTGTTTGCTCCTGTTCGGCTTTGAGCGCTGCTTTGAGCTCAAGCCGCTGGTTATTTGCCTCGTTCAACGCCCCGCGAATTTCGGCGAGCGCGATGGCTTGGTTTTGGGCATGCGTTTCGAGCGTGCGGGCTTGCTGGCTGGCATCGTTGAGCTTGGCCGAAAGCGCCCGGGTTTCGGCATCCGCGGCGCTTAACTTTTCCTTCAATGCGGCCGTTTGCGCATCCGAATCGCGCAGCTGCTGCTGCAGCGATTGGCGCGTGAGCTGCTCCAGCTGCTGGGTTTTGCTCCAAATCGCGGCGGCTTCTTGGTGCTCAAGCGCTAAGCGTGCGTGATCTGTTTGCAGGGTTTGCACGTGATTCGCGAGCGCGCGGGCGCGCGCTTCCCAGTCGCCGGCTTGGGTCTTCCACGATTGCAGGGCGGCTGCGGCTTGGTCGCGCTCGGCGCTGAATTCACCTTGGGCTTCGGCCTGGGCCAAACGCCACAGCGCAGCAGCGGCTTCGCTGAGCAAATGCGGCAGCTCGTTTGGCTTAAGCGGCGTGCCGGCAAGTTCCAGCAGCACCTCACGCACCAGCGGCCCGATTTCATTTGGTGAGCCGCCGCCCAAGGCTTTGCGCACCGCGCGCTGGCTCGGCGCCTCGCCACGACGCAGGCAGTCGAACATCACATCGCGAACGCGATCGAGGGTCAGTGCCATGGCGGGTGGATGTGCGCTGCGTTGCGTCTCAGCGGTTGAGACGGGCCGACATGATCACGGATCAGGCGGGCGTACTCAATGGGCAACATAACGCGATGAATCACGCCATGCCGGCGCGCAAGACAGATATTTTTTAAACACCGTTGGCCCCGCTGGTCGCTCGGTTGCGTTTGCTGTCTTTGAAGACTCTTTGCGCCCACGCAAAGATCGCGCCGATCGCTCGAGTGTTTTATGTTCAAGTTTAAGATCATTTTAAAGCTCATCAGACTGCTCTTATTGCTGGTGCCACTGATCCTCACGTGGCGGTCGCGGCGGGCGCGCGAGGCCGAAGGCGGGCGTTTCACCCCGACCGTGTTGGCAACCAGCGATCTCAGGCAGCGCCAGCTTGATCGCGTGGAGTTCTTCTGGTTCGAAGACACCTTGCGCTATTCCCCGCCTGCATTCATTCGTGCGCAGTTGCGCTGGATTGGGCTGTTTTTTTTCTTCTTTATGGCGATCTTTCTGCTCGGCATGTACGGGACATACCCCGGATCCCGAGGCGGCGACTGGTCCCTATTCGCCCTCTTCGGCGTGCTCCTGCTGGTGTGCTTGGTTTGGCTCAACAGCCTGAGCCTGCGCGCGAGGCGGCGCTATCGCCACTATGCGGAACTGGCTGAAAGCGCCGCGCGCAAGATCTCGAAAGAACTGCGCTCTGAGCCGGTGAAATTCAACAAAAGCGGCCAGCACTTCGCACTTTTGGCCCAATGGACCGACGAATCCGGACACACTTGGGAGACACGCTCGGGCCCGTATCTGGGCGACCCGGTGAACTACTTCCGCGGCGGCTGGGTAATTATCCTGGTGGACGCGAAGGACCCGCGCATGAGC
>Ga0105047_10006578_pt1 | contig 19696 bp, 16 predicted proteins | sample MAT04_FD_78384 | JGI IMG/M metagenome (GOLD analysis project Ga0105047, IMG submission 78384) | Freshwater microbial communities from Lake Fryxell liftoff mats and glacier meltwater in Antarctica - MAT-04 (megahit assembly) | ecosystem: Environmental > Aquatic > Freshwater > Ice > Liftoff...
ACGACCGTGGGGGCCACATCCCCATTCACACAACGTTCATCTCGCGCATCGGGCGCCCATCCAGCACCCGCTGCCAGCCGAACTCCGACAGGTCCAGCGTCTCGAACCGGCGCGCCACGACCAGTTCGGCCAGGGCGCGACCCACCGCTGGCGACTGCTGCAGCCCATGGCCGCTGAAACCGTTGGCGAACAGCAGGTTATCCAGTGCCGGATGAGCACCCAGAATCAGGTTGTGGTCCAGCGTGTTGACGTCGTAATGACCGGCCCAGGGCTTGCCGGCTCGCGCCGCCTCGAAACCCGGCACCCGGTGCGCCAGTGCTGGCCAGAGCACGTCCTCGAACAGTTCATGCTGCACCTCGAAGTCAAAACACTCCGGGTCCTGGTCTTCGGGCAAGGCCACACCACACAGAAAACCGGTGCCTTCGGGCCGGAAATAGACACCGCCCGTGTCGATCACCAGCGGACAGCGAGGCGCCGGCTCCGGGCTGTGGAACGGGAACACGCAGCGCTTGCGCGACTGCACCGGCAGCACGATACCGGCCGTTCGCGCCAGCGCGGTCGCACCGGTGCCGGCGGCATTGATGACGCTGGCGCAGGACACACGCCCGCCATCGGCCAGTTGCACCGCTGTGACCGTCGCGCCACTGCGCAGCAATGCCGAAACCCGCGCCGCCCGGTACACCACCCCCTGGGCCTGCGCCTTGCGCCGGAACGCCTGCATCAGACTGTGCGCATCGAGCCAGCCTTCACCGGACAGGCCCAGGCTGGCACCAGCCAGGTCGTCCACCCGCAGCCACGGGAATCGCTGCGCCACCGCCGCGGGCGATAGCAAGGCGGCATCGACACCGCAGGCGCGTTGCACCGCATGGTTCGACTGCAGCGTCGCCAGCCCCTGCGCGCCAGCAAGAAACAGGTATCCGGCCGCGCGAAAACCGACTTCGGGCGCGACACCATCCAGCGACAGGTGTTCGCCGATGCGCTGAATGAAGTCGGTCGCGAACTGCGACATCCGGATGTTGCCCGGCGTCGAGAACTGGTGCCGGACCGACGCCACCGAACGCGTCGTCGCACACCAGGTGTAGGTCGGGTCGGGCTCGAGCACCAGGACCGAGCCCCGAAAGCCCGCATGCGCCGACAGAAAATAGGCGGCAGCACTGCCGACGGCCGCGCCGCCGATGATCACGACGTCGAAACGCTCCATTCGTTCGCTCACGATGCGCGTCCGCGGGCCGCCTCCTCAGCGGAACCGGACCTGCAGTGGCATCAGCGGGCTGTCGAAATCGGCCCGCCAGGTCTCACCGACGGTCACCGGCCAGGCGTCGGTCCAGGTGCCGGTGGTGACGACATCGGCTGGCAACAGGTCCGGTGCGCCCGGGCATTGGCGCAACTCGGCCAGGAAATGCTGCAGCGCGCGCAACGGGCTGCCCAGCACGTTGACGCCGGTGCCACGCTCGACCACCTGCCCGTCGCGCTGCAGTACAACGCCGGTTCCGGCCAGCACTGCATCGAGTTGCGCGGCGTTGGAGGCCACGTCACGCACCGCGACGCGGCGTCCGACCAGCAGCCGTGCATGCAGCGCCCCGTCGCTCACCGCATCGGGCGCCACGAACTTCCAGTTTGGCAAATGCGACTGAACGATCTCGAATCCGGGCGCCATCCATTCGATCGCATCGAATACGTCGTCTGGCGTCGCATCCGGCTTCGGGCTCTCGCGCATGCCGAACACGGTCTCCGGTTCGATACGCGGCTGGCAGACTTGGCGCAACGCGACTTCACCCTCGCCCTCGCAGAACACCAGCGTGGTGTTCCACACCGTGCCCCAGATCGGCGCGGACACGTTGTAGCGCTGCCAGATGGCGCGGTTGGTGAAACCGATCTTGAAACCCTGCGGCAACTCGCCGCGCGCGATCCGCAACTGGCGCACAGCCAGCGCCTGCTGATAAGCCTGTGCGACGTTGAACGCAGGGTCGCTCCCGGGCGCCGTGGGCCACGGCTGACCGTCGTCGTAATGGAAAAGCAATTGCGCAGGAGTCATGGCTGGCGCGTTCCGGTTGGAGGGTCGGGCCGCCGCCGCGGCAGCGGATTCGCCCCGATATTACCCAAGCCATGGGCATCGGGCGCGGTCGATTGCGGGTGTCAGCCCAGGAAAGGTCGTCCTGCCATGACCTGGTGCCGCGTCCAGGCGCACAACAAACTGTAAGTCAGCGCAAACCCCCAGACCACGAAGACCGCACCGCCGGCCCGCTCCGTGCTGGCAGACTCAGCAGATACATCTTTGCGCGACCGACCGCCGGCACCGACCGGCCCGACCGACAATCCGTCCATGCTGAACAAACTAAACCTGCTTTTGCCGATCCGTTACACCGTCTTCGGGCTTTGTCTACTCGCTTTACTGGCCGGCCTGGCGGCGCTGTCCGTGTGGGGCGTCGGCATCGCGCTGGTGCTGGTGATGCTGCCGCTGGTAGCCGTGGGGGTGTACGACCTGGCTCAACCCCGGCGCTCCATCTTGCGCAACTATCCGGTTATCGGGCACCTTCGCTACATGCTCGAGTTCGTGCGGCCAGAGCTGCGCCAGTATTTCCTGGAAGGCGATTACGAGGCCGCGCCGTTCTCGCGCGCGCAGCGTTCGCTGGTCTACCAGCGGGCCAAGGGTGACTCGGACCTGCGCCCGTTCGGCACCTTGCTCAACGTGCGTGCGGAGGACTACGAATGGGTCAACCACGCGATGGTGCCGAGCACGATCGCATCACACGACTTCCGGCTCTGGATCGGTGGCACGCCCGAACAGGTTGCCAGCCGCGACCCCGCGCTGGGCCAATGCACGCAGCCGTACAACGCGAGCCTGTTCAACATCTCGGCGATGAGCTTCGGCTCGCTCAGCGCCAATGCCATCCTCGCGCTCAACGCCGGCGCCCGGCAGGGTGGCTTTGCCCATGACACCGGCGAAGGATCGATCTCGGCGCACCACCGCCGCCACGGCGGCGACCTGATCTGGGAGATCGGTTCGGGTTATTTCGGCTGCCGCAATGACGTCGGGCAGTTCGATGCAGACCGGTTTACCGCCAATGCGCACGACCCGCAGGTCAAGATGATCGAACTCAAGCTCAGCCAGGGTGCAAAACCGGGTCACGGCGGGGTACTGCCCGGCCCGAAGGTGACGCCGGAAATCGCGGCCGCACGCGGCGTCCCGGTGGGCGTGGAATGCGTGTCACCCGCCGCCCACAGTGCCTTCTCGACACCCGTAGGTCTGCTGGAATTCATCGCGCGGCTGCGCACACTGTCGGGCGGCAAGCCCACCGGATTCAAGTTGTGCATCGGCCACCCCTGGGAATGGTTTGCCATCGTCAAAGCCATGATGCAGACCGGTATCACGCCTGACTTCATCGTCGTCGATGGTGCTGAAGGCGGCACCGGCGCCGCGCCAGTCGAATTCACCAACCATGTGGGTTCTCCACTGCAGGAGGGACTGCTGCTGGTGCACAACACTCTGCGGGGGGCCGGACTGCGAGAGCGGATCCGGATCGGCTGCGCTGGCAAGGTGATCAGTGCGTTCGACATCGCGCGCATGATGGCGCTGGGCGCAGACTGGTGCAACAGCGCCCGCGGCTTCATGTTCGCACTCGGCTGCGTGCAGGCCCAGACCTGTCACACCGGCCATTGCCCGACCGGCGTCACCACCCAGGACCCGATGCGCCAGAAGGCGCTGGTCGTGGGCGACAAGACACGCCGGGTTTTCAATTACCACGCGATGACGTTGCACGCGCTCAAGGAGATGGTGCAGGCCGCCGGGCTGGACCATCCGAGCGGCATCACCGCGCACCATATCGTGCGTCGGTCCGCCGACGGCAAGGTGCATTCGCTGGCGCAGACTGTGCTGGCCCAGATGCACGACGGCGCCTTGCTGCAGTCGGACCTGACCGGCCTGCCGCTGATCTACCGCCAGTCGTGGCCGCAGGCCCGCGCCGAAAGCTTCACGCTGCCGAAGGCCTGAAACCCGGCGCCACCATGACCGCAAGCGGCGCCAGGCGCCGGCGCAGATGCAGCACCGCCTTGTCCTTGCTCAGCAACCTGGCACGGTGTGCCACCGCCAGATCGATGAAGGGCTGATCGTGGGGGTCGCTGCACCGCACACCACAGGCCGGCGCAGCCGGTCGCAGCCGGGCCGATCGGTCGTAACGCTGCAACACGTCTGTCGCCAACAGGCCGCGTGCCGACAGCGGCGTGCGCATCGCCGGATAATCCAGCACCCGCTGTAATTCGCCGCGCATGGCATCGGTTGCCAGCCAGGCCAGTGCACCCGCATCCAGTGCCGCACGCAAGGCCTGCGTCGACGGGTCGGCGAACAACAACAGATCCAGCACGATATTGGTGTCGATCACCACGGCGTGTTGCGGTGGTGCCGCCGCATTCATGGGCGATCCTGCGCGCCGCGGGCCACGGACCAGGCGTTCATTCGCCGGACGACACGTGCGCTTTGGTCGTGCGCGCCGAACCCTGCACCATGTCGAAACGGAACATTCGGCATTCGATCGGACCATTCCACATCGGCACTCGCCGACCCGCCTTGAGCCGCATCGTGCCCGGCAACTTCAGGTCCGGCGTCAGCATCCAGACGGTCCATCCGGAAAAGTTTTTCTTCCAGTGCGCGGCCAGTTGCACGAAGAAGTCGCCGCCGTCTTCCGTTTGCGCCTGCTCGCGCGGGCTGCGCGCGGGAAACGCCGCCCCGTCATCCCATGCCTCGCGCGGGTCGTATCCGTCACGCCGGCGCGCATGCCCGCCGGCAAAACCAGCCGTGGCAATGCGTTCGCCATATGGTGGATTGACCAGCATCAGCGCTGGCGCCTCGCACGGAGGCAGGCGCTGCAGGGCGTCGCCGCCGCGAAATTCGATCGCGTCAGCCACGCCGGCGCGCTGCGCATTGCGCTGTGCGAAGTCGACCATGCGGTGCGAGACGTCGCTGCCGAAGATGGTCGGCCGGCTGCCAGCTGCCGGCAGGCGTTGCGCGTCCCGTGCGGCCTGGCGCATACCGTCCCACACATGGGACTGGAAGGGCAGCATCTTCTCGAATGCGAACCGGCGCAGTGCGCCGGCTGCGATGTTGCAGGCGACCTGGGCCGCCTCGATGGCGATCGTGCCGCTGCCGCAGCAGGGGTCGTACAGCGGCAACTGCGGCGTGTGCGTCCAGCCACTGGCGGCCAGCATCGCAGCGGCCAGTGTTTCCTTGAGAGGCGCCTCGCCCTTGTCCTCGCGCCAGCCGCGCTTGAACAAGGCCTCGCCCGACGTATCGACATACAGCGACACGGTGTCGGTCGTCAGATGAACGTAGATGCGGATATCGGGCCACTGCGTGTCGACATCGGGTCGCACGCCGCCACACTTGGCACGGAAGCGGTCGCACACCGCGTCCTTGATCTTGAGCGCGGCGAAGTTCAGGCTGCTCAAAGGGCTGTGCTGGGCCGTGACTTCGACCTTGATCGATTCGCGCGGCGTGAACCAGATCTCCCAGGCCACGTCGCTCGCCGCGCGGTACAGGTCCTGTTCATTGCGGTACTGCGCGTGATGGAGTTGCACCAGCACCCGTTGCGCCAGCCGGCTGTGCAGGTTCAGCAGCATGGCGTCGCGCCAGGAGGCCTGCAGCAAAACGCCGGCGCGCCATTTCTGCACCTGCTCGCGTGGCTGCCCGGCGATACCGGCCACCTCGGCAGCAAGATAGTCCTCGACGCCGGCGGCGCAGGGCAGAAACAACGGGAGCTGGTTCACGATCGGGACAGTGGCATGGCGTGGCGCGCGCAGGGCTTCACAATGCGCGACGCAGGTTGGCAGGGGCGATGCGCAGGCCCTCGCGGTATTTGGCGACGGTGCGGCGCGCACAGCCGATGCCCTGTTCCTTGAGCATCTCGGACAACTGATTGTCACTGAGCGGTTTTTTTTCCGACTCGGCATCGATGAACTGCTTGATCAGCGCCCGCACCGCGGTGCTCGAAGCATTGCCTCCCGACTCGGTGCCGAGCGAGGAACCGAAGAAATACTTCAGCTCGTACGTGCCCAGCGGCGTGGCCATGAACTTGGCCGTCGTCACCCGGCTGATCGTCGATTCGTGCAGGCCCAGTTCGTCGGCAATCTCGCGCAGCACCAGCGGACGCATCGCCAGCACGCCGTGCAGGAAGAAATTCTTCTGTCGCTCGACGATGGCAGTGCTCACCCGCAAGATGGTATCGAACCGCTGCTGGATATTCTTGATGAACCATCGCGCCTCCTGCAGGCGCTGCTGCAGCGCCGCATAGTTGGAGGCGTCGCGGCCGTTGCCCCGATGCTGGCGCAAGGCGTTCGCATAGATGTCGTGCACGCGCAGCCGCGGCATGACCTGCGGGTTGATCTGGGCCCGAAAACGCGCGTAGGCGCCACTGCCGACCTGCACCACCAGCACATCGGGCACGATGATGTTGCGCTCGACGTTGACAAAACGCCGGCCCGGCTTGGGCTCGAGTCGCGCGATCAGCGCGATCGCCTCCTTGATTCCTGCGTCGCTGGCCGCGCACAACTGCGAGAGCCTGCGCACGTCGCGTCGCGCGAGCAAATCGACCGGCTGCGAGCAGATACGCACCGCCAGCGCCAGCAAGTCGTGCTGCGCGTCGTTGGCCGGCAACGCGCGCCGCATGGCCCGCAATTGCAGGCGCAGGCATTCGCCCAGGTCGCTGGCGCCCACCCCGACCGGGTCGAAACCCTGCAAAGTGATCAAGGCGATGCGGAAATGGTGCAGTAACTGGTCCAGCTCATCCTCGTCGACTGGCGACAGGCCATCCGCCAGCTGTTCCAGCGTATCCTCCAGGTATCCGTCCTCGCTGAGCGACTCGATCAGGAATCGCAGCGCCACCCGGTCTGCCTCGCCCAGGCGGGTCGCCAGCGCCTGCGCGTGCAAGTGTGCCTGCAGTGTCTCCTGGGTACGCGCCAGTTCGCCGGCATCGGCATCACCATCGGTTTCCAGATTGTTGCCGTGGGCCTTGGCATCGCCGCCCCATTCCCCGTCGTCGGCCGCGATCTCCTGCGTGCCGTCGCCGTCCCAGCTCTGGCCGTCCTCGGCCGACAGGGGTGTGACCGAATCGTCGCTGGAGGGCGTATCCGGCACCGACACATACTCTTGCGCCACGCCAGCGCCCAGTTCGATCTCCCGCTCGCCCGGCGCCACCAGCGCGTCGCTCTGGTCCAGACCGAAGTCCTCGCGCTCGACGCGCTCCTCCGACACTTCCAGGAACGGGTTGTCGTCCAGCATCTGGCTGATCTCCTGGCTCAACTCCAGCGTCGAGAGTTGCAGCAGGCGGATCGACTGTTGCAGTTGTGGCGTCAACGCCAGATGCTGCGAGACGCGGAGCGAAAGACCCGGTTTCATCTACATCTTGAAGTGCTCACCCAGGTAGACCCGGCGCACTTCCGCGTTATCGACGATTTCGGCTGGCGTTCCAGCGGCCAGCACGCTGCCGTCGCTGATGATGTAGGCATGGTCGCAGATGCCCAGCGTCTCGCGCACGTTGTGGTCGGTGATCAATACACCGATGCCCCGCGACTTCAGGAAACTGATGATGCGCTGAATCTCGATCACCGCAATCGGATCGATGCCGGCAAACGGTTCGTCCAAAAGAATGAACCGCGGCTGGGTGGCCAGCGCACGCGCGATCTCGACCCGCCGTCGCTCGCCGCCAGACAAGGCCAACGCCGGAGACCTGCGCAGGTGTTCGACCCGCAAATCGCGCAACAGCGCGGTCAACCGCTGCTCGATCACCGTCGGCGCCAGGGCCTGCCCGGAGGCGTCGGTCTGCAGTTCGAGCACGGCGCGCACGTTGTCCTCGACGTTGAGCTTGCGAAAGATCGAAGCCTCCTGCGGCAGGTAGCTCAGGCCCAGCCGGGCGCGCCGATGGATCGGAAGATGGGCCACCGACTGACCGTCGATGAGGATCTCACCCGCACTGGCGCGCACCAGGCCAACCAGGATATAGAACGACGTGGTTTTGCCGGCGCCGTTGGGGCCAAGCAGCCCGACCACTTCGCCCTCGCCTACCGTCAGCGAGATGTCCTTGACCACCATACGGCTGCCAAAGGACTTTTGCAGGTGACGCGCTTCCAGACGGACAACGGATGCGCCCGGCAGGTCGATGGCCCTCGCTCCGTCTGCCGCCCCCCGCAGCGCATCGTCGGCCGGCACCACCATCACTTCTTGTCACCACCCAGCGTCGATGATCGACGCAGCGCTGGAGTAGCCGCCGACGCGGGTGTGCGCGGCGCGCCAGCACCCGGCGACGGGCTGTTGTCGTTGTTGCGTGGCGTGAGCACCGCGCGTACCCGCCCCGTGCTGCCCTCGGGCCCGGGCCGGGCTGGGCCGCCATCGACCGTCAGCACGCTGGTGCTGTTGTCGTAGACGATGATGTCGCCGGTGATCTCGTCATTGAGCTTGGAGGCGACATAACGGCGCAAGATGGCGCGCCGCTGGAAGGTCACCGCGTCGGCCTTGCCGTCATAGGTGATCTGCTCGGCCTCGCCTTCCATGTATTCGTCAGGCTCGCCGGCCCGCGTGTCGCGCTTCTGGCGGAAAAACGCCAATTTTCCGGGTTCGGCCTTGACGACGCCGTATTGGTTGCCGTCATTGTCCTGCCGGATGTCCATCTGCGCGCCGCGGATCAGCATCGTGCCCTTGGTCAGCACCACCTTGCCGGTGAATACGCTGACTTGCTTGGCGTCGTCATACCGCAGCGCATCGGACTCGACGTTCATCGGCTTGTCGCGATCGGCCCGCTCCGCCATGGCAATGCCATGGGGCAGCAGGGCGGCCAGCAACAAGGTGTAAGGAATCAAGGATGGCTTCATAAAGGCACGAATCTTGCAGTCAACTCTGCAAATTCATTGTAGCCCCCACCCTGGGGCGGTTCGGCTGCTGCGTCGCAAAAACACGGCAATCGAAGCCGGACCGCAACGCGCATCAACGCCCGGAGCGAACCTCGGCCAGCAGGTAGTCGACGACTTGCAGCGCCCGCTGCATGTTGGTCGCGATCGAGCCGTCGGTATAAAAACGGCCTGCCACGCCGAGCGCCGGCACGCCTTCAACCTTGTAGGCATCCTGCAGACGGGTGGCGCTGCCAACGGCTGACTGGATCTGCGGCGACGTGTACAACGCGCTGAACCGGGCCTTGTCAACGCCTTGCTGCGCCACCCATTCGACTATGGCGGGCCCACGAGAGAGATCGATGCGTTCGGTGTGAATGGCGGCGAACACCTTGGCATGCAGTCGATCGAGCTCGCCCATGGCCCGCAGCGTGTAGAACAACCGCTGCTGCGGCACGAACTCATCTCGAAAACCGACCGGAACGCGGCGCAACACCACATCCTTGGGCACACGCAGGCTCCAGGCATCGAGCACCGGCTCGAACGCATTGCAAAAGCGGCAGTTGTACCAGAAGAACTCGATCACTTCGATCGAGCCAGCAGGGGCCTCTACGGCAACCGTTTGCTTCAGCGTCAGGTAGTCCCAGCCCGACTCGGGCTGGCGCGCCTGCGCGCGTGCCAGTGGCGCGAGGCCGGGTCCGCACGCCAGGGCGGCGACTGCGGCAGAGGAAAAGATGCGACGTTTCATTTCAATGGGCTCCTGCGGTACAGCAAAGCTGTGGGATAAGGCACGCGCCAACAGGTTCAACGCTGAACCCGCACCAGCGCTGCCTCGATACCCAGGCCTTCGAGTTTTTCCTTGGTCAGATCGGCATCGCCGCGCTTGTCGAACGGGCCGACCCGGACCCGGTACACGGGGCGCCCCGACTGATCGCGTTCGGATACCCGGGCCTCGATTCCGCCCAACGAAAGGCGGGCTCGCTGCGACTCGGCATCGTTGGCGGTTCGGTAGGCGCCGACCTGCACAAAATACGTGAACGGGTCAATGCCATCGGCGCCCGATCGTGCCCGAGCCAGGTCACCGAGCGGATCGGCCGAGGGGGCCGTGTTCGCTGGCACCGGCGCGACAGCCCCTCCGGGCGTCGGGATGCCGGCGACCGCGGGCGGAATCGCGGTGTAACCACCCGCACCCGTGGCGCCAGCTGTTGCCGCCGGAGTTGCCGGCTCACCGGCGCGCGCCGGATTTTTGCCATACAGCGGCGCATTCGGGTCCCAGTCCTTGTTGCGACGCGCCTCTGCCGCGTCCTGATCAGTGGTCCGGCTGGGGCCCTTGTTCAGGAACGGAACCGGCACCTTGGTGACGTAAACCGCCACTGCCAGCGCCACGCCCAGGCCGATCACGATGCCCACGATCAGACCCAGTATCGTTCCACCCCATTGCTGCTTCATGCCCTGTCCCTGCCTGTCAATGCCACCCATGGTCGTCTCTCGCCTCACATTGTGCGCGGTGCGTCGACACCGAGCAACGCCAGGCCATTGCGCAGGACCTGGGCCGTGGCTGACACGAGCGCCAGCCGGGCCAGCCGCACTGGCTCTTCATCGACCAAGATCCGTTCGGCATCGTAATAACGGTGGTAAGCCGCGGCCAGGTCACGCAGGTAGAAGGTGACGTCGTGCGGTGCAAAATCCAGCGCAGCTACCGCCAGCATGTCAGGATAATGCGCCAGCAGCAGCAGCAGCGCCATGGCTGGCGCCGACTGCAGCGCGCTCAGGTCGACCGCGGCCAGATCGGCCTCGTCACCGCCCCAGGCCCGGAGCACCGAGCAGATGCGCGCATGCGCATATTGCACGTAATACACCGGGTTGTCGTTGTTTTGCGCCAGCGCCAGGTCGACGTCGAACACATATTCGGTATCGGGCTTTCGGCTGAGCAGGAAAAATCGCACCGCATCCTTGCTGGTCCATTCGATCAGGTCGCGCAAGGTCACGTAACTGCCCGAGCGCTTGGAGATCTTGAGCTCGACACCGCCGCGCATCACCCGCACCATGGTGTGCAGCACATAGTCCGGGTATCCCTGCGGGATGCCTGCGTCAGCGGCCTGCAGCCCGGCGCGCACTCGGGCAATCGTGCCGTGGTGGTCGGTACCCTGTATGTTGACCACGCGGGTGAAGCCGCGTTGCCATTTATCGATATGGTAGGCCACGTCCGGCACGAAGTAAGTGTAGGAGCCGTCGCCCTTGCGCATCACCCGGTCCTTGTCGTCGCCAAAGTCGGTCGAGCGCAACCACAAGGCGCCGTCCTGCTCGTAGGTCTTGCCGGCATCCTGCAGCATCTGCACCGTGCGCGCCACCTTGCCGCTGGTGTACAGGCTGGACTCCAGGAAGAAATGGTCGAACCGGACCGCGAAGGCCTTGAGGTCCAGGTCCTGCTCGTGGCGCAGGTAAGCGACGGCAAACGCACGGATCGCGTCCAGGTCCTGCACGTCGCCATTGGCGGTCGTGATCCGGTCGTCGGAGCTGACCGTCTTGCCGGTCAGGAAATCGGCAGCGATGTCGGCGATGTAGTCTCCGTTATAGGCTGCCTGAGGCCACTCGGCATCACCGGGCTTGAAACCCTTCGCGCGCAGCTGGGTGCTCTGGGCCAGCGTTGCGATCTGCACGCCCGCGTCGTTGTAGTAGAACTCGCGATGCACCGCCCAGCCCTGGGTCGCGCACAGGTTGCAGATCGCGTCGCCCAGCGCTGCCTGCCGGCCATGGCCGACATGCAGCGGACCGGTCGGATTCGCCGACACGAACTCCACCATCATGCGCTGGCCGTTCAAGGGCAAAGTGCCGAAGGCTGCGCCCTCGGCCAGCACCTCGCGCACGACCTGCTGCTTGGCCTCGGGCTTGAGCCGGATGTTGATGAACCCCGGCCCGGCGACCTCGATGTCCGCCACCCACTGCTGGTAGACGGTTTGCGCGAGCAGCACTGCGCGCAGGCGCTCGGCCAGCTGGCGCGGATTGAGTTTCAGCGGTTTGGCCAGTTGCATCGCCACAGTGGTGGCGAAATCGCCATGGGCCGCCACCTTGGGCGACTCGAACACTGCCTGCGCACCGGCGTCGGGCGCCAGCTCGGCGAGCCCGGCCGACAGGCCTTGGAGCAGTTGTTGTTTGATCTTGCGCATAACCGTCCATTCTAGGAGGCCGTCAGTCATGCTGGCGGGACAGTACCATGGCGAATGCGTTGCCTGGCGCTGGAACGTGTCAGCGCCAGGACCCGCTGGCGCGTTGTACCTGCGGAACCGGCAACGGAACTGCCCGGCACCCACCTGTCCAACCAAAGGAACACCTCATGAAACAACTGCTCGCCCTGCTGACCGTTGGCATCACACTGGCAATGGGCTGCGCCCATGCCCAGGACAAGGCCAAAACACCCCAGCAGGAAAAAATGGCGTTGTGCAACCAGCAGGCCGACGGCAAGAAGGGCGACGAGCGCCGGGCATTCATGAAAGGCTGCCTGAGCAACAAGCCCGAAACCCAGCAAAGCAAGATGAAGACCTGTAATGCATCCGCCGCCGACAAGAAGGGCGACGAGCGCCGGGCATTCATGAGCGAGTGTCTCAAGAAGAAGGCCTGAACAACCTGCGCCGCGCGCCCGAGGCGAGCACCGCGCCAGCCGGCGGGCGAATCCGGCCGGCGCGGTGATGCGCAAGTAGCCACTGGCTTGCACGCCAGCCGCCGAAAAACTGGCCTCGGCATTCGCAATATCGGCCAGCAGATGCTGGCAGTCCTCCAGAAAAACAGGGAAGCAGTCGTTCCATGAGTCGCTTTGCGCGTTCAAGCGCAACCAGTCACCATGCCGACTGTGACTAATTCAGGCCATCCACATGCAAGTCTATTTTGGGACAGCAGAAAACGGATAGCCCCGTCTGCGAAGTCTAGTGCTCCGAGCCCTCAATGGCCCTGTCCAAAATTTCGTTGAGCCTGAGCAACTGGCGGAAGTCGCTGGCTAGATTTCGGGCTAGATCCGGCGAACTGAACTGTTTCGTTGTAAGGGTCTTGGAGACAAAAAATGTTTTGAGCTTGATCCAGTCAATGTCGGGATGATCCGCATCAAAACCGCGCGGGCAGTTCTTGGCTACAGCCATTCGGTTGAAGCCGGTCTTGAAGCTTTTTTCAAACTCTTTGTCGGCAAACAGCTTTTTAAACAGTTCCGAGTCATCCGCGATTGCCTGCCGCACGCACCGGGTTTGGGTTGACGATGCCATATACAGGCCCCCGGCTACAACGACACCCTTCCAAGTTTCGTCATTGGGTAACAGGCCAAAGAACAAAAGCGGATTTTTTTCGAAGCGAGAGGCCGAAGGACGGGCCACGATATAGGAAACCCAGTCCTTGAAGCAAGCCCCATCCCGCTCGATCTTGTGTACGGGCTTCTTGATGCGGCCAAGCGCCCTCGTTGGAAAATGGTATCCGCGCGCCTCGGTCTCCAGTTCTTTCTTGACAGCTTCAGCCAGTTTCGTCAGCGGCGCACGAATCAATCGCTGATACTGAACATCATTTTCTGCTAGCCACTCCGGTTCGTTCTGTTCACCCGCAAGTTTCAAAAACTGAAGTGACTCTTTAGAAAATGTCAACGGTGCTGTCGTCTTCTTCAATTGCATTCTCCAAAAAAAATTCCATCCGCAATCATTTGATGTGCTTTCGTCCGCCGCGATGGGTTGTGCCGGTGATGGTTGACGAAAACCGCCGGGGGCCTGTGCGGCATGTCGGCGGCGCCTGTCGTTTTCAAGCGCGGGAAAATCACGCTACCGCGTGCGCAGCCCGCAATGACGCGATCTCGTCGGCGCAATAACCCAGCTGCGCCAGCAGGAGGTCCGAGTGTTCTCCCGCCTTGGGCGGCTGCGCGCGCACGCCGAGCCGCTGGCCGTGCATCGTGAACGGCAGCAAGGTGGTGCCAGCGCGTTGTCCAGCGCGCGGGCCGTCTGGCAGCACGATATCGGCCAGGCAACCGGTCTGGCGCAGATGCTCGTCGTCGTAGAGTTCCTCGGGCTTGCGGATCGGCGCATACGGCAGGCCGAGTTGCTCGAAACGCGCGCCAAGTTCCTGGGCAGAGAAGGCAGCCAGGCGTTCGCGCAGCAGCGGCATCATCGTCGCGCGCGCCAGCACACGCTGGTTGTTGGTGGCCAGGCCCGGATCGGCCAGCAGATCATCGAAACCGAACGCGCTGCAGAAGGTCTTCCACTGCGCGTCGCTCACCGCAGCCAGGAAAATCTGCCCGCCGTCCTTGACCGTGAACACGTCGTACACGGCCCAGGCCGAGATGCGGTCGGGCATGGGCGCTGCCGGCGTGCCGGTGATCGCGAATTGCAGCATGTGCTGGCCGACCAGGAACACGTTGTTCTCGAACAGCGCGCTCTGCACCTCCTGGCCCTTGCCGCTGATGCCGCGCTGGATCAGCGCACCGAGCGCGCCGATGGCACCGAACATGCCGCCCATGATGTCGTTGACGCTGGTTCCCGCCCGCAGCGGATCGCCGGGACGGCCAGTCATGTAGGCCAACCCGCCCATCATCTGCACCACTTCGTCCAGCGCGGTGCGGTTTTCGTAGGGCCCGGGCAGGAAACCCTTGAGGCTGACATAGATGACGCGTTCGCTGGTCGCCGACAGGCTGGCATAGTCCAGCCCGTACTTGCGCATGGTGCCGGGCTTGAAATTTTCGGCTACGACATCGGCACTGGCGGCCAGCCGGCGTGCGACTGCCGCGCCCTCGGCCTTGTGCAGATCAATCGCAATGCTTTTCTTGTTTCGATTGAACATCGAAAAGAAGCCAGCGCCGGCGCCCAGCAGATGACGCGTGCGGTCGCCGTCGATCGGCTCGACCTTGATCACCTCGGCGCCCATGTCGGCCAGCACCATACCGCAGGTCGGGCCCATCACCATGTGGCTGAATTCGACCACGCGCAGGCCGGTGAGCGGCTGGTGCGCCGGTGGCGCTGCGTGTAGGGAGGCCGAGTTGACAGCTGCCATCAGCTCAACTGCAGATCGAGCACCAGCGGCGACCCCTGACCCGGCGTCTCGGACTCTTCCTGCGCCATGATCCGGTCCAGCGCCCGCGCCACGATCGGCTGCTGGTCGATGATGGTCAGCCGGCCTTCACGCAACAGAGCGGCCACTTCCTTTTGCGAGCGCACAAAAGCCTCGAAGCCGTCGCGGTTGGTGAACAACATGCGGCTACGCTGAGGGCTGATCCAGCCCAGGCGATAACGGCGCAACGGGTCGGCATCGTGCTCGAAATCGAACCATATGCCTCGCTCGAGTCCCTGGGCTATCGCGTCGAACGCGTCGGGCGCATTGCGCGGCTCCGGCGCCAGGCGCTGGTCCAGCGCCTGGATCGCCTCGCGTCCGATCTGTGTCTCGAGTTCGCCCGGGCCGGAGTCCACAGGCGCCGGACCGGCCTTGGGCACCCGGATCGCCTTCATGTGACAGGCGATCAGCCGCTGGGTGAACGCATCCCGGGCCTCGCCCTTCCAGCCGATCGCGTCCAGTCTGGTGTCCAGGCGTGGCACCAGGTCGGGCAACAAGGCCATCAACCGGCCGCGTTCCTGTGGCAGGAAGCGCGGCCGCGTCGACCAGATCACATCGTCCATGGTCTTGACTGCAAGGTCCCAGCGCGCGGGTTCGGTATCGACCCGCAGCCAGGTCCGGGCCAACACCTCGCGCCACTGCACGGTCAGAAATGGCAGCAGGAACGGCGGCAGCGGTTCGTCGATCGGCAACGCATGGATGCACTGGTGCACAACACTGTCGGCATGGGTCAGCGCTGCTTCGCGGGCCTCCTTCGACTGCTCTTCGCTTGCCGCGGGCTTGATGCGCACCTCGGCCTGCTGCTGGTTGGCCTGCATGAAGGCCTCGAGTTCCGCCAGCAGGCTGCGAAACGAGTCCAGGTCGGCATCGAACTCGGCCAGCACACGCCGCACCGTGCCGTCGATTTGCCGAAACAGCGGGTCGGCCTCGCCCGACTCCGGTGCCCATCCCACGGCTGCGGCGGCCAGCCCATCGACCAGCCGGCGGGCCGGGTGCTCGCCGGACAGAAAGAAGTCGCGATCGATCAGCGCTGCCTTGAGTACCGGAATCTGCAGCCGGCCGATGACAAACTTGAGTTGCAGCGGGATCGACGTGTCGGCAAACACAAAATCGAACACTTCGGCCAACGCATCGACCGTGCCACGATCGATTTCGGTGGCGCGCTGCACCTCCTCCCGTTCGCGCATCTGGCGCAGTACGTTCTGGCCGGCAAGGTCCTGGCCACGCGCCCATTCCGGAAACTGCGATGTTCCGGCCCCCGCTTGCAGGCCACCGAGAAAACCCATCAGTTCCGGGTCGGCTGGTGCCGACACGCCGGCACCGGCGAAGCCGCCTGCGGATGCAGCAGACCCGTCGCCTCCCGCACCACCTCCCGCACCACCTCCCGCACCACCGGATTCGCTCGGCCCGGCGCCGAAACCCAGTTTCTGCAGGAACTGGCGCGCCCGGTGCGCGATGGAACGGGCCATGTCCTGCATGCCCAGGCCTTCGCCACCCTGGGAGCGGGAACCGCCTGACTCGCCGAAACCGGAGCCGCCCGCATGCGGCTGCAGCGTGGCGTAACCGGACCCAGGGGCCGACTGCGCGCCGGAGTCAGCCATCAGTGGCGCGGACGCCGAATCACCCGCACTGCCGCCTGCGGTGCGCTTGATGCGGTGCACCGGCTGGGCGGAATACCCCGCGCGCACCAGCATCGCAGTCAGGTCGGTGTAAAGCGGTGTCCAGTCGATACTGCACTGGGGCTCGAGCACCGACACGAAATCTTCCGACGCCGCCGGATCGAAGGCACTGTTGTGCCAGGCGATCAGGAAGGCCCGGATCAGGCTGGCCGGACGGAACGGGTTGTCCGCCAGCGCGAACTCGTCCTGCCGGAGCAATGCGCCCATGCTCACGGTCAGCGCCTTGAGCGGTGCGTCATAGCGGATGTTGAAGCGCTGGGAGACCCGATCCACCAGCAGGTGGCGCTCGATCTCGTCCACGTCCAGCAAAGCCATGCTGCTGGGGCCGGACAGGTCATCGGCCTGCATCGACGGGCGCAAGGCCCGCAGCGACCCTGGCATCACTGCCTCGACCTCGTCTTCGATGGACTCGCGCAATGCCGCCTGGAAGGCGCGGTTGAAGATGCCGGCCTGCTTGTCGAGCATGACGCCAGCGGTGCGCAGGTTCTGCGCCTGGGTGGTGTGGGGGCGGTTGTCGACCTGCTCGAAAAAATGGCCGCGCAGCCGTTTCAGGTGGTCATCCTGGTGTTGCGCAAAAAACGACTGCACGCGAGCGATCATGGCCGCAAGGCGGCGCAGAACCATCGATCGCGCGGCGGCGTCAAGTGATTGAAGGGAAGGAGCGGACATCAAAAATACAAAACAGCGGCAGGTCCGGCCATCGCAGATGCGACAGCCACGCCCCTCGCCAGAACCTTGTTCATCAGTTTGTACACGAAACCCGGTAACCGTTCCTTGCAGGCGCATCAACGGCTGTGCACAATTTGGGCCAAACCGACCAGGACCCCCGCATTGTGCCCCGGCGACAGCACCGCCGGGCTTTTCCGACGAAGCGCACGGACACCGTGCCCATCAGCCGGAATTCACACCGGCAGGCTGTCGCGCATCCGGTAGTACGCCACCGACGGCGCCAGGAACCAGGGATTTCCGCTGTACAGGGGCCGGGTCTGAAACGGAAGTCCGTCCAGCGCCGTTTTTCCCTCCGACAGGCCGAGCACCTGCTGCCCGAGCCGCATACCGAAATAGCTGGAGGTTCCGACACCGGCACCGCAATAGCCCATAGCGTAGAAAAGGCCCTCGTGTTTGCCAAGGTGCATCAGTTCGTCGAAGGTGTAGGCCACAAACCCGCACCAGGAATGGCTGATGGGCGTGTTGTGAAGCTCCGGAAACAGCCGCACCAGCGCCGCATGCAGCTTGGGCCCGCTGACCCGGGGATCGGTCTCCTGGTGCGACACGCGCCCGCCAAAAATTATGCGGCGGCGGTCGGGCGACGGCCGGTAGTAATAAACCACCTTGCGGGTGTCGCTGACGATCCGGTTGGTCGGAAACAGGCGGTCCATCAGGCCGTCGGGCAGCGGTTCGGTCGCGATCATGTAGCTGCCGATCGGGATGACGCGGCGCTGCAGCCAGGGCGTTAGGCTGCCGGTGTAGCCGTTGGTCGCAATCACGACATCACGCGCCCGTACCTGCCCTTGCGCGGTACTGAGCAGGAACGACGAACCATCGCGCGTCACCCCCTGAACCGCGCACCGTGCCGCCACCTGGGCGCCGGCCGCCAGCACCCGTTCGAGCAGGCCCTGGTGGTAACGCGCGGGATGGACCGAGCAGTGCTGCTGATAGACCACACCGCCCCAGTACAGGTCCGAGCCCAGTTCCTGGCGCTGCTGCGCCCGCGGCACCAGGAATGCATCGACCTCCAGGCCCTTGGGTTGCGCCGCCAGTCTGGCAGCCAGGGCGGTGTACTGCGCGGCATTGTGCGCGGCATGGAACCGCCCGACCTGGCCGAAGTCGCAGTCGATCTGCTCGCAGCGGATGAACTCGCCGATCCAAGCCAGCGAGCGCTGACCCTCGCGCAGAATGTCGAAGGCACGCTGCTTGCCGTGGCGACGTGCCAACTGGTCGAAGCCGGGCTTGATACTGGTGGAGATCTGTCCGCCGTTGCGGCTGCTGCAACCCCAGCCGGCATCCTCGGCGTCGAACACCAGCGTGGAACGACCGCCGCGCGCGGTCTGCAACGCCGCATGCAACCCGGTATAACCGGCCCCGACCACGGCGACATCGACCGTCGGCGGCAATACGGCCTGCGGCAGGCGAGGACGGGGCGCGTCATCCCACCAGTACGGGGCCAGCGTGCACGCCTGCATCAATTCGGAGTCGTTCATGTCGGTATCAGTGGGTTGCTGCGCCAAGCACCAGGTCGGCGCCCTTTTCGGCCAGCATCAGGGTAGGGGCATTCGTATTGCCCGATGTCAGTGAGGGAAACACCGACGCGTCGATGACGCGCAGGCCCTGCACGCCATGCACACGGAGTTCGGCATCGACGACCGCCTGGCGCGGGTCGGGCCCCATGCGGCAGGTACTCACCGGGTGAAATACCGTCGATGCGCGCTGCGCGATATCGTCCATCAGCTCCTGTTCGCTCTGAACCTGCGGCCCCGGCAATATTTCATGCGCGATCACATCGCGCAGTGCGGGCGCGTCCGCCAAGATGCGCAGGAACCGGCTTGCCTCGTACAGCTCGTCGCGATCGTGCTGCGTGGCCAGCGAATTGGGAATGATCCGCGGCGCCAGCATCGGATCGGAGCTGCGCAGCGTGAGATGGCCACGGCTGGTCGGGCGGCAGGGTTGTGCGCTCAATGCGAAACCGGCAAAACGGTCTGGCGCCGTCAGCGCGCGCCGCCCGGGGACGGCACGCATGTAGCTCAAGGGCGAGAAGTACAACTGCATGTTGGGATACGCCAGGTCGGCACGCGAGCGGAAGAATCCGCCACCCTGGTTGATGCTGAGCGCCAGCGGGCCGCGCCGCTGCGCCAGGTACCGAACGCCGGCCCACAACTTGCCACTCCAGGTTCCGAGCTGGGCGTTCAGCGTCGGCACGCGCGACCGGTAGACGTGGTCGATACACAGGTGGTCCTGCAGGTGGGCGCCGACGGCCGGACTGTCCGCAACCAGGGCGATCCCCAGCGCCTGCAGCGCCGCGGCAGGGCCTACGCCCGACAGTTGCAGGATCTGCGGCGAATTGATGGCGCCACCGGCCA